>OBJA01001156.1_pt1 | contig 19106 bp, 15 predicted proteins | sample 1519751 | NCBI WGS metagenome assembly OBJA01 (sample SAMEA3881238, study PRJEB22517) | soil metagenome | biome: lake sediment; feature: soda lake sediment; material: sediment, water from around vicinity | place: India | collected 2013-12-23 | depth 3 m
TGCAAGCCGCTCTCGGCCGGGAAAATCAGTTTCAACTGTTAACGAATACATAGCCGGCTGAAACGGTATTTATCCTGATTTTCTGATTTGTATCACACTGTGAGTAATTAACCGGGCACGCGGATCAGAAAGCGAAACAGAGGGCCGTGCTGTTCTACTGCCAGGCAATCGTAGCCTTTGGCGCGCGCATCTTCGGGGATGCCGTTGACCGATTGGGCACAGTCGGTGATGACTTCCAGCATCTGGCCAGCTGTCATGTCAGCCAGGGCTTCAAGGGTGGCAATAGCGTTGTACGGGCAATGTTCCCCCCGTAAATCCAGTGAGAGATCCGGTTGATCATTCATCGTGCAAGTCCTTCTCTGACAGCAAAACGTCGGGCGTTGAGGTATACCAGCAGCATCGCCAGCATCAGACCGGCCAGACTGAGTAACAGGCCGGTGCCCGCCCCCAGGTACTCCAGCAGGTTGATTTTCGGATAGGGCAGGGCCAGTGCACCGCCCAGCTCATCCCAGAAGATGGCTACCAGAGTGCCACCGATGATGTTGCCGATGCCGACCACCCAGAAATGTACCTGGCCCTCCATCGCCCGGTACATCCAGCCGGTTTCGCAACCACCGGCCAGCACGATACCGATACCGAACAGCAATCCACCGAGGGCTGCATTGGGGCCCATCCAGAAGATTTTGGGTGTTGCGCCCAGGGCAATTGCACCGAAGGTACCGAGGCAGGCTACCACCATGCCCAGCAGGATGCCATAGGCGATACGGGTACGCCCGGTAGTCCACAAATCACGCGCGGCGCTGGTAAAACAGATCTGCCCGCGCTCGATCACTGCTCCGAAAAATATCCCGAACAGTACTGCCAGACCCAGCACCAGCGATGCCTCAAAGCGCCAGACAGCAAAACCCAGTACCAGTACGGCGACCAGCAGACCAAGGCGATTTTGCAGGCGAGCACGTCGCGCCAGCTTGGCAGTATCAGCGAATAGTGAGCTGGGTGCCGTATCCAGGCGTAGTGGCGTGCGCAGAAATGGTAACAGGCAGAGCTTTACGCCAATCCAGGCACCGATTACCGTGGTCAGCATAAAGGCCCAGGCATGCAGTGAGAACATGGGGATACCGGTGAAAAAGGCTGCCAGATTGCAACCCATCGCCAGGCGTGCGCCAAAGCCGGCGATGATTCCGCCGATCAATCCCTGCGCCAGTCGGCGCTTACTGGTCGGCCAGCGCAGTTGCACATTACTAGCCCACAGTGCGGCACATAACGCACCGGCAAACATGCCGATGATCATGACGCCATCGATGCGTTCGAGTGGAGAGCCGTTCAGGCCAATCAGTTGAAAGTAACTCCATTGCTGCGGGGAAAAGCCGAGCAGCGCGGCAATATGCCCGCCCCAGCGGGTGAATTCGCCGGTGACAGCCCAGAAGGTACCGGTGATGGCAAAGTAATAAGCAGAAGCCACTCCCAGTGCCAGCAGCGCTGGAATGGGAGACCAGAAGCGCACCAGATACTGGGTACGAAACTCGGCAAAGGACATTTTTAAACTCCAATCGTGGGACTGTAAACGCCGCATCATAGCGCGGAAGAATGATTATTTTAACGGTAACTTGGCGCGTGCGAAGCTGTTTATGCTGCTAATGGTTGTTTGAATAGGAACGTGAGATTCAGTGTTTATCCATACGGATCATAGTTGCCAGCAGTATTCTTTTGTGATTGTTTATATTCTGATAAAAGCCATTCCGGGCAGCAGGAAAAGATTGATTGGCTGAATGGCATCAGATACTGTTGTTCCCTGCCAGGATGGCTGAAATTTCCTGCATACCCAGTTCTGTCAGCTCTTCCTGTTCCAGAGAGTCGAATAGAGTGAGCAGGGCGGCCAATGCGCCTGTCCAGCCGGTCTGGTGACTGGCTCCCAGCCCAGAGCCGTCTTCACCATGGAAATATTCATAAAACAGCAGATTGTCCCGCCAGTGAGGATCGATCTGAAATTTCTCTGTGCCACCAAAAACTGGCCGCCTGCCTTGTTCATCCGGTAGGAAGATATGGAGTAATCGCCCGGCAATCATTCTGGCGATCTGAAACAAATTGTATTGTTTGCCCGAGCCAGTGGGGCATTCCATCTGGAAATCTTCTCCATAGTAGGCGTATAGCGTTAGCAACGCGCGAATGATCAGAATATTGATTGGCACCCAGATGGGGCCACGCCAGTTGGAATTGCCTCCAAACATGTTTGAAGTGGATTCACCCGGCTGGTAGTCTGCGGTGAAAGTCTGTCCGTTCCAGTGGAACTGGTAAGGGTGTTCCAGATGGTATCTGGAAAGTGACCGGATTCCGTAAGGACTCAGAAATTCCTGTTCATCGAGCATTTTCGACAGGATGCGGCGTAATTTCCCTTCATCCCCGATCGCCAGCAGGCGACGGCCTTCGACCCCAGGTGTGGTCGGACAAAAGATGTGATCAGCCAGGAATTTCCTGCGCCGGATCAGATGCTCAAAATGTTTTGCCACCAGTGGCAGTTTGTCCAGTGTGGTTTGTTCGATGACAGTCACAGCACACAAAGGCAGCAACCCAACCAGTGAGCGTACCTTGATGCGAGTCGAGTGGCCATCCGGAAAACGCAGGACATTGTAGAAAAAGCCATCCTCGTCATCCCACATATCCCGGTGTTCATCACTGATATCCTGCATGGCTGCAGCAGTTGCCATGAAGCGGTTCAAATAGGAAAGCACTCTCTGTTCGTAATCCGAGTCATGGAGACTCAGTTCTAGTGCAATCTGCAGCATATTCTGCGAGAACAGGGTCATCCAGGCAGTGGCATCCGATTGTTCCAGATGACCACCAGTCGGTAGTTCAACGCTGCGATCGAATATACCGATGTTATCCAGGCCCAGGAATCCACCTTCATATACATTCTTGTCCGGTTCACGATGCGTTTCCCACCAGCTGAAATTCCGTTCCAGGCTGGCAAAGGCAGATTTCAGAAATAACAGATCATTCTGGTCATGGTAATTCTGGCATATCTGATAAACCATGTAGACAGCCCAGGCATGAACCGGTGGATTCACATCACTGAAATTCCATTCATAGGCTGGAATTTGCCCGTTCGAGTGCTGGTAGCGGTTTTCCAGGAACAGGCCGAGCTGCTGTTTGGCAAAGACAGGGTCTATCATCGCCAGCGGCAGAGTGTGGAAAGCCGTATCCCAAACAGCAAACCATGGATATTCCCATTTATCCGGCATGGAAATGATATCCCGGCATTTCATGTGCACCCAGCTGGCATTGCGTGCATTGTGCCAGGGGTGCTCGTTCAGCCAGCGTTCCATATCGAACTCGTAATATTGTTTGGTCCATATCATGCCAGCCAGTGTCTGCCGCAGAATACGCTGCTGTTCCCTGTTCAGCTTGTCACCAGACAGGGAAGCGTAAAAATCATCTGCTTCCTTTTTCCTCTGATCGATAAGCGCATCGAAGCCGGTAAAGATTTTGTCTGCAGCGGGAGCGGGAGATTCAGCGTAACGCAGACGCAATCTGAGCACGCGGGTTTCTCCGGGAGGAATATTCAGGGTATAGTCTGCCGCCGCTTTGGTACCGTGGTTGGCGGGGTTGATGGCATCTTTCTGACCGCAGACGATATAATTATTGATACCATCTTTGGTGTAGGGGCTGGTGTTGTCAGTGCGAAAGAGTCGCCAGGCGTTGGTTTCGTTTTCACAAAACAGCAGAGTGGGTGCATCTGCACAATACAGCCGGTAATCTCCCGATTCATTGTGCCGGGTATGGATGATCCGGCAATCGCCCTGGCTTTCTTCCTGATACAACTTCGGTTTGGTCGAACCCGGTGCCCATGACCAGGTATTGCGGAACCAGAGTGTCGGTAGTATCCGCAAACCTGCTGTTTCAGGGCCGCGGTTGATGGCACTGATCCGGATCAGAATATCTTCCGGATCAGCCTTGGCATATTCTACAAAAATATCGAAATACCGGTTTTCATCGAAAATCCCGGTATCCAGCAACTCGTACTCCGCTTCCTGCCGGGAACGCCGTTCGCTGGTGGTAACTAGATTTTCATAAGGATAAGCGGCCTGCGGATATTTGTAGAGGTATTGCAGATAGCTGTGGGTGGGAGTGGCATCTAGGTAAAAATAATATTCCTTGACGTCTTCACCGTGGTTGCCCTGCAGATTGGTCACGCCAAACAGGCGTTCTTTCAGCACCGGATCGCGCCCGTTCCATAATGCCAGTGCGAAACATAGCAGTTGCCGGTCATCGCTGATACCTGCCAGGCCATCTTCCCCCCAACGGTAAGCACGCGCACCTGACTGGGAATGCGGAAAGTAATTCCAGGCCTCACCATTGTCACTGTAATCCTCCCGCACCGTGCCCCATTGTCGCTCGCTCAGATAAGGTCCCCATTTTTTCCATGGGGTTTTGCTTTCATCACACTGCCTGAGACGACTGGATTCTTCTGACATAGTGTTGCTCTTGATATTGTTTTATCCGGTTTTATGACCTTCACAACGGATTTGGCGGAATTTTTACGGAAAGAAAAGTGCTTGCTGGATAAAGAACCGGGAAAAAATATGATTCCGGTGGCGGGTTACCTTTTCTTATCGAAACGGAGGGTAATATGTTGTTTGCGGGTAGTTACCGGCCAGGCCAGTGTCAGCTTAGCTGCCTGCATGATTTTCTCAAACCCGCCTTCTGATTGTGAAACCGTGAAATGAGGGCAAGCATGGAATGCTGCCGCAGGGCTGATTTCGAGTGACAGATTGCCGCCCAGTGTGTCATCTTCCAGTGTGAGTGAGGCCAGATCGTTAAGTGCGACAGCGTTTCCGAAGCCGGACAGAGCAATGTGATCTTTGACATAACGTCCCCCTGGTCCGTCACAACTGGGCATGGCTAGGTTGATTTCTGTCTGCATACGTCCCACTACTTCATTTGTGCATGCATATGTTACCCGTAACCGGTTGCCGGAAATCTGGAAACATTTGCGTATCAGACCGATGCTTGCCACTGCCTGGAAAATGATTTCATTCTTTCGGTCAGAGGGTTGCAACTGGTAATGTAACGATTCGCCGTTCAGACGGTCGATGAAGAGAGATTGCGCATCCAGATCCGGTTCTAGATCAGCATGGCTGATTTCATGCTTGAAGCTGACCCGGTCATGCGCTGAAGCGATCCCTGATTGGTCATGTGCCGGGTTTGCTCCGGAATTCAACCGGATTTTACGGTAGTAATGTTCTGTCTGGCGGGTGAGTGTGTCAGCAAAATTATGTTTGAGTGGATAAGCATCGAGTTCACAGATACTGGCATTGCCATCCAGTTTCAGAATGATTTGTATGATTCCGTTTTGCAGATGGATTTCCTCCGTGCCATCCAGATCGGTGTCTTCCTGATACCAGGCAGCGCGGGGTATGCACTGGTCAAGCAGTGCTTCCAGTTCGACCAGATTGTTGTAAATGGCGCGCCGCAAATGAGGGAGATACAGGCCGCCGAACATTCCGTGCCAGTAGGCATCGTTGGCCTGGGCAGCATACAGGCATTGTCGCATGGCATCTGTACGCTGGCTTGCCGGTAATTGCGCATAACGTACAGAAAGACCGAGCATACGCTTGTGCATCCAGTTGGATTCAGGATAGCGCGAAAAAAAGTTTTTCCAGATCCCGCCGCGCAAAAAAGATTTGTTTTGCTCGTACCAGCCTGCTGATTTGGCTTGTTGAACTAGATCGGCATAGATATGAGCCGGTTCGGCGGGCAGTGTCCACTCGTTCATCTCGATGTAGGATGTGGTGGGAAGATAGATGATGCCACGGGTTTTTTCGTCGGCATGGTAGTCCCGGTAGTGTTGCATCCGGATGCGAGAGGAAGCGAGCACCCCCTGAATGAATTGTTCCAGCCAGCCTTGCTCGTAAACCCATTGGTAGGTCTCCGGCCAGATACCAAATTTTTCGATGTCATCAAAGTAGACTGTAGCAGGCTGACGTCCGGCAGTAGCCTGATCAGCCAATGATTCGATGAAGAGAATGGCTTCCTGTGCGGGAGAAAACGGGAGACGGTAGCGCAGAGCCTCTGAGATCGGGAAAAGATCCAGAGGGTGACCGTCTTCTTCGGTGGTGAAAAAGCCATCCAGTTCCGTTTTACGTTTGCCGGCACAGATAAAGTGGTAGTCATCCACGATCACGTAACGAATATCGCATTTTGTCAGTGCGGGGACGACCGTTGATTCCCAGACACGCTCGGTCAGCCAGGCACCTTGTGGCCGCTGACCCAGTTTTTTCTTGAGTTTGGCCGAAAAGGTCCTGAGTTGGCCAATCCGGTCGCGCTCGGGGATGGCTGCCAGCACCGGTTCGGTATCTCCCGCGCCAAACAGCTCGACTTGCCCGCGTGTGACCATTTCACGCAGTAATGCCATGTCATGTGGATAATGCTCGAACAGAAAATCCAGTAACCAGCCTGAGAAATGGACAGCGAAACGAAATTCCGGGTAACGATACAGAGTATGCAGAAACGGCTTGTAACAGCGTTCATGCGCGTCGATGACGACTTCCGGAAAATTACCGATTGGCTGGTGGGCATGAACACCAAAAAGGAATGATACGGATGAAGTCATCGGAATATTCTGCGGGTTAAGTGTTTATCGGTTGTTCCATGTTGTCTGCCCCAGGTTTTATGTATCCGGATCAGGAGGCGGCGTGTCGCATCGTGCCGCTTTCGCCGTTAGATGCTCCTCCCCGGCTGATGGGTTCGAGCATGGTGATTGGAGCGGGGATTTTCAGCAGGCGATAAAGATTGGAGAGATTCTTGCGGAAAGCCAGATCAAAGCTTTCCACTGAATGCGGTGAATTGTAATCACCAAACCACCAAAACCAGTCTGAACTTTCACATGAAGCGAGCTGTTTTCCGGCCGCCATCTTTTCTTCGTCCGTCAGACGCGGGCTTTGCATGACGAGATCGTAACTGTGTTTGGCGGCACACAACAATTCCCAGGCAAGGTTTTTATCGTGATCACCAATCCAGGTGGAAAAGCTGCCGTATACCCAGCTTCCGGCAGTAAGCACCGGTAAACGGGTTACTTCAACTTTGCTCTTGGCCAGTCCAATGCTATATTCATGGAAGGTCGTCGTACGGATATCAGGATTTTTCTCAAGCATTCCATACAGATCGTTCAGAAAGTAATAGCCGTTGTAGGGATAGGATTCCCAAGCATTTTCGCCATCCAGAATGACACTGACAACCGGGGAAGGGTTGTTACCGGTCTCGTTGCGAATCTGTTCAAGTCGTTGCATGAAATTTTCCGCAGCATCATGTCCGAACCATTTAGAGTATTCGAATCCGATCATGTCGGATAACTGGTCATCCCGGTAAAAGCACAGAATGCTGCTATTTTTGGTTTCAAACCGGTATGGTCGGTAAAGGTATGCGTTGCGGGCCGGCAAAGGTTGATCCGGCCAGGATTTGCGCAGGCTGTTAGCTAGAACGCTTTCGCCGCTGGCACACCACTGGCGGTCGTGTTCAATAAGAATGTCGAGCAGCGGTTCCGATACAGCACCTTCGGCTGGCCATACGCCAGAAGGATCACTGCCGAACCGTCTCCGATGGCTGTCAATGGCGGATTGCAGATGGGATGCCACTCGCTTGCGTCCGCCCGGATAGACGGGACTGGCAGGCAGCATGGCTTCAGGCAGGCTGTCCCGAGCGGATGTGAAATCGATCAGCAGAGGCGCAAGCGGATGATAGTGCGGTGTAGTGGAAAGCTCGATCTGTCCAGATTCCGCCAGTTTGCGGTAGCGCGGGATGATATTCTGAATGAGCCTGCCGATGAGGTGAAACAGCAGCATTCGGTCGCCATGGCTGAACAGCTTTCCCTGCGACATGAGGTTGACGATACATTCATTTTCCCGGCGTACACTTTCGCCTGTCCAGGCAAGGTGATACCACACCAGCAGATCAGCCAGATATTGGCCGGAAATGTACATGAGCTCCTTGTCACCCATTTTCTGTAGATGATCGTACAGATCCCGCAAGTACTGATAGGATGAATAAGGTCTGAGCATGGTGTCATGATTGTTCAGGAAACAGCTGTCCAGGATCAGTTGGCGCTCGGCGGGAGAAATCCGGTCGAGATCAGGTACCGCGAGCAGACGTAATAACGGATCACGAATCTTACCGTGAATAAATTGATCAGCGTAGTCTTCCAGCTGATCCAGCAGGACAGGAACGAAATTGACTACCAGTTTGATATTCGGGTGTTTTTCAAGATGGTGCGCCATGTCGGTATAGTCTTTGATGGCGTGCAGATATACCCACGGCAGCATGAATTCGCCGGTTTTATAGTCCCGATAATCTGGCTGGTGCATGTGCCAGAGCAGTACGAGATCAAGAGTGGAAGAACGTCTGGTCATTGTATATCAGTTCATGTACAGAAGTTGATGATGGTTATCCGGCTTTCCAGCCGGACTGGAAAATTCAACGGATATAGTGGATACGCTGCCTCAGCATTTCCGGTGTGATCAGCGTAATCCCGTCATCCGTGACATAGAAGTGTTTCCTGTCTTCATCAGGATCGAAACCAACTTTGAGGCCTTCAGGTATCTGGCATTCCTTTTCCACCACTACTCGTTTGAGATAGATATGCTGGTCAATATTGACATTGGGAAGGATGACCGAATCTTCAATGGTGCTGTAGCTCCGTATCTGAACGTTGGAAAACAGCAGGGAGCGGCGTACCGTTGCACCACTGATAATACATCCGCCGGATACCATTGAATCCAGTGCCTGACCACGGCGATCATCGTCGTCAAATACAAATTTGGCAGGGGGCAGTTGTTCCTGATATGTCCAGATCGGCCAGTCTTCATCGTACAGATTCAGATCCGGCGTGACAGTCGTGAGATCGATATTGGCTTTCCAGTATGCATCTACTGTACCCACATCACGCCAGTAAGGCACACCTGAAGCCATATTGACACAACTGTTCTGGAAGCGGTGTGCGTATACCCGGGCATTAATTGCCACCAGACGGGGTATTACATCCTTGCCGAAATCATGTGAGGACTGATCCATGTCGTGATCCTGGATCAGTTGTTCGTACAGGAATTTTGCATTGAAGACATAAATGCCCATACTGACCAGAGAATGACCGGGTTTTCCGGGAATCGGAGCCGGGTGTTCAGGCTTTTCGGCGAAGCTGGTGATACGCCAGTTGTCATCCACCGCCATGACACCGAATGCACTGGCATCTGCAACCGGTACTTCCAGGCAGGCAATCGTCAGATCTGCCTGTTTTTCGACGTGTTCTGCCAGTATCCGGCCATAATCCATTTTGTAGATATGATCACCGCCGAGGATCAGCACATAGCTGGGGTTATGTGTGCGCAGAATGTCGAGATTCTGGAAGACTGCATCAGCCGTGCCCTGATACCATGTTCCATCTTCTGTACGTTGCTGTGCGGGTAACAATTCAATGAATTCCTTGAAGCGGCCGTCGAGGAAACTCCAGCCGCGCTGGATATGACGTATCAGACTCTGTGCCTTATATTGCGTAACGACGCCAATGCGGCGGACACCTGAATTGACGCAATTGGATAGCGTGAAATCGATAATGCGGAATTTTCCGCCGAACGGAACAGCTGGTTTTGCATGCCAGTCTGTCAGATTTTTGAGCCGGGTTCCCCGGCCGCCTGCCAGAATCAGTGCAAGTGTATTACGGGTAAGTGTACTGACGAAACGCGGATTATCATTCGCCTGGACAGCTGGTTGAACTTTCATGGTTTCCTCGCTGATTTGCAGTGTTCTAAAAAACCGCATACCCTATTCGTCTATTCATCTTACTTGATCCGAATAACCATTACCAGCCACTATTACCGGCCATCATTGCAAATATTGGCAAATCCATATCAATGAAATCCTTATCTTTTCCATTCTCGGGTTCGGCAGAGGATTCTGCACGATCATTGTTACTGGCTGGCAGGCTGTACAATCCCTGTTCCTTTCTGGGAATGCACTCTGTTCCAAATGGGAAGCTGGTCAGAGTGTTTCAGCCTTATATGTCAAGAGTGTGGCTGCATACCTTGTCAGGCTATCAGCTAATGCGATGCGTACATCAGGACGGGATCTTCGAATGGGAAGGCGAAGGTATTATGCACCCCTATTTGCTGCGGATGGAAAATGCATCAACCAAGATGATCGAAGAACGGCATGATCCCTATGCCTTCCCTGCACAGATCTCAGGTCATGACTTGTATCTGTTCAATGAAGGGCGTCTGCTTCAAGCTTACCGTATGCTGGGCGCTCACCGGGTCAGGAATCATGGTGTCACCGGCATACGTTTTGCCGTATGGGCGCCCAATGCTGAGCGGATCAGTGTCGTTGGGGACTTCAATCACTGGGATGGAAGAGTATGTCCCATGACAGTGCATGACCACAGTGGGGTGTGGGAGCTATTCATTCCAGATTTACCCGAAGGAGCAGTGTATAAATACGAAATCCGCAGTCGGATTAGCGGCGAGATCCTGCTCAAGACGGATCCTTATGCAAACATATATGAGCTACGTCCTAATAATGCAGCACTGATCCCGGCCGAGCAAAAATACAACTGGAATGATGATGACTGGATGACCCGGCGCAAGGGGTGGGACTGGCTGCATGCCCCCCTCAATATCTATGAGTTGCATGTAGGCTCGTGGAAACGCCATCCGGATGGCAGATTCTATTCCTACCAGGAACTTGCCGATCATTTGATTCCTTATCTGCAGGATATGGGTTATTCCCATGTTGAATTGCTGCCGATATCGGAACATCCGCTGGATGAATCATGGGGGTATCAGACAACTGGCTATTTTGCGGTAACGAGCCGCTATGGCAGCCCGGAAGCGTTCATGAGTTTTGTGGACAGGTGTCATCAGGCCGGGATTGGTGTGATTCTCGACTGGGTTCCCGCACATTTTCCGCAGGACAGTTTTTCACTGGCACGGTTTGATGGCACGGCCCTGTATGAGCATGAAGATCCACGACTGGGCTACCACCACGACTGGGGAACGTATATTTTCAATTACGGCCGCAACGAGGTGAAATCTTTTCTGCTCTCCAGTGCCCATTACTGGCTGTCCATTTTCCACATCGATGGTTTACGTGTGGATGCAGTGGCTTCCATGCTTTATCTGAACTACTCACGCAAGGAAGGAGAATGGCTGCCAAACCGCTATGGCGGACATGAAAATCTGGAGGCGATCGAGTTTCTACGGGCGCTGAATACCATGGTGCACGGGGAATTCCCGGGAGCACTCACATTTGCTGAAGAGTCTACCTCCTGGCCGGCAGTATCTCGCCCGGTCTACCTTGGCGGACTGGGCTTCTCCATGAAATGGAACATGGGATGGATGAACGATACGCTGGACTATATGCGGCATGACCCGATACACCGGTGCTACCACCACAACGAGCTGACATTCAACCAGCTCTATGCTTACACCGAAAATTTCGTACTGCCGTTTTCTCATGATGAAGTCGTGCATGGGAAAAAATCTTTGCTGGACAAGATGCCGGGCGATGGCTGGCAAAAATTTGCCAACCTGCGCCTGCTGTTTACCTATCAGATGACCTGCCCGGGTAAGAAAATCAACTTCATGGGGAATGAACTCGGCCAAGGGCATGAATGGCGCGTTGGCCATGAACTTGACTGGTATCTGCTGGAACGTGGTCCGCATAGTGGTATGCAGGCTTTGATGCGGGATCTGAATCATCTCTACCTGAACACCCCCGCTTTGTACGAGCTGGATTTTTTTACCGAGGGTTTTTCCTGGATTGATTGTCATGATGTGGAACAATCGGTCATCAGCTACCAGCGTCGCGCCAGAGATGGATCCTTTATGCTGATAGTGCTCAACTTCACTCCTGTGCCGCGTACCGGTTACCGTGTTGGCGTGCCGGAATCCAGAATCTACCAGGAAGTATTCAATAGCGATTCGGTCCACTATGACGGCAGTAACATCGGTAATCCAGGAAAAATTAACCCGACCAGGCAACCATGGTCCGACCAGCTTGATTCCATCATCATTACACTGCCTCCGCTGGCAGGCATTATTTTGAAAACCGCAGATGACTAACCACCTTGGTTTGTACAGGAAAGAGTGCCAAAGAATACCATCTTCGTGAGGTCACAGGACCAGTGCTTTTATTACCGCTGGTGCTCGCTTCATACTTTGATGTTCGCAAAGATAGCAAGAGTAGAAACTCGAATTGCCTTGATATGCCACTTTCGTAGAGAATAAGAATCGTTGTTATTATGGGTGGCGATCCAGTCGGTCGGAGAGTCAATAATAACTAAGATTCGGGTTGTTTCAGGCTTCGTGGCGAACTTATCCCTAATATTCCAATCTCATAGCAGATAGTGTGTATGTCAATCTGTTATCTGAATTAAGTTCTTCTGTAAGCTGTTTCAATTGAGTACCGCATTGTTGAATTTTAAATTGTTCTCAAACCTTTGATCTGAATGCGTTAACTTACTGCTGGCCATATATTCTTTGGGAATAACTACTCTGGTTGGGAATCCCCCTAAAGGATAAAAAAGCGGGTAAAAATATTCTTGATGGATGAATAGGTGAGCTTAAGTTAAACCATTTTATGACGATAACAAAAATATGATGTTGCACTGAATAACCATCTTATATTTTTGATATTCAATAAAAAATAAAATGAAACTTTTTAAGAGCATACCAAACCCGAGAGAAATTCGTCAGAAATTGGGATTGAACCAGCATGAGTTCTGGAGCAAGGTGGGTGTCACCCAGAGTGGTGGTTCGCGCTATGAAAGTGGGCGGGAAATGCCGAAGGCAGTGAGAGAGTTATTGAGGCTGGTCCATATTGAACATGTCGATCTGACTAAGATAAAGCGGGATGATCTGATCGTTGCAGCAATGCTGAAGGTCCAGTATCCTGATTTATATAAAAATCTCAAGAAATCAGCCAAACAGTTGAAATGAGTCTGATATTTTCAAACCACTGCTGTTTTTAAAAGGCGGTTTTTACAGGTATTCCAAGCATCTGGATTTTGTCAGCGAAAGTCTTTATCCAATCCGGATCAACTTTCGATAGGTCGGATGATTCGGGTTGTAAAGCCGGGCGCGCCAGGGTGTACAGTAATACTCCCTGAATTCGGGTTCCTTCCTGTAAAAGAGTGCGGACAAAGCTGATATACGCATCAGTTTCATGAATATCCGGGTGTACCCCTTTCAGTTTGAATACACAGGTCTGCAACCAGGTCGGACAGAGTGATGCAGCTGTTTGCAGATTTTCGCGCATACGTTGCAGACTTGCGCGGGTGTTGTTGATGCGCAGGCGTCCGGTTTGCGTAACGCTGTCCAGCTTGAACCAGACTTCACCATTGAGCTCCGCCATCAGTCGCAACCCCTGTTGTACATACATTCGGTTGATCAGGCTTCCATTGGTGATGAGCACCAGTTTGAGTTCTTTCGGCAGAGGGAAGTCAGCTTTTACTCTGCCGATGATCTCGATGATCTGCTCAAATTCTCGTGCACTGGTCGGTTCACCATTTCCGGATAAGGCGATATCTTTGATTATTCTGGTTTCAGGCGGGACTTTTTCCTGCATGAAGTTTCCATGAACCAGTTCGTGCAGAAAATCACGCAGCTCCTGCTCCAGCCTGACCAAATCGATGGCAGGTGCAGTGCCACGCTTGAGATCGGGTACCTGGCAGTAAATGCAGCGCCAGTTGCATGCGTTGTTGGGGTTGAGGTTGATACCGATGGATACGCCACCTGCGCGGCGGGAAACGACCGGATAAACGTAAGTTAGTCCGGCGCTGTCACGGCTGTGGTCATCCTGGCTTAATCGTCCGGTAGAAGGTGACAATGCTATAATTTCCGGGATGTTGATTACACGAAAATTTGAATTCGATGCGGGTCATCGTATCTCCACACACCTGAGCCAATGCCGCAATCTGCACGGGCACCGTTATGTATTGGAAGTTACGATTTCAGGGGGTATTATCGCCGATGCCGGGGTGCCGGAGCAAGGCATGGTTATGGATTTCTCCGATGTCAAACGCGTTATCAGAGAAGCCTTGGTGGATCGGTGGGATCATGCCTTTCTGGTTTACGCTGGTGATACTCGCGTGCTGGAATTTCTGCAATCGCTGGAAAATCATAAAACGTTTGTCTTGGAAGTGCAGCCCACGGCGGAGAATCTCGCTCTGATTGCTTTCGATATATTGCACCACACATTCCAGAGCAGATACGCGGGTAGGTTGGAGCTGGAGCACGTACGTCTGTTTGAAACTCCCAACTGCTGGGCGGATGTGGATAAAGCTGTCTTCAAATCTGCAACAGCCGGGAGGATCACGGAATCATAGACAGAAGCGTTTATATTTTTCCGATACTATTTCTTAACTATAAAACCAGATAGCGTTAGTTTTAAATCCTATGTTTGTCGATTCTCATTGTCACCTTGATTTTCCCGATCTTGCCAGCAGCCTGGATGAGTTGCTGGCAAACATGCAAACCAGCCAGGTCACTCATGCGCTATGTGTGGGCGTTAATCTGGAAAACTTTCCGCGTGTGCTCGCTCTGGCTGAATCACATCCTAATCTCTTTGCTTCGGTGGGCGTACATCCCGATTATGAAGATACGGTGGAGCCAGAGGTGGAACAATTGCTGAAGCTAGCGGATCATGCAAAGGTCGTTGCGCTAGGGGAAACCGGTCTGGATTATTTCCGGCTGAAGGGTGATCTCGATTGGCAGCGTGAGCGATTCCGGCGACATATCCGTGCCGCCAGGCAGTGCGGCAAGCCTTTGATCATCCACACCCGTGCTGCTGCAGAGGATACGTTGCGTATCATGGAAGAAGAGGGAGCAGCTAGCGTCGGGGGTGTCATGCATTGCTTTACCGAATCCTGGGAAATTGCCAGACGTGCGCTCGATTTGAATTTTTATATTTCATTTTCTGGAATCGTGACATTCAAGAATGCGGCAATCATCAAAGAGGTAGCAAAAAAAGTACCTGCTGACAGAATGCTGATCGAAACAGATTCACCCTACCTTGCTCCTGTTCCTCATCGGGGCGAAACTAATCAGCCTGCATTCGTCCGACATGTCGCCGAGGAAATTGCCCGTTTGCGCGAAACGACACTCGCCGAAATTGCTGCGGTAACGACAAACAACTTCTTCAACTTATTCAAGGTGGTTTGAGATGAACAGATCCCTGTGGACACAATGGAGTATTGCATCAGTCATCGTTCTGTTTTGTGCCTTTTTTCTGTATTCACCTGCCCATGCCGGGGTTGATGAGGATTTGATCCGAGCGGTCGAAGACAATAAGACTCACCGTGTCAGAGATTTGCTAATGAAAGGCGCAAGTCCGGATGTGCGCGATCTGCAAGGTGAAACGGCTCTGATGCTGGCGGCCCGCAATAAAAATCCGGAATTGGGAGGATTACTGCTGGAGGCCGGTGCAAATCCGGATCTTCGCAATAAATATGGTGAGACGGCTACCATGCTGGCGTGTTATTACGGGCAGCTGGATCTGGTCAAGCGACTATATGCAAAAGGTGCCAAAATCGACCATGATGGATGGAACCCGCTGATCTATGCCGCCAGTAAGGGCTATAAGGAGATCGTTGAATTCCTGCTGAGTTACGGAGTGAGGATCGATGCTACGACCGATAACGGCACGACAGCACTTATGATGGCAGTGCGTGGCAATCATTACGATACCGTAGAGCTGCTGCTGGAACACGGTGCAAATGCATTGGTCCGAAATGAAGCTGACGGTACGGCCCTGGGCTGGGCCAGGAAACAAGGACATACCAGCATTGTGCAGTTGCTGACGCGTAACGGTACAGCGGATTGAGTGTTTACTAACGTATGTAGTTCGTGGTCGCAAATCAGTATATTGCAGTACTGCTTTGGCTGGAGTATCAGGTGATGGAGTAGGGGAGAGGTAATATCGCCAACTGCGGGCCACTCAGTGTTTTCCAGTGGATGGGGCCGGCTTCCACGCTGCTGGTTTGAATTACAGCAAGAACATCAACTCCACCCGCAGGTGCAGGTGCAGCGTGAGCAATCATACCGCATGCCTGATCACCAGTATCTGTACCGAACAAACTATCACCTGCTGCAATATCCTGGGATGAATCTATATCCAGATGAGCCAAGTACATACGGCGCTTTATTTTGCCGAGGTATTGGGTGCGAGCGACGATTTCCTGCCCAGGGTAGCATCCTTTCTTGAAACTGACTCCGCCAATGATATCCAGATTGACCATTTGCGGAATGAAATGCTCCTGAGTGGCATTGAAGATGGTGGGGATTCCTTCACGAATTTCCAGCCAGTCCCAGACTGCAGCACCCGCACGATGTGTGTGTTTGTTCAGTCGTTCCCACAATAAGGGTGCCTGCGTTGAAGTTGTTATGATTTCAAACCGGTTTTCACTGTGGCAAATGACCTGCCTGTCTAGAATGGAGGTTACGGCCAATGGCACCGGTGAAATGGCCGTATCTGGCAGTGTACCTTGTAACAATGCCAGTGCATTCTTACCGGCAATCCCAATACGGATGAAATCATCAGTGTTGTTCTGGATCGATACTTTTGCCCGCAACACAAACATTTTCAGGCGCCTGGTCATCGTTTCTACCTGTTCGACCGGGAGTTGCATCAGATAACTGTTATCGGAAACATCTTGCCACATCAGGAAACTGCCCAGCAGACGGCCTTTGGGCGTACAGTAGCCGCCGTGACTGGCTTGTGTGGAATCAATCGAGCGGACATCACAACTCAACTGCCCCTGCAGAAAATTTTGTGCATCCTCACCAGAAAAACGGATCAGGCCAAGGTGAGAGAGATCGATCAATACCGAGCCCGATGCTGCTTGTGCCAGTTCGGCAGCAGGTTGTCCAAAATGTAGTACCCGCTTCTGCTCGATATGAGCATTACGGTGGGTCAGAAATGTAAACCAGTCGGGATTCATGGGTAAGTGTGAAAAGCGTTATGTTGGGTGATCCGGTAACCAGTCAATGAATGTACTCTCAATCCAGTTGCAACCCTCCAGTCGCTTGGCTGTGCTGCTGAGTCTCGCGCATTGTACGGCAGCCGGCGTATTCTGGCCATTGGCATTACCTGTGGCAATGAAGCTTATTATCGCTCTGCTGCTGGCAGGCAGCCTCTATTATTACTTGCGACGCTATGCATGGCTCATTTCACCGCGATCCATCACCACCCTACATCTGACGGGTAGAAACGGTTGCAGAATAAAAACACGTACAGATGAATATATCGACACTGTCATCGATACCAGTACTTTTGTCGCACCTTACATGAGCGTGCTCTGCCTGCGGAAGGGACGAACCAGGCATTATTATACGGTGGTTATCCTGCCGGACAGCATCGATGCAGACAGCTTCAGACGATTGCGCGTCTGGCTACGATGGAAATGGCAGGATGGCTCTTCTGATAGAGAAAAGCGGGGTTGACGGAGCTTATGTGGGGCACTGTTTTACAGATGTATTGCAGCGTTGAGTTCGGTGTGAAGGGGCCTACTATTCATCGCTTACCTGTGTTTTGCATTTTATCTGCAAGACACAGTGTGTGGCCATGTGAGACTTAATCAGAGGCTTCCTAATCTGTAATTTGCTGGCCAGGGCCCGTTTTCTGGGGATCATGAAAACAATAATCCGGGCGGGAGTTCCTTAGTATAATCCCGAAGATTCCGGTCAGTTGTCAGGCGGAATTCGTAACCTGCTGAAAAAATCATTATCCCGTGGTTTTGCGTATGCATGTTTTGCGGGTGTACAGCGAGCCGGGCGGTACACCCCACATAGTTTTCAGGATGATCCCGTAATGAAATTCGATATCGTGGTGATTGGGGGTGGGTTGGCAGGAGCTGGTTTGCTGGCTGCACTCAAGGGTAGCGGGCTCAGGCTGGCGCTGATCGAATCACGGTCGCCTGCGCCAGTGCCCGATGATGATAGCTGGGATGCGCGGGTGTATGCGATTAGCCCGGGTAGTGTGGAGTTCTTGCAATCTTCTGGTATCTGGCAGGGGATGGACGCAGCGCGTATTACGCCCATCCATGAAATGCGAGTGTATGGGGACGATAATGCGGCCAGAATCGATTTCAGTGCTTATGAGAGCGGCGTGCCGGAATTGGCCTGTATCATTGAGAATCGCCAGTTGCAGCATGCCGTTTGGGAAGAATTGGCCGGTGAGGAAAATGTGCAGATTTTTTGTCCCGCACAATGCGTATCGCTTGCCTGGCACGACTCTCATGTCGAGCTGATTTTGGCGGATGGAACGGTTTTGCAGACGGATTTGCTGATCGGTGCAGATGGTGTCAATTCCCGGGTACGTGCGCAGGCAGGAATCGAGGTTGACCGTCATAGTTATTATCAGACGGGCGTGGTTGCCAATTTCGAGACAGAACGGGCGCATCATCACATTGCGTATCAGTGGTTTCGCCGTGATGGCATTCTCGCACTTCTGCCGTTACCGGGGAAACGGGTTTCTATGGTCTGGTCGGCGAATACGACATTTGCAGAGGAGTTGCTCAATCTGCCAGCTGAGGCGTTATGCGCCCGGGTTGCCCGGGCAGCAGAGCATGAGTTGGGGGACATGCGGCTCGTTACCGCCCCACTCGGGTTTCCGTTGAACTTTGTGCGTGCCAGATCACTCATTAAGTCAAGGTTGGCCTTGATTGGTGACGCAGCACATGGTATTCACCCGCTTGCTGGCCAGGGAATAAATCTCGGATTGCGCGATGTCCGTGAACTGGCCCGCCTGCAGCAGTTTGGTGGAATAGGGGATTGCGGTGAATTTTCTTTGCTGCGTTGTTATGAGCGCAATCGCAAGGAGGATATTCTTGCCATGGGATGGGTGACGGACGGACTGCAGAAATTATTTGGCAGTGAGGATGCAGCGATCATGCGCATCAGGAATCTGGGACTCGGGATTACTAATCGTCTGCCATTTCTGAAAAACAGATTGATGCGTCATGCGCTGAGCTGATGAATTTTTATGGGTATTGGATTTTTATTCCAGTTCCAAATCAAAACTTACTTTGTCGGCTTCCCCTTGCCGTATTGTTCATACTGTCTGCG
>OBJA01001157.1_pt1 | contig 19098 bp, 15 predicted proteins | sample 1519751 | NCBI WGS metagenome assembly OBJA01 (sample SAMEA3881238, study PRJEB22517) | soil metagenome | biome: lake sediment; feature: soda lake sediment; material: sediment, water from around vicinity | place: India | collected 2013-12-23 | depth 3 m
AGTCACGTGGAACGGCACGCCGCCGGCGTAGCGCAGCTCCACCTCCCGAGCGCTGAAGGCCTGCGGCGGCTGCCCGCGGGTCGAGACATGGGCACGGAAGCCGGCATGCGAGGCGAGGTTCAGCAGACCCGCCTCGGGGTCGGCGGTCAGACACGCCCCGCCGGCGACGGCAGACAGGCATCCGGGCGCCGCGCGGTCCCGGCGCACGCGCCGCGCCCAGGCCAGCACCGCGGCGGTCCAGGCGTTGTATACCGACAGCCTCATGTACGAATCCCAGCCGGTGCGCGCATCGCCGGCGCTGGCCGGATTGAGCCGCAGCAGACCGTCTTCCCGCGCCTGCGCCGACCAGCGCGCGAGCACGTCGCGCAGCAGGCGTCCCGCGGGCTCATCGGCCCGCGCAGCCTCCGCATAGCCCAGCATTACCAGGCTGGCGAGCAGACAGGCCTCGCCGTAGAGCGCATGGCTGCTGCGCCCCAGGCCGCCGGTGTGACCGGCGCCGTCCCAGGTGAAGACCGCCCAGTCCAGCATCCGGCCGATGCGGGAGGCCAGGCGCGGTTCGCCCGTATACCAGGCGGCGACCGTCGCCACGAACAGCGCCTTGTGGTGATAGGCCATGGGGGTCGCGCCCCGACCGGTAGCGCTGGGGCGCGAGGGGTAGTCGATGAATCCGCCGGCCGGCGTGGTCCAGCGATCCAGCAGCCGCAGAAATCCCTCGCAACCAGCCCGCTCGGCATTCGCCTCCCGCGCTTCCAGCAGACGACAGAGCTCCGCCAGCAGGGCCCAGTTGTTCGAAGGGTAGACACGGGACAGCTCGCAGCGCGCGCGGGCCGCGGCGACGTCGCGGCGCAGCCCGACTTCCACGCCGTCCGTCTCCATCATCTCGCCCAGGAGGTAAAGGAGCAGGCGGTTGAAGGGCGCATGACCCGTCCGCTCCACCGGCAGTGCGAGCCACGCCTGCAGCGGCTCGCGCCAGGCGGGATCGTCAGGGCCGCGCACGATCAGCAGGGCGAGGGCAGCGGCATTCTGGCCATAGTGATCCTCCGCGGTGGCACCGCCGCGCAGCGGGTCATACAGACCGATACCCAGCTGCACGTATCCATGCAGGGCTTCGGATAGGGACGACAGGCAGCGATCCAGCGCCTCGTGCCCGCCCCCTTCCGATGCCGGTACAGCGCCCGGTGATGACACGGTCCCGCCCTCTGTTTGCTCAGCGGCGATCGCCGTCTCCAGCGGGCGCCGTGGCCACGAAGCCCGGGAAGCGCGGACGAACGATACCGTCCTTGCGCGCATCGTCGCCCGGCCGCGAACCTTCGGCGGCCGTATCCTGCACCTCGTCGAGCTGGCGGCGCATGATGACCGTCAGGGCGATGAAGGCGTACAGCAGATTGAAATAGGCCACGTCCAGGAAGGCGCCGGCAACGAGATAGCCGAATAGCCCCACCTGCAGCGCCCAGGCGTACTCGGATAACCAATCCTGCCCGGGCCTGTCCCGCGCCATCCTGCGGATGCGGTTCAGCGTGAGCATGGTCGAGCCGATCAGCAGCAGGAAGACCAGGAGCCCGCCGAAGCCGTGGTGTCCGAGCACGCTGAAATAGATGCTGTGCGGAGACAGCACATGCTCCCAGGTCCCTTCGAACTCGGCGTAGCCGATCCACCAGTCGTAGCCCATGCCGGCATTCCTGAAGCCCATGCCCGTGAGCGGCCGCTCCAGCGCCATGTTCCAGCTCACGCCCCAGGCCTGGATGCGCTGCATGGCCGAGGTATCCTCGGTATAGGTCTCGATGGTCTTCCAGCGCTCTGTGAGCCGCTCCGGTGCGGCGACGCCGACGACGCCGACGGCCACGAACGCCAGGGCGATCATCAGCAGCTTGCGCCGCATGCGCAGGAACAGGAAAGGCGCGATCGCGAGCAGGCCGAGCAGCGCACCGCGGGAGTACGTGGCCAGGATGGCGATGGCGGTAAGCCAGAATATGCCGTAGATCCCCAGACCGATGGGCTTGTAGAAGCGCCGGATCAACGGCAGTCCGATATCGGCCCATTCGCGGTAAAACAGACGCGCGGTGACCAGCACCAGCGGCAGCACCATGATCATGGCCAGGCCGATGTAGGTATTGCCCGCCAAATACGAGCCAGAAGGCCCGAGGACCATATGGCTGCCGCCGGTGCTGATGGCGAACAGGCCGCCCTTGAAGCCATAGAACGCCAGAGAGAAGGTAATGACCAGCAGCAGCAGGACGATCCTCTGCTGCCCGAAGATCAGCACCGGCGTGATGAAGGTGATGAGCAGGATCTTCATCAGGTGCCACCAGAAACCCCAGGCGTTGGGATTGACGGCAAAGACGCTGGTCATGGTCACGTACGCCACCCAGACGAACATCAGCACCATCTCGCTGGTATTCGGCAGGGCGCGCCGATCCTTGGCCAGCGCCAGCGAGGCGATGGTCACCAGGCCGATGACCATCGCCAGCGGAAAGGTCTGCATGAAGCCCCAGGTGAGGCCCTGCGGCGCCATCAGCCCGACCCAGAACCAGGCGAGGATGCCGGTCCATGGACGCATCAGGATGATCGGCACCAGGCCGATGACTATGGCGAAGAGGAGATAGTCACGCATGTTCGGTCGAATCCGCCGCCGGGGACGGCGCGGGGAGGTCCCATGATCTGCACCGCCGGCACCCGTCTGGATGGTCGATATTCAATGTCGGCACTCGCACGATCGGCGTTAGCCGGCGAACGGCCATGTTATCACCCCGTCCCCCTTGTGGGGTATGATTGGGCGCTGCGATAGACGCCGCCCACACCAGACCGATGGCCGCCCTCACCCTGCTCCATGACCTCATCTTCGCCCGCGCCGGCCTCGCGCCGACCGCGCCCGCGCTGGGCTATCGCGGCGCCACCCAGGACTACGCTGCGCTGGCGGCCGACGTGGAGCGGGCCGCGCTGCGCCTGCTGGAGGCGGGCCTGCTCGAACGGCAGCGCGTCGCCGTCTACATGGACAAGCGTCTGGAGACCGTGCACGCGTTGTTCGGCGCATCCCTCGCCGGCGGCGTCGCCGTGCCTCTCAACCCGCTGCTCAAGGCCGAGCAGGTGACGTACATCCTGCAGGACTGCAACGTCCGCATCCTGGTGACCACCGCGGACCGCCTGGCGCTGCTCGCCGAGGCGCTCGCGCAGTGTCCCGACCTGCACACCGTGCTCGTCGTCGGCGACGCCGCAGCGCGCGAGAACGCGCACTTCCGCGCCGCGGAGTGGGCCGCGCCGCCATCGGCTGCGGGCGCATCGGCCTCGCCCCTGGCCGCGCGGCGCGGCATCGACGCCGACATGGCCGCCATCCTCTACACCTCCGGCAGCACCGGCCGCCCCAAGGGCGTGGTACTGTCGCATCGCAACATGGTGGCCGGCGCGCACAGCGTGGCCGAATATCTGGAGAACAGTCCCGAGGACCGCATCCTCTCGGTGCTGCCGCTCAGCTTCGACTACGGCCTCAGCCAGCTCACCACCGCCTTCCTCACCGGCGCCAGCGTCGTCCTGCTCAACTACCTGATGCCGCGCGACGTGATCAGGGCGGTGGCGCGCGAAGGCGTCACTGGACTCGCCGCGGTGCCGCCGCTGTGGATACAGCTCGCCCAATTCGAATGGCCGGAAGAGGCGCGCCGCAGCCTGCGCTATGCCACCAACTCCGGCGGCACCATGCCGCGCCGGACGCTGGACGCCCTGCGTGCGCAGCTTCCCGGCACCCGCTTCTTCCTGATGTACGGGCTCACCGAGGCCTTCCGCTCCACCTATCTGCCGCCGGAGGAGATCGACCGCCGCCCCGACTCCATGGGCAGGGCCATCCCCAACGCCGAGGTCATGGTGGTGCGCGAGGACGGCAGCCGCTGCGCGCCGGGCGAGCCGGGCGAGCTGGTGCACCGCGGCGCGCTGGTCTCGCTCGGCTACTGGAACGATGCCGAGCGCACGGCGGAGCGCTTCCGCCCCGCGCCGGGCCAGCCCGCCGGGATACCGCTGCCGGAGATGGCGGTATGGTCCGGCGATACGGTGCGCATGGACGAGGACGGCTATCTCTACTTCATCGGTCGGCGCGACGAGATGATCAAGACCTCCGGCTACCGCGTCAGCCCCGGCGAGGTGGAGGAGGTCGTCTACGGCACCGGTCTCGCCGCGGAGGCGGCGGCGCTGGGCGTGCCGCATCCCGTCCTCGGCCACGGCATCGTGCTGGTGATAACACCCAAGACCGCCGGCCTGACCGCCGAGGAACTGCTGGACGCGCTGCGTCCGCGCCTCCCCGCCTACATGGTGCCGGCCCACATCGACGTGCGCGCCCAGCCGCTGCCGCGCAACGCCAACGGCAAGATCGACCGCAAGGCGCTGGCCGTCGCGTTCGCGGACGTCTTCCCCGGGCAGGAGGGGCCATGAGCGAGGCGCGCCCCGTCCACGCACCCATGGAACAGTTCGCCGTGCGCGGCGACTGCCTGCTGATCGGCGGCATCCCGCTGACCGAGCTCGCGGAGCGCGTCGGCAGCACGCCCTTCTATGCCTACGACAGCCAGGTCATGAGCCGGCGCGTTGCGCACCTGCGCGCCGCGCTGCCGGAAGGGATCTCCATTCACTACGCCATGAAGGCCAACCCCATGCCGGCAGTGGTGAACCACATGGCCGGCCTGGTCGACGGCCTGGACGTCGCTTCGGAAGGAGAGCTGCGCGTGGCCCTGGCCAGCGGCATGGACCCGCGCGAGATCAGCTTCGCCGGTCCCGGCAAGTCGGTGGCCGAGCTCGCGGCCGCGGTCGCCGCGGGGATCACGATCAACCTCGAATCGGAGACGGAGCTGGCGCGCGTCGCGGCCATCGCCGAACGCAGCGGCGATACCCCGCACGTCGCGGTGCGGGTCAATCCGGACTTCGAGCTCAAGGCCTCCGGCATGAAGATGAGCGGCGGACCCAAGGCCTTCGGCGTCGACGCCGAGCGCGTGCCGGCGATGCTCGCGCGCATCGGCGAACTGGGCCTGCACTTCCGCGGCTTCCACATCTTCTCCGGCTCGCAGAACCTGCGGCCCGAGGCCATCGTGGAGGCGCAGGGGCTCGCCATCGAGCTCGCTTTGCGCCTGGCCGACGCGGCACCGGGTCCGGTGGAGATGCTCAACATCGGCGGCGGCTTCGGCATCCCCTACTTCCCGGGCGAGCGCGCGCTGGACCTGGCGCCCATCGCCGAGCACCTGCACGAGCGGCTGCCCGGACTGCGCGAGCGCCTGTCCGGCGTCGAAGTCGTGATCGAACTGGGACGCTACCTGGTCGGCGAGGCCGGCGTCTACGTGGCCGAGATACTGGACCGCAAGGAATCCCGCGGCCAGATCTTCCTCGTCACCAACGGCGGCCTGCACCACCATCTCGCCGCCTCCGGCAACTTCGGCCAGGTGATCCGCAAGAACTACCCGGTGGCGATCGGCAACCGCATGCGCGGCGGCGAGCGCGAAGTGGTCAACGTGGTCGGGCCGCTGTGCACGCCGCTCGACGTGCTCGCCCAGCAGATGGAGATGGCGCGCGCGGAGATCGGCGACCTGGTCGTGGTGTTCCAGTCCGGCGCCTACGGATACACCGCCAGCCCGACGCGATTCCTGAGCCACCCCGAACCCGCCGAGATCCTGGTGTAGGCTCGCCGCCTTCGCCCGCAGACGCACCGATGCCGGAATCCCCCCGCCCTTCGAAGAATACCGCCGTAGTGGTCGGCCTGTGCGTGCACGGGCTGGCCCTGGTGCGCTCCCTCGACCGCGCCGGCGTCCCCGTCGTGGGACTGGAGGCGAACCGCGCGCTGCCGGGATACCGGACCCGCTGCGCCACGGTGCGTCACGCGCCGGACATCAACCGCCCGGGCATGATCGATGCGCTGATCGAGACGCGCCGCACCCTGGACGCGGACGACGATCCGGTGCTCCTGCTCACCAACGACAACATGGTGCGCGTGGCGGCCCGGCACTGGGACCGGCTGGAAGGGCTGTACCGCATGAGCTGGTCCGGACAGCGCGAGCGCGTGCTGGCGCTGCTCGACAAGTCTTCGCTGGAGGCGCACTGCCGCGCCCACGACCTGCCCTATCCGCGGAGCTGGATACTGAACGACGCGGCGGACATCGCCGCGCTCGACGACGCCGGGATCCCCTTCCCGTTCATCGTGAAGCCGACCCGGCCGCTGTCGGGCTTCAAGGTCAGGCTGATCGCCGACCGCGCCGAGCTGGAAAGACTGGCCGCGGCGCACCCCGGCGCCTTTCCCTTCCTGCTGCAGCAATGGATCGCGGGCGACGACCGCAGGACCCTGTTCGTGGCCTTCTACCTGGACCGGGGAACGATCAAAGCGACCTTCTGCGGCCGCAAGCTCGCCTCGAAGCCGGCCGCCCTCGGCCAGACGACGATCGCCGAAGCCTTCGTCGACGAAGGGGTGAGGAGGCTCGCGGAGCGGTTCTTCGAGCCGCTGGGGCTGTCGGGACCGGTCTCGCTGGAGGTGAAGCTGGACGCGCAGGGCCGCCCCTGGATCATCGAGCCCACCTTGGGCCGCACCGACTACTGGCTCGACTGCTGCGTGGCCAACGGCGTGGACCTGCCGCTGATCGAGTACCGCCACCAGTGTGGCGCCCCCTTCGAGACGCCGACGCAGGCCGCGCGGTTCGTCTGGTTCGACACCGAGCGCAGCCCCGGCAGCTACATCCGCCTGCGCCTGCAGCCCGGCGCGACCGCCACGCAGCCCTGGAAGCCGCGCTTCGCCTACTGGGACCGCAGCGACCCTGCGCCGTTTCGCCGCGGCCTCTCGCGGCTGGTCGGGCGCACCGCCGGCCGGGTGGCGGGCCGCGTGCGCCGCGCCATCGGCCGCTGACCGGACGGACCGCGGCCGCTCAGGGCCCCACCTCGATCGTGGGCCGCGAGCGCAGCGAGGCGTGGAACAGCGGGCGCCGCGTCCCGAACATCAGCTCCAGCCTGCCCACGCAGACGAACAGGCGCTTGCCGACCACGCGCGCGCCGAGGCGCCGGTGCGCCGAGAGCGAGCCCGGCTTGAAGGCGGAGATGCGGCTGCAGGTCTGACGGAAGCCGCGTGCGGACAGGTCTCGACTCGCCGCGTCCCAGAGGCGCGCGAAGACCGGGCCGGAACGGTGCCGCGGCGCCACGTAGACGTCGAAGTCCCAGACCGCGGCGCCCGCCGGGCGCGGCACGAACAGGCAGCGCACCTCGTCCTCCTCGTACGGTCCTTCCACCCACCACAGGAAACCGGCGAGCTCGCCGCGCCTGACCGCCGCCAGGCAGCGGCCGCCCTGCCGGAAGCGCGCGGCGATGGTCTCGGGCGGATGGCCCATGCGCTCGAGCAGCTCATCGCCGGGGCGCAGCTCGCGGATCTCCAGGTCGGTGCCGCGGTGCTCCGGAACGCCGATGCCGCCCCTCACCGGCTGCACCACCAGGTCGTACTTGACGATGCGGATGCGTCCGCGGCTGATCCGGTCCAGCCCCTGGGCGAGCAGATAGGTCAGGCCGTCGACCCAGCCGAGGCTCCTGAGCGTGGACGCGAAGCTTTCACGGATGCGCTGCATGCGGCTCATGTCGCGGCCCGCGGCGTATCGCCGGGTCTCCTGCTCTGTACCCTTGCGGGCGGAAACCAGCACCGCGTGGGACAGCAGCGATCCGAGCGGACCCAGCCAGCCGAGCACGCGCCGCACACCATTCCCCTCGACCCACGCCTGCAGACGTCCCAGACCGGCGGGCAGGATGGGCACCCAGTATACCTGCACGTCGCGCGCGCCATGGCGGCGCATCAGGTCCGCGATCTGTCCCGCGCTGTGATAGCGCAGCGCCAGCGGACGCCCCGACAGCCGCGCCAGCGCGCGCCTGATCAGGGTGTGCAGGCAGCGCCGGTTGAGGACGTCGACCCAGACCTGCCCGCCCTCGCGCACCGCGCCCATCAGCTCCGCCACCGCCCGCTCGGGTCCGTCCAGCGCCTGCAGCACGCCCAGGCACATCGCGCCGTCGAAGGCGCCCGGGCGCACCGGCAGGCGCGTGACGTCGCCGACCATCCAGGCGATGCCGGCCTCGCTGCGCGCCTGCGCCTTCCGCACCGAGGGCAGGGAATAGTCCAGGCCCACGGGCGTCACGCCGGATTCGGCGAGGTAGCGGGTGTAGCTGCCCGCGCCGCAGCCGGCGTCCAGCCACACCGCGCCCGCCGCGTCGCCGGGCCATACACGCTGGAAATTGCGCAGCCGCGCGCCGAGGCCGGTGCTGGTCCAGCCGGCGATGCCGGCATCGTCGTCGAAGAGGCGCCCGCGCTCGATGAAGCGCCGGCGCCACGATTCCTCGAAGCCCGATTTCACGGGCCCACCGCCCGCTTCGCATCCCCCGGCGCGCCCGCGACCCAGTCCAGGGTCCACTCGGCCACCTGGTCGCGCCAGGCCTGGCGGGAGAAGGTGTGGTTGGCCGCGGGCAGCTCGCGCAGGTACACGCGCGCCTCGTCCAGCAGTCCGCGCCAGGCGGGAACGGTGGCCACCGCGTCGCGGAACTCGGCCGCAGTGAGATCGTCGCCGCTGAGGATCAGCAGGATGCCGCCGCGGAAGCGCTTCCAGCCCTCCGCCATGCGCTCGGGCAGAGTGCCCGCCGGCGCGGCCTGCGCAGACTCCGAGTGCGAGGGCGGCTGTGACGCCTTGCCGCGTGCGCCGGCCATCGTCGCCAGCACGGAGCGCGCCGAAGCCAGGGGATTCAGGCGTCCGCCCAGCAGCCCCGACCAGAAGTCGCGGCTCGCGATGCGGCGCAGGTAGTAGTGCTTGAGACGGGCCTTGGCCAGACCCTGTTCGGTGCGCACCCAGGGATTGAGCAGGACCAGGCCGCCGACGCGGGAATCGCCCGCGGCATAGGACAGCGCGGCGGAGGCCGCGTCGCACAGCCCCCAGACGACGACCTCGCGCAGCCCCGGCGCGTGCGCCGTGAAGGTGTCGATCGCCGCGCGGATGTCGTCCTCCACTTGCTCGAAGTCGCGCTGCGCGCCGCCGGCGTCGCCCATGCCGCGATAGTCGAAGCGGAAGACGGGGATCCCCGCCGCGGCGAGGCGCCGCGCCAGGAGCAGGAACTGGCGATGGCTGCCGACGCGGTACTGCGGACCGCCGACCACCACCAGCACGCCGCGCGCGGCGCCGGACGCGCCCTCGTGCAGGATGCCCAGCAGGTCCTCGCCGCCGGCCTGGAACACCAGCGCCCGCTCCATCACGAAGCCTCCGCCAGGCGGCGCGCGGTCTGCTCCAGGAGCGCGGGCGCCTCGCGGATCTCCTGCGTCGCCCAGAACGGCTCGCCCGCGACCGTGGCCGCGTCGACGGCGACGCCCTGCGCGGTCCAGCCATCCAGCACGCGCCGGCTCGCGGGAGAGATCTCCTCCGCTTCCGCCGCCGCGATCTCCAGCCAGTGCACCTTGCCCCGCACCGGCGCCTGCAGGCGCGCACGCGCCAGCGCCTCGGCCAGGGACGGGCTCAGGCGATAGCCGGCCACCTCCAGCGTCTCTCCGTCCGCCAGGCGCCTGCGCAGTTCCGCCGTCGTCTCTTTGTCTCCGCCCATCATCGCCGCCGCCATGCGCAGGCGCAGGAACTGCACCAGGTACTGCTCCCCGCTGGTCACCGGCTGCCACAGCACGGTGCCGGCGACGTCCGGCCCGCGCGCGCGCAGCAGGTCGCCGAGCAGCAGGCAGCCCGTGCGCAGGCCCCACAGGACCAGCGGCGCGGCGTAGCGCGCGCGCAGCCAGTCGACGCAGCACCCGAGGTCGCCCACCCAGGTCTCCCAGCGCGCGTCGCCGAAGTCGCCGCCGCTGTCGCCGCAGCCGTAGTGATCCGGCAGCAGCACGGCGTAGCCGTCAGCGGCGAGCCGCCTCGCCTGCAGGGCCGCCATGCGGCGCGACTTGTTGAGCTCTTCGGCGAAGGGATGGAAGTAGAGGACGGCGCCGCGTACGCTCTCGGCCGCCGGGGGATGCAGGACGTAGAAGAACGGGCCCTGTTCCCCTTCCAGGTACCCGGCCTCGAGCATGGAGGTCAGGCGCCGTCCAGCTTGGCATCGACGAAGTCGACCAGCGTGCCCAGGGTCTCGAAGGTCTCGGCGCTGACCTCGTCGTCTTCGATCACGATGCCGAAGCGCTCCTCGATGCCGGTGAGCACCATGACCACGGCCATGGAATCCAACTCCGGCAGATTGCCGAGCAGCGCGGTGGCGCGGGTAAAGTCCCGGCCGCGGCCGCCGAGATTGAGAGTGGTGTCCAGGATGGCCCTGACCTGATCGATGTGCGACATTGCTGTTCCCTGCTGTGGAGGTCCGCCGTTCGGGCACGTGCCCACGGTCTATGTCGGACAGGAAAAAAAATTCTGAAAATTATACCATTGAGCCCCCTTCACGAGGACAGGCAGGCGAATTCGATGGCAGCGATCCGCGGCTGGTTTCGTCCCGGCGCAGGCGCGAGCGGGCTTCCGTCCGGCGGCGATGACGCCGACCGCCGGCGCCTGGCCGCCCCCGGCGCCGAATGCCTGGTGCAGGGCGGCTGGATCGCCGGCGACGAGGCGGGACGCATCGCGGCGATCGCGGGCCACCCCTGCTGGCGCGACGCCGGCCTGCGCGAGCTGGCGCGGGACCGGGGGCCGGCGCAGGCGCTGCTGCAGGCGTACCTGCACGACGGCGAGCGCCTCTTCGAACGGCTCGGCGGCGATTTCGTCCTCGCGGTGCTCGACCCCGCGGCCGCGCGCCTCGTCGCCGGCATCGACCGCATCGGCCAGCACGCGCTGCACTTCGCGCGCATACCCGGCGGGGTCGTCTTCGGCAGCTCGGCGGACGAGGTGCTCGCCCATCCCGGCATCGACCGCAGCATCGATCCGTCGGCGCTCTATCAATATCTCTTCCACCACATGATCCCCGCGCCGGTCAGCATCTACGCCGGCCTGGAGAAGCTGCAGGGCGCCCACTGCCTGACCGTCGCCGACGGCACGGTGCGCGTGCGGCCCTACTGGGAGCCGCGCTTCGAGGAACCCGCGGGCGCCGACGCGCAGGCGCTGGGCGCGCGCATGCGCGAGCTGCTGGAGCGCGCGGTGGCGCGCCTGCTGGACGGCGGACCGACCGGCGCCTTCCTCAGCGGCGGACTCGACAGCTCCAGCGTCGCGGGCATGCTGGCGCGGCTGCGGCCAGGCGAGGCGGACACCTTCAGCATCGGCTTCGACGTCGAGGGCTACGACGAGATGGCCTATGCGCGCATCGCATCGCGCCACTTCGCGACGCGCGCGCACGAATACTACGTCGTCCCGCAGGACGTGGTGTCGGCGGTGCCGCTGATCGCCGCTTCCTACGACGAGCCCTTCGGCAATTCCTCCGCCCTGCCGGCCTACTTCTGCGCCCGGCTCGCCGCCGATGCCGGCATCGCGCGCCTGCTCGCCGGCGACGGCGGCGACGAGCTCTTCGCCGGCAACGCGCGCTATGCCAAGCAGGGGACCTTCGAGACCTGGCGGCGCGTGCCGCGCATCCTGCGCGAGCGCATCCTGGAGCCCGCGATCGCGCGGCTGCCGGACGCCGTCCCCCTCGCCCGCAAGGCGCGCAGCTACGTGGACCAGGCCAGGACCCCGCTGCCCGACCGCCTCCAGACCTACAACTTCCTGGTGCGGCTGCCGCACGAGGACATGTTCAGGCCGGACTTCCTCGCCCAGGTGGATACCGATGCGCCCTGGGCGCTGATGCGCACGATCTACGAGCGCCCGGCGCAGGCCTCCGCGCTGAACCGCATGATGTACCTCGACTGGCAGCAGACCCTCGCCGACAACGACCTGCGCAAGGTCATGCGCACCTGCCGCCTTGCCGGTGTAGACGTGGCGTTCCCCATGCTCGACGACGCGCTGATCGAGTTCTCCTGCCGGGTGCCCTCGACGCTGAAGCTGCGCGGCGGACACCTGCGCCACTTCTACAAGGAGGCGATGACCGGCTTCCTGCCCGGCGAGATCATCGAAAAGCGCAAGCACGGCTTCGGCCTGCCGTTCGGGCTGTGGATGCGCGACCACCGTCCCCTGCAGGAACTCGCCTACGACAGCCTGCTGCGCCTCAAGGGACAGGACTTCCTGCGGCCGGCCTTCATCGACCACCTCATCGGGCTGCACCGCGAGGGCCACGCCGCGTACTACGGCGAGCTGATCTGGATACTGATGATGCTCGACCTGTGGCTGGAGGCGCGTCGCCAGCCGCAGGCCGCCTCCTCAGCGCTTACCGGGTAGCAGACGCCGCAAGGCGTAGCGCAGCTCCTGCAGGAACGGCGCGGGGTCGTCCCAGGAGAAGACGTAGTACCGGCTGGCGGGATTCAGCAGGTAGACCAGGAACCCCGCGCTCTCCGCCACGCGATCGAAGCGCAGGGAACGGTCCTGGATCAGCTGCGGCCTGAAGACGATGCGCAGCAGCCGCTTCAGATCGGGAAGCAGGAACTTGCACCGCACGCCGGGGACATAGGATCCCGCGTCCGGCACGATCTTCCCCCTGCCCATCAGGTTGTAGAGGAGCCAGGGAAAGCGCGCCCGCGCATGCCAGGCGAGCGGCATGCTGCCCCAGAAGCGCCCGTTGATCTCCATCAGGATCGCCTGCCCGCTGCGCGGATCGAAACGATACTCCACCATCGCAGGGCCCTCCCAACCGATCTCGCGCAGGAGCGCCACGGACTTCGCCATGAGGTCCGGATGCAGCTCGGGCGCAAGGCTTTCGCACAGAGTTGAATAGCCGCCCTCCGGCGGCCACTCGTGCAGGCGCCGGTGCTGGAACTTCAGCGCCGCCTCGCCGCGGTGCATGTAGATCATCTGCCCGAGGCCGTGACCGGGACAATAGGCCTGCACCAGCGGAAACCGTCCGAGCGGACGATAGCGCCGCAGGGCGCGGTCCAGCTCCGCCGCGTCGTGGCAGTACTCCGCCTTGTGAAAGGCGATGCCGCGCTCGCGCAGCAGCGGCATGACCTCGTGCGGCTGCGGCCATTTGAGCACGAGCGGGAAATCGGCGTCGCGGGCCGGCTCCGCCAGCTCTCCATCTTCGGAGACCGCGAGAGTGCGCGGGACGGCGATACCGAGCCGCTCCGCCAGCGCGCAGACGCGCGCCTTGTCCATCACCAGCGTCATCGCCTCCAGCGCGGGGACGAGCGGCGTCAGGCCGACGAGCTGTCCGCGGATGCGATTGAGAAAGAGGATGTCGCCCTCTGAAACCGTCATCAGGAAGCGCGCGCCCTCCTCCGCGGCGATGCGGTTGAGGAGCTCCACCAGCGCATCGTCACGACCCGCGTGCACGTAGCCGCGGCGCAGGTAGCGCGAGTGCAGCCCCACCGCCGCGCGCGTGCGGCCGATGCCGAAGACCGGCACCCCGGACCTGCCGAGGTCGCGGATGACGGACAGGCCGATCTGCGAATCCGCGCCCAGGACGACGACCCCTTCGAGCGTCGCCGCGGACGGCACAGCACCATTCATGCCCCTTCCATGCCCTTGCGCAGGAGCCGCTTGATGCCGTGCGGCATGCGGATGCCCGCGTTGGCCATCCGCTTGTTGACGCCGTGGGCGAAGTCCATGGCGTGGATGCGGGCGCGCAGCAGGGCGCGCTCGGCGCCGCCCACGTCGGTCAGTCTGCGGCCGTTCATATGGACGTCGAAGGCGCCGCGCCGGATCGCGTCGATGACGGCCTCCTGCGTCAGCGGCACCCGCTCGCGCAGCACCATGTGCGTGGCCGAGTACTGCTTGGGCGAATGGAAATCCATCCCGGCGACGCCGACCGCGTGCGGCCGGTGCCTTCTCACCTGCGCCAGCAGGCGCTCGCTCTGCGGCCGGAAGTAGTGGCGGCCGTCGTGCTTGGTATTGAGGATCTCGACGCCGTCGCAGAGGTCGATCAGCCACTGCGGATAGCGGTAGCGCGCCTTGATCGGGTGCGAAAAGATGCAGAGCTGCGCGTGGGGGTGCAGGCTGTCGAAGGTGCTGCGATGGTCGGTGAAGTCGACGCGCGTGCGCGACACGCCGAGGAAGTAGATCTTGAAGTAGTCCATCTCGATGCCGGGCACGAACAGGAAACGCTCGTCGGAGTGCGCCTCGCAGCCGTCGATGATGGCGTCCACCTTGGCCTGGTCGAGGTACTCGATGTGCTCGGTCATGCAGACGAAGCTCAGCCCCTTGGAGAGGAAGTACTCGCGCAGCTCGGCGTAGGAGCATTGGGCGTCGAAGGAGTGCTCGCTGTGGCAGTGGACCGTGCCGTGGATGAGGTCACTGTTGTTCATCGCTGGAACTCCTGTGCAGACAAGCGGCCGCTCACGGCCACATCACTGCATGGTTGAGCCGATTGACGATCATGCGCCCGGCCGCGTACAGCGGCGGCACGCTGAGCAGCGTGTTGTCGCGGCGCGCGGCTTCGTCCAGCGCTGCGTCGCCCATGCACACGGCCTCGAATCCCGGCTCGCTGGACAGGAACCGGCACAGCCGGTCGAGGCGGCGGCGCGTGACCCGGTTCAGGTACAGGCGCTCGTAGGTGATGTCGCGATGCTTCACGTACTCGAAAGGATGGGTCAGGACGACGACGTCGGAGACGCCCTTGCGCCGCGCATCCTGCAGCAGGGCGCGCATCTCCGGCCACGACGAGCCGGTCACTGTCAGCGTCTTGTAGTGCGGCCTGCCGGGGATGCCGAGGTCCTCATAGGTGGTCACCGGGATCTCGGTGACGCCTGCCACTTCGTGACGCCCCGCATAGAGATGCAGATCGGTCTCGGCCGGCCTGAAGATGGCGAGACCGACGTTCGAGGCGAGCGTCATGCCGCAGGCGTGCATGGCCTCGTAAACCGGCCGCGAGACTTTGAGCCCACCGGTCCTGAGCACCGTCGGCGGCCGGACGCCCCAGCGCGCGAAGGCCGCCTTGCCGAGCTCGATGAGCCGCACGATCTCCCCGGGGCTGCGGCGCGTGATGTCGTCGTTGGGCGGATCGGCGGCCAGGCGCGCCGCCCAGTCCTCGCGCTCGAAGTACGTCCAGCAGGGATGCAGGTGCAGCTGCACGTCGTGCCCTTCCTCGTGCAGCCGGCGGGCGATGGCGCCCATCGGGCCGTCGCCGAAGTGACAGGTGTTGAGCGCCTCGACGAAGAAGGTGGCGCGCAGGCCGTAGTGCGCCAGCGTTTCGAGCAGGTAGCCCAGCCCCTGCGAGCGCCCGTCCACCTCGCAGTACACCGCGGGCGGTCCGACGGGCGCGCAGGCGCGCGGGTCGTCGAAGGCTCCGGCGATGCTGAATTCCGTATCCACGGTGATGTGTACGCGGGTGTTCATGACACGGCGGCGGAGGGCTTCATGGGGCTCGTCTGGCTGACATCATGGCCGACGCATCAGGTTGCGCGCAAGCCGCAGGCCGAATCCCGACTCGGTGCCGTCCCAGGGCGTGAAGCGCGGCAACTGGTAGGGATCGCTGCCGCGCCCCGCCGCTCCCCAGGCGGTGGACACCGCGGCGTCGAAGCCCAGCTCGCGGGCGAGCGCGGCGTGCTCGGGCGCATAGTCCTTGCCCGGGCGCCCGTTGGGATAGGCGAAGAGCTTCACCGGCTGCTCCAGCATCGCTTCGAGCGCTTCCTTGCCTTCCCGCATCTCGCGCCGCGCCGCCTCGCGGTCGATGCGCGCGAGGATGGGATGGGTGACCGTGTGCCCGCCGATCCCCATGCCGCTGCGCGCCAGCGCGCGGAGCTGCCCGGTGCTCATCATCAGGTCGGTGGGCAGGGTCACGCCCAGGTCCGCGGCCAGCGCCTCGGTGCGGGCGCGCCGCTCCCCGGCGTCGAGGTACTTGAGCTGCCCCACCAGGTCGCGGACCAGCGTGAGCCTGTCACCGTCGCCCGAGATGGCGCGGACGCCCAGGCCCTGCGCGCCCAGATCGTGCTCGCCCGCGGGCAGGCGCCGCACGGTTTCGATCACGGTGTCGTTGAACATGCGGCCACCGTCCAGGTAGCCGGTGGCGATGAAGAAGGTGGCAGGCACGCCGGTCTCCTGCAGGATCGGCAGCGCCACGGTGAGATTGTCCGCGTATCCGTCGTCGAAGGTGACGCAGGCGGCGCGCGCCGGCAGGCTGCCTGCGCGCAGGCGCGCGACGGCTTCGTTCAGCGGCAGCGGATTGAAGTAGCGTCGCAGCAACTGCATGTGCCAGCGGAAGGTGCGCGCGTCCGGATCGCCCGGCAGCAGCGGATCGGGCTCGGGCAGCACGCGATGATAGATCAGGATGGTCAGCCTGGCGCGCGCGCCTGCAGGCGACAGCAGGGACAGGAGCGGACCGAGCACGAGCGACGTCATCATGCCTCGGCCCCCGCCGTCGCGCCGGCCGCGCGCGGATCGACGCGGCATACCACGTGGCGGTACTTGCCGTTGGGCTCGGGCGGGATCGCATCGACCCGGTGCACGCGCACACTCACGCCTGCGCCCAGCCGCTCGCGCACGACGCGCTCCAGCTCGCGCACGAACGCCGGCGGCACCTCGCCGGCGAGCGAGACCAGCACCTCCACCCGGTCGCGCGCCTCCTGCACGATCTTGTAGGCGCGCAAGCCCTCCAGCTCGCGCAGCAGATAGTTGAAGGCGCTGCCGTGGACCCAGGCCCCGTTCAGCGCCAGCAGGGCATCGTTGGCACGGCCGATCACCGTGCGCAACCGCGGCAACCCGCGTCCGCAGGGACAGGGTTCCGGGTCCAGCGCGCCGCGGTCGCCGGTGCGATAGCGGATGAAGGGGAACTCGGGGCCGGCCAGGTTGGTGACCACGATGTCGCCGGTCTCGCCCGCGGGCAGCAGATTTCCCGCCGCGTCCAGGATCTCCACGATCATCGCCTCGGCAGTGATGTGCCACCCGCCTTGCGGACACTGGCGGGCGATGAAGCCGGCGTCGCGCGCGCCGTATTCGTCGGCCACGCCGCAGGCGAAGGTATCGGCGATGGCCGCGCGCCACTCGGGCTGCAATACCTCAGAGGTGGTGAAGGCGACGCGCACGCCCAGCCCGTCCACGCGCAGACCGCGCGCCTGCGCGCGCCACGCCAGGCGCGCGAGCACCGACGGATAGCCGAACAGCATGCGCGGACGGAAGGCGATCGCCTCCTCCAGTATCCGGTCCAGCCGCGCCTCGTCGAGATCGGCCGCCGGCGCGAGGCGCGAGCGGAACAGGCGGTCGCGCCAGGCGCGTGCGCGGTTCTGCGCGGCGGTCTCGATGGGCGAGGCCCACAGCACCAGCTCGCGGTCGCCGAAATCAACGCCCCACCAGCGCGTGGCGCGCCACTTGGCGGCGATGTCCATGCCGACGCGGCGCGGACTCAGGTAGAACTTCAGCGGCTCGCCGGAGGAGCCGCTGGTGCTCTGCGCGATGAGGCCGCCGGCGTTCTCCGCCCGCCAGCGCTCGCCCTCGGCGCGGATGACAGACTTGTCGATCACCGGCAGCAGGCCGAGGTCGGCTTCGGAGCGGAACGCCTGCGCGGTCAATCCCTGCGCACGGAAAAGGTCTCGATAGAAGGGCACGTGCCGCGCCGCCGCATCGAGCAGCACGCGCAGGCGCTCGAACTGCAGCGCGCGCAGGCGCTCGGGCGACCACCACTGGCTCGCCTCCAGCTCGCGCCGCAGACTCACCGTGCCGTGACCCTTGATACGTTCCTGCAGGGGAAACAGGACGCCGGATACGAACCGGGTATAGAGCGCGCTCATGGCCCGTTCCGCAGGCGGACGGGACCGCCGGCGGGTTCGTCCGACGCCTCGCCATGGATGCGCTGGAAGGCTTCCAGCAGCTGCGGAATGCGCGTCTGCCAGGCGTTGACGCGCGCGTGCTCGAGTATCGCCTGGCGGTCCCACGTCCGCCCCAGGGCGTCGCGGATGGCGTCGCGCAGGGCGGGCGCATCGCCGTAGGGCACGAGCAGCCCGACCCGTTCGGAGGAAACGACCTCGGCGTTGCCGCCGACGCGCGTGGTCACGATGGGCAGGCCGCAGGCCGAGGCTTCGAGAAACACATTGGCCCAGCCCTCGAAGCGCGTGGCGAGCACGAACAGGTCCCCCGCCGAATAGACGTGGCGCAGGCGATCCGGCGACACCGGCCCGATCAGGTGCACGCGATCCTCGATCCCCAGGCGCTGGACCTGCGCGCGCAGCTCCGCTTCGTTGTCGCCCTCGGGCGTCGCGCCGCCGGCGATGACGAAGTGCAGATCGGGATAATCCTGCAGCAGTTCCGGCATGACCTCGATGACGCGGTGGAAGCCCTTGCGCTCGGTCAGACCGCCGACCGAGACCATGATGCGGGCGTCTTCCGGCAGCCCCAGCTCGCGGCGGCAGGCGATGCGGTCCTCGGGATGAAAGCGCTCCAGATCCACGCCGTTGCCCACCACCTGCACGTGCGAGGGATCGATGCCCCAGGAGATCGCGTCCTGCCGCAGGGAATCGGCGACCGAGAACACCCGCGCCGCCTCCGACAGCGCCTGCATGATCTGCCGCCGGTGCAGGCCGCTGGCGCCGAAGCGCACCAGGCTGCCGCGCAGCGTCACGGTATACGGGCGGCGCAGCCAGCGCCCGAGCAGGCGCGCAGCGACGCCGTCCGGATAGGCGAAATGCGCGTCGATGATGTCGAAATCGAAGTCGCGGCGCAGGCGACGCAGCAGCGGCAGGCTGCCCAGCGCCTGGAACCAGGCGTCGGTCCATTTGAAGATGCCGGGGAAACAGAAGAAACGCGGATGGTGGACGGTGATGCCGTCCTGCACCTCTACCGCGGGCAGCGCCGGCCGGGAGTGCGGCCTCAGGCGTCCGAGCAGTCCCTGGAAGGGAAACCACGGCGCGGGCGCGACCACCACGATGTCCAGCTCGGCGCCGACGCGGCGCATGCGCTCGCGCACGAAGAGCCCGTAGTTCGGCTGCGCCGCGTTGGGATAGACGCGGGTGTATACCAGCAGCCGCGGCCGGCGCTCACCCGGCATTGGCCGTCTCCCCCATCGCCGGATGCAGCGCGCCGTACACCTGGCGATAGCGGCCCACGCTGACCGCCCAGTTGCGCTCGGTCTCGACGAAGCGCCGCACCTGCTCGACCTCGTCGTGGATGTCGCCGGAACCGGGCGCTCCGCCGTTCGGGCGCGACGATGCCGTGACGC
>OBJA01001158.1_pt1 | contig 19095 bp, 16 predicted proteins | sample 1519751 | NCBI WGS metagenome assembly OBJA01 (sample SAMEA3881238, study PRJEB22517) | soil metagenome | biome: lake sediment; feature: soda lake sediment; material: sediment, water from around vicinity | place: India | collected 2013-12-23 | depth 3 m
TCCCGGCAGCCTGCGCAACTCGGGATAAGGTACGTACAGGACGTCCAACAGCATCCGTCTCAACCTGTTCAAAACCCGTCTGCCCATGTAAAGCACTTTCGTAGCTCTTCTCGATACCAATACGGCCGGTGTGTGTAGAACCACGGTAATTCTTGAGCCGTTTATCAGCTTCAAACTGTTCCAGATCCCTGTCATTGATACGACCAATATAGCCAATCACATGAGAAACCAATTCCCCCTTCGGGTAGTGTCTGAGCGGATATGCCTTGATATCCATCCCTGGAAAACGATATTGATTTTCCGCAAAACGGGCCACTTCGATGTCCGTCAGCCGGGAACGTATGGGCAGACTCTTAAATCGAGTACTTTCTCGTTTTAACTTGTTGAAGCGCCTGCGATCTTCGGGTGTAATTTCAACTACGGTTGCCAGCTCATCAATAGCTGACTCGAGATTTTTAACCTGATCGGGAATTATTTCCAGAGTATAGGCCGTGTAATTCTGGGCCAGAATTTCTCCGTTGCGATCAAATATAAGTCCTCGGTTAGGGGTCAGTGGCTGAATAGTAATGCGATTTGCTTCTGCAAGCGTCGTATAGTGCTCGCCCTGTGATACTTGCAGATAGAAAAAACGGCTAAACAACAAGCCGAACAAGATCACAACAATGACCGCACAGATAGCCAATCTGACACGAAAAAGAAAAATTTCTCGCGTATGATTACGAAGTTCTACGGTATCGTTCATATCTCATCAGGTTCGATTTGCTGTTTTCGAAAACTCCCCAACAAAAATATGAACAGGGGCCAGCATAGTGCTCCAGTCACACTACTAAGAAAAAAATACCACTCAGGAATATAAGTACCCGCCAGAATTCCGGTCAGAAATACCATCGCCTGGCCCAGTAAAAGTATCCATAAAACAGCGGGAATTTGCCGGAAAGCACTGAACAGCCGCAAGCGCCGATGCAGAATCAAAGCAAAAAATGTAATTAGACAATAAGCAACTGCGTGTTGCCCCATGATACTGGTATCGATAACATCCGTTACCAGCCCGCACACAAAGGCAACACCCATACCTGCCTGTTGTGGCTGATGAATATTCCAGTAAAGCAGTGTCAAAGCTATAAAATCCGGGCGTAGAACTAGTATCACCTTATCAAACGGCATTAGATTGACTAACACCGCCATTATCAGATTCAGATAAACCAGCGATTTTTTTGCAGGAAGAGAAAATTCTTGGGCAATGTAATCATGCCCCGTGATTCTTGGTTTGCCGGTTTTTCTGGGGTGCATAGGACTCAGGGTTATCTGAAATTTCCGGAGTTGGCACAGAATCGATCAGGATGAGCACCTGTCTGTGACGATCCACACCCGCTACAGGAACACATATAATACGCGCAAACTTATGTGAGCGATCATATTCGATATGAGCCACCCGCCCTACAGGTAAGCCAGGTGGGTAAACGCCTCCGATCCCTGAGGTAGTCAATAAATCACCTTCCCTGATATCTGTATTGATCGATAAAAAACGCAACTCCAGCTCGCTGTTTTTTCCCGCCCCGGAGATCACTGTTCTCAAACCATTACGATCGATCTGCACAGGAACCATATGATTCTTATCTGTGATCAATGTCACTTCCGATGTCCCGGGAAGAACCCGTGTCACCTGCCCGATCACACCGAGATCGTCGATAACGACCTGCCCTGGTTTGACCCCATTCGAACTTCCCTTGCCCAATGTTATCTTGCGACTGAAAGGATCACGCGGGATATAAAGTATCTCCGCCAGAACTGTCTGAATTTCTGTTTGCCTGGCAGCTCCAAGTAGTGCGCGCAAATGCTCATTTTCACTGGCCAATGTCTGTAGCCGGAAGAAATCATGCCGACTGGTCAGGTATTCACGCCTGAGATAATCAATTTCCTTGATTAGCTTAAAGTCTGAAATATACCGATCCACCTTCTCCTGCAAAGAAAAAGGCAGATACGCCAGTTTCTGCAACGGAGAAATAACGATCCCGATCACACGCCTTACTTCAGCAATAAAATCTGATCGGGAATCGGCGATCATTATAAAAATGGATAGCAACACAAAGAAAAACAGTCGTGTCAGCGGGCTTGGACCTGCCTTAAAGAACTGCGGGGGAGTTTGCATGTAGCCTCTCAGTATCTCTAGTTCCTGTACCCCAAACCAATAAATCGGGACAGATGCCTGTGAACAGGACTGATAACATCCAGGAATTTTAAATAAATGACATAAATTGTCAGTATATCAAAGCTCCTGGACACAGGCACCACGCAGTAAAGCCGCTGAAGGAAAACTGGAACTAGAAACGATCAACTTGTATCACCAAACTCTCCATTTCAGCAAGTCGGCCATCAGGATTTGCAAAGAAAGGCAAGCCATATCTATAACCAGACACGCTCACCCAAGAGTATATTAATAGTCTCTGGCAAAGATTCCGACTGAATGATCGATACTCTCCAGAGCGATTCCCGCACCACGCACAACACAGGTAAGTGGGTCATCAGCAATAATGACGGACAATCCTGTCTCCTCCATCAGCAGACGATCAATATCATGCAACAATGCACCGCCCCCCGTCATCACCATCCCTATCTCCGCAATATCGGAACCAAGTTCAGGAGGCGTTTGCTCCAAAGCTGTTTTAACCGCACTGACAATACTGTTCAGTGGTTCAGCCAGTGCCTCTAAAATTTCATTACTGGAAATCGTGAAACTGCGTGGGATACCCTCAGCCAGATTACGTCCTTTTACCTCTATTTCGCGGACTTCTGAGCCCGGATAGGCAGAGCCGATCTCTGACTTGATAATTTCTGCTGTAACCTCGCCGATCATGATTCCATAATTACGACGGATATAGTTAATGATCGCTTCATCGAATCTGTCACCTCCCACTCGTACCGAATTAGAGTAGACAACCCCGCCCAGTGAAATCACTGCAACTTCGGTGGTACCCCCGCCAATATCGACAACCATACAACCGGTTGGGGTTTCAACAGGTAAATCAGCCCCCAGCGCAGCAGCCATGGGTTCTTCGATTAACTCAACCTTGCGCGCACCAGCTCCGTAAGCCGCCTCTCTAATGGCACGCCGCTCCACCTGAGTCGAACCACAAGGCACTGAAATGACAATTCGCGGATTCGCAGAAAACAAGCGAGGAGGGTGGGCTTTTCTAATGAATTGCTTGAGCATCTGTTCGGTCACGGTAAAGTCGGCAATGACACCATCCTTCATCGGTCGAATTGCTGTAATGTTTCCCGGGGTTCGGCCTAGCATTTGTTTTGCTGCCTGCCCTACCTGCTGGATCATACGTTTACCACCTGGACCACCTTCATGGCGTATGGCAACTACCGACGGTTCATTCAGCACGATGCCATGACCGCGAACGTAGATCAGTGTATTGGCTGTGCCAAGATCAACCGCCATATCCGTCGAGAAATAGTTACCCAGAAAATTGTTGTTCAGGAAGTTAAGCATGACGGGTCCGGTATATTATTGCTCGGCAGGAACTTTGTAAGTCCCGACCTTGTAACAAGCGCCACAGATATATAAAAATATACGTTTAACAGGTGTGCATGATACTCTATTAGTTGTCTTGGTATAAATAGAAAGCTTCAAAATATGACTTTGTCACTGGACGATATCAGACGCGTTGCAAAGCTTGCTCGCATTGAAATCATCGAAACGGATGCCCAGCAGAATCTGGTCCGGTTATCCGGAATATTTGATCTGATTGAGCAAATGCGGGCAGTCGATACGCAGGGGATCAAGCCGATGAGCCATTCTCAGGATATGGTGCAAAGGCTGCGTGAAGATATTGTCACTGAATCTGATCAACGCATCCTTTTTCAATCAGTTGCTCCTCAAGTCGAGGATGGATACTACCTGGTTCCCAAAGTAATTGAATAACACAGACTGTAAACCCGTATTCTTGCCCGTCTATTTCTAATATATTCCACTGCACTGACAGATCATGTTAAATGCCAGCCTCAGGCAGCTTTCCTTGTTGCTCTCAGAAAAGAAAATATCCAGCACGGAACTCACCAGTGAGTTTTTATCCCGCATCAAAGCGCTTAATCCTGATCTGAATGCCTTTATCACTATCGATGAGGAAAAAAGTCTGGATCAGGCCAGTGCTGCCGACCAGATGATTGCTGCAGGGCGATCGACTCCTCTCACCGGAATACCCATTGCACAAAAAGATATTTTCTGCGCCAGAGGATGGCTGACCACCTGTGGATCAAAAATGCTTTCAAATTTTGTTTCACCCTATGATGCCACTGTGATAGAACGATTCGATCAGGCGGGTATGGTAAATCTGGGTAAAACCAATATGGATGAGTTCGCCATGGGATCAAGTAACGAAACATCCTACTATGGTCCGGTAAAAAATCCCTGGGACAGATTGGCCGTACCGGGTGGCAGCTCTGGTGGTTCAGCCTGCGCAGTAGCAGCCAGACTGGCACCAGCGGCAACTGGTTCTGATACGGGAGGCTCCATTCGTCAACCAGCTGCATTATGCGGAATCAGTGGAATCAAACCCACTTATGGTCTGGTTTCCCGCTATGGCATGATCGCATTTGCCTCCAGTCTAGACCAGGGCGGACCCATGGCCAAATCTGCTGAAGACCTGGCCTTGCTGCTGAACACCATGGTCGGATTCGATGAGCGTGATTCGACCAGCTTGCAGCGAGCAAAGGAAAATTATGCGCAAGATCTGGAAAAACCGGTGAACGGGCTGCGCATCGGCCTGCCGAAGGAATTTTTTGCAGAGGGCATGAGCAGTGATGTTTCCAGTGCAATTGAAGCCGCTCTGGCAGAGTATCGCCAACTGGGGGCGACATTTGTTGAGGTTTCACTGCCGAACAGTAAGCTTGCCGTCCCGGTTTATTATGTGCTCGCCCCCGCTGAAGCATCCAGCAATCTGTCACGTTTCGATGGCGCGCGCTATGGCTATCGCACCGCGCAATACAGCAGCCTGGAAGACTTATACGCCAGGACACGGGCGGAAGGATTCGGTGAGGAAGTGAAGCGCCGTATTCTCATTGGTACTTATGTGTTATCTCACGGCTATTATGACGCTTATTACCTTCAGGCTCAGAAATTACGCCGCCTGATTGCCGAGGATTTCAGGAAAGCTTTTGAACAGTGCGACCTGATCATGGGGCCGACGACACCTACCGTAGCATTCAATATCGGTGAGAAATGCGATGATCCTATCCAGATGTATCTGTCCGACATCTATACCAGCACCGCCAGTCTGGCAGGGTTGCCGGGTATGTCGATACCAGCCGGGTTCGGCAGTAAAAACAGGCCGGTAGGTTTACATATTATTGGAAACTATTTCCGGGAAGCACAAATGCTGAATGTTGCCCACTGCTACCAGCAAGTAACGAACTGGCACGAACTCACTCCACCGGAAAACCTGTAACTGAGATACGCTCCCTGTTTTCTAACAGCAAAAAACGATTAAAAGCAAAAGGATTAGCTGATCATGCAATGGGAAACCGTCATCGGCCTTGAGATACATGTACAGTTATCGACCCGATCCAAAATTTTTTCCGGTGCATCGGTAGCATACGGCGCCGAGCCAAATTCACAAGCCTGTGCTGTGGACATCGCTCTTCCCGGTGTATTGCCCGTATTAAACCAGGGCGCAATAGAACATGCCATCCGGTTTGGCTTGGCAATCGACGCAACTATCAACTCGCCCTCTGTTTTTGCACGAAAAAACTACTTTTATCCTGACTTGCCCAAAGGCTACCAGATCAGTCAGTTGGAACATCCAATCGTTGAAGGCGGGCATATTACCATTCAGACAAGAAATCAGGAAAAAACCATACATCTGACTCGCGCCCATCTGGAAGAAGATGCCGGAAAATCGACGCACGAAGAATTTCACGGGATGACGGGAATCGACCTGAACCGTGCCGGAACAGGGCTGCTCGAAATCGTCTCGGAACCGGATATGCGCAGTAGTACCGAAGCCGTGGCATACGCAAGAATGCTACACTCACTGGTACGCTGGATCGGTATATGCGACGGCAACATGCAGGAAGGATCATTCCGCTGTGATGCCAATGTTTCAGTACGGCCTGTGGGCTCGGAAACGCTTGGAACCCGCTGTGAAATCAAAAACCTCAATTCATTCCGCTTTCTCGAACGAGCCATCGATTATGAAGTGGCAAGACAAATCGATATTCTGGAAAGCGGTGGCAGCATCACTCAGGAAACCCGCCTGTATGACGCAGATCGAGATGAAACCCGTACTATGCGCAGTAAAGAAGATGCACATGATTACCGCTATTTCCCGGATCCAGATTTACTGCCGGTAATCATTCCCCGGGAATGGATAGATCAGCTTAGAGGAAAACTGCCGGAGTTGCCGAAGGACAAGCGTAATCGCTACATTCAGAATTTTGGTCTGTCGGCCTATGATGCCAATATACTGACTGCAACGCGTGAGATTGCAGATTATTTTGAGCAAACGGCCAGCCTTCTTCCCGGGCAAAGCAAACTCTGTGCTAACTGGATCATGGGTGAAGTCAGCGCAAGGTTAAACAAGGAAGGGCTCGAAATTACCCAAAGCCCGGTCAACCCCGAACAACTGGCCGGATTGCTGCTACGCATCACCGACGGCACCATATCAGGAAAAATAGCCAAGGATGTGTTTGACAGCATGTGGCAAAGTAACGGTGACAGCGCAGATACGATCATCGATGCAAAAAACCTCAGACAGGTTTCAGATGACAGCGAAATTGAGAAATGGGTTGATGAGGTACTTGCCGCGAACCCGCAACAAATAGCCGATTACCGTGCCGGAAAAGAAAAAGCATTCAATTCCCTGGTTGGGCAGGTAATGAAAACTTCAAAAGGAAAGGCCAACCCCGCTCAGGTTAACTCAGTACTCAAAAGACGCCTCGTGGAATAATAAAGCTTCAGACAGATCTGGAAAAATATACCATTCAATTATAAAAAACTCTGGAAAAGGCTTGAGCTTGTACTTTCCAGCTTCTGCGATCATTGCTAGTTCAAACTTAACGATTCAGGCCTGATGGCACTACAGAAAAACCCTGTAAACCGAGCCTGAATCTTCAGCAAAAAGTGTATTACCTGTACTTATTTGGGTAAAGCATTGCACTTATCAATAAATGCCTGCCGTTCAACTTCATTATTCTTGTAAAAATCCAATGCTCTTTCCATTCCTCTTCCTGCACAATTCTCTGCGCTTACTTCAGGAGGTCCGCTGCAACCGATCAAAGCGGTACTGAGGCCCAGAATACAAATGACGTAGTATTTAAAGTTCATAAAATTTCCTCTATAAAAATCCGCTAAAGCCAGACTGGTTTGTCTACCCTTTGCGATCCTGAATCAGGTACTGAAATCCCAGCCACCTGAAACTGCCAGGCATTCACGGCCAATGGCCACTGGTAAAGCTATTCTACCTGACTTCCTGTAATTTTAGATTGTTTCAGATCTACTCACGCTGAATGGAGTAAATCGCAGCAGCCATTGTACAAACGGGGCCCGAGAACCCCGTTTGTCATCTATTTTATTGCACAGTGACGCTGATTTTCTTGGGTTGTACCGCTTCCCGCTTGGGGATGGTGACAACCAGCACTCCATCTTTGGTAACAGCTGAGATCGCACCCAGGTCGGCAGTATCCGGCAGACTAAAGCGGCGATAAAAAGAACCGTGGGTTCGCTCAACCCGTTTATACCTTTCTTTTTCGGTTCTCGCTTCGGTCTGCTTTTCACCCTTGATCGTGAGCACCCCGTTTTCTGTCGTCACATCTATTGCTTCAGGTTTCACTCCGGGTAAGTCAGCATGCACGACAAACTTATCGCTTTCCTCTTTGATATCGACTGCCGGTGCCCATTCAGCAATTGCTGAAGCTCCCTCGGTCGCCATATCATCCCGAGCTCGCTCCAGTTCCCGTTGTAATTGAGTCAGTAATCCCCATGGTTCATATCGTGTAATTGCCATAATAGCCTCTATATAAATCACAAACATTTACAAAACAGGCTGCCACTCATCAATACAAAACGTGACTCACCTGACCACAACATTCTGTCTGAATATTCTCAATCATTTAAAAATACCTACTTCGATGATTGGTCATATCTCATGAATGCTGGCAATAATATAAGCATGTCTCTGGCATTTTCAAGTCGGACACCCAGTAAAAGATGAACGATATCGACCGATCCGCCACTTCAGACTCGGATCGAATCCGATCTTCCCATAAACTGCATCAGCTGGGTGGTCGACAACGGGCGGCTGAAATAATAGCCTTGTTGTAGATAGCAGCGATGTCTGCGCAGAAACTCCATGTGTCTCTCGGTCTCTACACCTTCTGCAATCACCCTTAACCCGAGATTGTCACCCAGCGCAATAATCGCCCGGGCAATTGCAAAATCAAACTTCTCGCCACCACAGTGATCCTGCTCAATACTTTGAATGAATGATTTATCGATTTTCAGAATATCCAGCGGCAACTCACGCAACAAGCTGAGTGAAGAATAACCCGTACCAAAATCATCCAGAGCAATAGCAACTCCCAATGCTTTCAAACGTACCAATGCTTCTGCCGCACGCGGTAAATCACTGATAACGGCGTTCTCGGTAATTTCCAGCATCAACCGCTCAGCCGGCAAACCGGTACGTTCCAGCACACCAGCTACCTTCTGCAGGAAATCCGGGTGCAGCAACTGCCGTGAAGCCACATTGACGGAAATATCGACTGCCTGCCCTACCTTTGCCAGATCAGCAGCTATCCTACAGGAAATCCATAACACCAGATCCCCCAGTTGTCCGATCAATCCGACTCGTTCGGCAAGCGGAATGAAATCTCCTGGAGATAATAATCCACGCGTGGGATGAGCCCAACGTACTAATACTTCATTGTGGACAACCCGCTTTTGCTGAACATCAACGATGGGCTGGAACAGAACATGTAGCGCCTTGTCCTGATTCTCGATGGCCAGCCGGAAGTCTCTTTCAAATTCGAGCTGCTCACGTGTCCAGGCATTCATCTGCCCAGAAGAATAAAACTGAAAACCATTTCCTCCCTGCCGTTTGACACGCCGCATAGCAGAAACTGCTTCGTCCAGAAAAACTTCATTCTCTTCATCCACCTGATCAACCTGGGAAGATATCCTGATACCAATGCTTGCCGAAATGAAAACCTCCTGCCCGTTGATTTCAAACCTGCGATTGATAGTTTCCTGAACTTTCCTGGCAAACTGCAACTCCTGGCCTTCCCGCACTGGTCTGTCCACTACCAGCATAAACTCATCCCCACTCCAGCGGGCGATCAGATCTTCATTGCAAACCAGTTTAAGCAACCGGTCGGCAATCATTTTCAACAAAGTATCTCCGGAGTGGTAACCAAGAGCATCGTTGATCTTACTGAAATTATCGACTGATACCAGGCAGACAATCAGTGCGGCACCATGCTGCTGGGCAGAAGCAGCCAGCTCGCCAAAACGGGAAAGCAAAAAATTCCGGCTGGGCAGCATCGTTAGTACATCATAATTGGCCTGACGGGCAATTTGCTGTTTCATCTCCAACGCATCGGAAATATCTGAAATCGTTACCACAGCACCAGCTGGAGTACGCCACCTGTCATACAACGCCCGATGTGTCACCCGAATAGTACGCCTGTCCCCGGAAGGCAACGTAAGAACACAATGCTGTATCCGGGAATCTGGGTGTGTATCAGCAGATTCAGAGATATTCACACCTTTATCCTGTTTATCAGCAATCAGACATACCTCGATCAACTGCTCCAGCGGCTTCCCGATCAGATGCTCCGATCTTGCGCCCAGAATGTGTTCACTTTCCTGATTGAGATAGAGAATGTTGCCTCTCGCATCGACCGTAATCACACCTTCCTGCACTGAATCGAATACCGCTTGAAGACAGGATCCGGTTATGAATTGCGATTGTATGAACTCATTGATACGTTGCCAGCTCTGTAACGGATACACAGCCAGTGTTCCGGTCAAAGCTGTCCCGGGTGGTAACCAGATATGAAACACGCTGAGCAATACCATCACCAACCCAACACCTGCTGCGAGTGATACCAGAAGCACGAGACTCCCGAATCGACCCGGTACAACATTAACGACGAGTAATACCGCTAGCACCCATAATACCGTTACTACGATAGTAACCATTTCCGGAACAGGATAAATCGAACGCCCGTTACGCAACATGTCAGCCACACTGGCATGCCACTCGACACCACTCATATAGTTATTCCGGGTAAGTGAAACGGGTGTCAGAAAACCCTGCCGCAAACCAGTGGCCGTCATGCCCACAATAATGATCTTCCCTCGTAGATCATCCAGCAGCTCATCATCATTGAGTAATCTGGCATAGGAAATCCGAGGATAAGTACCCGGTGGCCCGGCAAAAGGAACCATGATTTCGCGTGAACGAACCCAGCTATTCCCGGTATTCACCACCGTTTTATCCGCCCCAGGCATTTGGTTCAACGGGCGCATACGATTCGACAGACTGCCTTTATCCGCCAGCACCAGGCCCAGTGCCGGAAATGCAGGAATATCGATACCGGCATAGAGAAAAGTCCTGCGTGCTACCCCATCTCGATCCAACTCGATATCCACGTGACCAAGTATGGCACGGCGTTGTAACGATGCAAGCGGCTGGATAAGAAAGAATTTGTCACCAGAGGCATTCTGTGCCGGTGCAACCGGCAACACGACATTTCTATGCGTAAAAATTGCTGTCTTGAGACGCTTATCAGCCTCCGGATGGTCAGAATCGGGTTCAGACAATAACAAATCAAGCGCTACCACATTCGAGCCAACCTGACTAAGGCGATCTATCAACTCGGCATACAGCTCGCGAGACCAGGGCCATTTACCGATGGCTCGCAAACTTTCTTCATCAATTGCCACGATGACAATATCGCTATCCGGCTGAAAAGATTGCCGACTGATGATTTCATCATAAACCAGCCAGTCGAAACGTTGCAGCCAACCCGATACTGACAGCAACCCGACGATCACCAATAACAGTACAGCACGAAGTTTAGGGGTACCGATAATACCGCGCATACCCCATATCGCCATTATATAAACCCTAAAAATGGCAGGAAGAAAGGAAAACGATACGGGATCTCGAATGACTGGACCGGCCCGAACACGCCTTCTTCACCCTCGGCCCAGATCGGTTTGATACGTAGATAATAGCTGCCTCCCCCTGGATTGGGAATGACAACTTTGGACTCACTAACCAGGATATCGCTGATGATTTTATTGAATTCGGAATCACGCGCCATCTGGAATTGAAACTGTTCTCCTGTTTTCCCTGCAGACCAGGCGAATCTGATTTCTTCACTCTCGATCTCAACCGAATCCAGTTTCGGGCCTGGCACTGGTACTCTGAAAGATACCGGGTCACTGTAAGGTCCCATCCCAATGGTCTTGGATTCTGCAGCTATCCGCCACCAGTATTTGCCCGGTACCAACAGCTCCGGTAATGTAAAGTACCCTTCTGGAGAATCGGATTTGTATTTTCTCGATTCCCTGAAATCGGCTGTACGATCTACTTCGATAAGATAACGCTTGATATCCGGCCGAGTAGCCCATTCAAGAACAAGCTGATTACCCCCGATCTTTGCATCTGACTGGGGTGCTATGATAAATGGTGGCTCCGGACGGGCATGTACTTTGATTTTCTTGACGCCATCCTTGCCTTCCAGACCTGATCCATCCTGTCCGCGCACTCTCAACCAGTAGTCTCCATCAGCCAGCTCACGACCACGCAGCGGTAGATTCATCGCAACCAGATCAGTCGAAATCTCCTTGAACTCAGGGTCCAGAGCAATCTGTACCCGATACGAACGCGCACCCGCCAAAGACTTCAAAGGAATGACCAGAGGCACCCGCTCATACACATCCGGTGTCTCGGAAAAATCCGGTTCAGGTAATAATTCAACCGGGCTGGCGGGTGACTGGTCCGGCCGCGTAACCGTGCCATAGCCCTTTCGTACCTGTACATTCTTTCCTTGTGCGCCTACCTCCAGCAACCCCTCCAGAACTTCGCCGCGGGTAGTTCCGTCTTGCTTGTCCGTTCCTATGCGAAAGCGGGTGCCACGTACTGAACTCACGGCAGCAGGTGTCTGTATTCTGAACCGGGTGGCAGGCTCGGACTCATGTGGAACAATATTTACCGTACGGCCGGATTCCAGCTCGATATCCGTCGCCACAACCGCATCCTGCCCCAGCACCTCGGTCTGTTTCAGGCGGATTTTACTTTCACTTTCCACCCGAAGACGGGACCGATCTCTGAATTCGAGCGTAACCTGGGAATCCGGACCAGTACTGATTTCATCCCCGATTGCCACCCGCAATTTTTCCGTAACCGGTAAATTTTCGGCACTGGCAGCACGTCTGAGGATAGCCGTTCCGTAACACTCAACGATCTCAGCATCTCCCGGCCGGCGGGTCGCCCATTCGATCGGAATCCGGATTACCTTGCCTGGCAGAATATGATGTGGATCCTGGATGCGATTGAGCTGCTGCAGACGCGGCACATATTTCATGCTGACCAGATGGCGCTCTGCCACGTTCCAGAGATTATCCCCTGAACGAACCGTATATAGCCAATCCTCAGCTCTGACACCATCGGAACATATCAGCAGGAAAAGCGCGTACACCGGCAGCAGCCGGCAAATCGTCTTATCACACACTTGGTAACTCGAACGGATTGATGGACCATCATATTGAAAAAACAGACAAATACCATAATACCTGATACTGGAAAAGAAAATCTGATTATTCAAAATGAATATATGTTTCTACCGGATTGCAGGAAAACAAACTCTCGCAGGACTCGCAACAACAATTTCGTAATGACAAAAAAAGTTGAGTAAAATCATACGTAACCAGATAAGGTCGGGTTATGATTGGCATAGACCATCCGTCGAGCCCAATATCCAAACCAGTTACATCAAGGTGATACCATGATTTCAAATCCGGTCAATTCTGCAGTTATTATATCTGCCACCTCAGCCGATGCAATTTCCCAGACTCGGCCGGTCAGTGCGGTTACCCCGGTACCAGATGCCACACAATCAGATACACCTCCCTTTACTTTGGGCCAGAAATACAGGACACAGATCGGCGAACGGCTGACGAACGGCCATTCCATCGTCAATGTCGCCGGCAGATGGCTGCAAATGCGCATGCCCGCTTCGGCAAACCCTGGAGATATTTTGGAATTGACACTGATCGAACAGTCTCCCCGGCTGAAATTTTTGCTGCACAGCGGTATTCAAGATGGCAATAACCCAACAACGCTCAGCCCGGCCGGCAGACTCATTGCACAGCTGCTGAGTCAGCCTGCCATGAAAGCTGCGAACGAAGCTGCCCCGCTGTTGTCGGCACCACCCGCTACCGGTAGGGAAAGAATTCAGTTACCAGGTCAACTGCAACAAGCCCTGTCAATCAGCGGCTTATTTTACGAAGCCCATCTGGCGCAATGGCTCAGCGGCAACCGTTCGCTGCAGCAACTCCGGCAGGAGCCCCAAGGCAGACTGCCTGCATCTACAACCGTATCCACAACGCTTGCTGACTCAGCCACGACCTCACCGGTTGCACCCCAGGCAGGGCCACTAATACAACAGCAACTGCATACCCTGGAAACCGGAACCATCCAGTGGCGGGGAGAAATCTGGCCAGGGCAAGCCATGGAATGGGATATCGCCGAATATCCGGATGATCAGGGAAAAGCACAGGCCGACGATGAAAAAACCGGAAAATCGGGCCGTTGGCAGACCCGGATTCATCTGCAACTGCCAAATCTGGGAAAAATCACTGCCACCGTCACGATCGAACCACAGGGTATGCGAATCCGGCTGGATGCCGATTCCGATGAAATTACACGGCAGCTCAGGAAAGAACAGGTTGCACTGGCGAGTGCCATGCAAACGACCGGGATGACGATTCATGCGATGGACATTCAGCGTCATGAAGCACCCTGACCCAACCGGGCAAGAGGATCCGGGCGAACTGGCCGATTCGCCCACCACACCGGGACATACTCCAGTTCCCGGAGCAGTAGCACTCACCTATCACAGCAGCATGGCCGCTCCCCAGGTGGTCGCCAAAGGCCGGGGGCTGATTGCCGAAGAAATCATTCGCCGCGCTCAAGAAGCCGGCGTGTATGTGCATGAATCGGCTGAACTAGTGGCACTGCTGATGCAGGTCGATCTGGATGATCACATTCCACCGGAGTTGTATATCGCCGTAGCGGAACTGCTGGCCTGGCTCTATCGGCTGGAAAACGACCTAGCAGCATCCACCTGATAACTTATCTCACTCGATCTGTAACGACGTCAGAAGTGTAATTTCGTATCGAATTTTCTGGCCTGTTGTTCAAGCCAGATAATGTAACGTTGTATCAGCGTCCCTGATTTCTCAGATAAATTTACAAATTCACAACCGATGCGCGAGCAGGTGTTGCCATTGGAAAGAATAGCCGTACTGATACTCACGATCCGGACGGTAGTTTCAACCGTGTCGAATTCCGGCAATTCAATCCGGCAATTTTCCAGTGTCATACCAGCTTCCAGTGGCGCATCGGCATGCGGACGATCGATCAGCGCCATACCGCCGCGACTGATATCCAGCAAATTGAGCGTAAGAGGGACCTCCTCGCATTGCTTCAGTGGTGGAATGACACAGGTTGCAGGGTTTGCCACCGGCGTTGCGATCCGATAAAAATTGCGCCGCTGCAAACGTTTCAACGATACCGGGAAATCTGCACTGAATGCGCTGCGACCCTCGAACCGGATATGCTGCAAGTTATCGCAATCAAATTCGATCCTGACCCGATTATGGCTGGTAATACACTGCACACGACCTGTTTTGAGTGCCATTTGATTGAGTGTTTCATTGATCCCGTAATCCAGTACCAGTAACTTCTTTTGCAAATCGACAGCCAGAATGGATGAAAGAATAGTAGTGTGAGTATTTTTAGCAATTTGCAGCGAAATCAGTGATTTTTCCCGCATGATCCCATTCAGAAAGAAAAGTATTTCTGCCAGGGAATTCACACTGTAATCCAATTCTCTGACATTCTTCATGCTGGCTGCGGAACTTCCCGTTTCAGGTGTCCTCTGGAGTTTGGCCATCGTATGCCTCGCTGTTCTTATTGATTGCATCCTTACACTTGCATATTCATGATCTCCTGATACGCCGTTACCAGCCGGTTGCGTACCTGAATCATGGACTGAAAGGAAACATTCGCCTTCTGCAGAGAAATCATGACATCGTGCAGTTCGACATCCTGATTGCCTCCCACGAATTCCCGGCTCAGCTGACTGGCAGTCTGCTGAACAGTATTGACCTGATCGACCGCAGACTTGAGCAGCTGGCCGAAATCTGCCTGTGAAACTGTGGAAACGGTTGCAGAAGGTTTACTGCCACCCGCTGCCAGATCCGAAGTGGCCTTGAGCTGCGCCAGAATCTGATCCATGCCTGATGTAACGTTCATATTTCTTTCTCCAGTATCTGGTTACTTCGGAAAACCTGCCGTGCGGCTGAATCACTGTGGCGCATCTTCACCCACCCCGCGCCTGTCATGTTGATATTCCTATGAAAATTCGAACCGCCTGTAACAGTTTTTACCGAAATACTCATTTATAAAATCGATCAACACCGGGCAAGCCGGTATTGCTGCAGTTTGTAACGCAAGGTGCGCTCGGAAATGCCAAGTTTCTGCACTGCCAGCTTACGTGAGCCATTCACCGCCGCCAGCGTTTGCAGAATATGATCCCGTTCGAGTGATTTGATATCGCGTAGCGGTGAATCACCTTCTCTCTGTGCTTCTCCCCGGGGAGTATCTCTGGCAGAAGATCCCGGCAGATTCAGGTGTTCAGCCTCGATCGAACCCGTTGCCAGAATCATGGCACGCTGAATCACATTTTCCAGCTCCCGTACATTCCCCGGCCAGGTGTACCGTTCCAGACTGCGTATGGCTGATTGCGCCAGCACACAGCGAGGCTGGGCAGATCGATCCAGAATGCGCTGTGCCAGCGGCACGATATCCTGCAGACGTTCACGCAACGGTAAAATTTCCAGAGGAAAAACATTGAGGCGATAGTACAAATCTTCCCGGAAGCGGCCTTCCTGCACATACGCCGGCATATCCCGATTGGAAGTCGCAATCAGGCGTATATCCAGCTTGACGGGTTTACTCCCGCCTATCCGCTCCACCTCACGTTCCTGCAGGACACGCAGCAGTTTTGCCTGAAGACCGAGTGGCATTTCCGAAATTTCATCCAGCAGCAAAGTTCCCCCGTTGGCCTGCTCGAATTTTCCTGCCTGCGCCTGAGATGCCCCGGTAAACGATCCTTTTTCGTATCCGAACAGCGTCGATTCCAGCAGATTTTCAGGGATGGCAGCACAATTGATGGCAACAAACGGTCGAGATGCACGCGGTGAATGGCGATGAATGAATCGGGCCAGTACTTCCTTGCCACTACCGCTCTCGCCCGTCAGCATCACCGTGGCGCTGGTTGCAGCCACCTTCTTCGCAAGAGACAACAATGTCAGGGTGCGCGGGTCTTCAGCAACGATTTCCGATTCATCCTCATCGCTGACGGTCAGCAGATAATGCCTGACATGCGCCAGCAGACTGTGCGGATCAAACGGCTTGAGCAGGTAATCACTGGCGCCGGAACGCATCGCAGCCACGGCCTTGTCCACTTCGCCATAAGCGGTCATCAATACGACCGGAATCCAGGGATGACTTCGCTTGATAGCCTGCAGCAATGTATAACCATCCATCGGGCGCATCTGCACATCACTGATGACCAGCCCTGCCGGATGAGTCCGCAGCAGATCGATCGCCTGCTCGCCACTACTGGCAGCCAGGGTGGTGTATCCGTCCAGCTTGAGCGTTGCGCACAATGCCTCCAGCAGATCCGGATCATCTTCCACTATCAATACAGGCAAATTCCGCATTTCCTATCTGTCCCCATTTTCGGCTGTTTCAGCCTTATTCCGCAAATCAGGTACATTCTCAAACTCTTTTGCCATTCTCGGCAGGCTGATCGTAAACCGGGTACCGGTACCGGTACCGGGTACCGAATCGATCCAAATTTCACCTCGCATCGACTGGATCAGATTATGCACGATCGCCAGTCCTAAACCGGTTCCCTCCGTCCGTGTCGTGAAGAACGGCTCAAACACCCGTTCATGCAGGGTGGGATCGATTCCCGGACCCTCGTCACTGACGATCAACCTGGCTTCATCTTCTGTTGTTTCACAAGTCAATGTGATGAGGCCCCCAGCGGGAGAAACCTGCATAGCGTTATCGAGCAGATTCGCCGCGGCATTACTCAGCGCCGTACGATCCACATTCAGGCTGACTCCCCTGCTGTTATCCTGAACGACAAACCGCAAATTACGCTGCTGTATCTGGGGTGCCATCACCCGCTGCATTTTGCGTAGCAGTACAGACAGTTTCACCCGCCCTGCCGGCACCGGTTCACCTTTCACGAACTGCAGCATGTTACGGATCAGATGCTCCAGATGGTGGAGCCGCTCAATCGCTTTAACGGCAAATCTTTTTCTTTCCTGAGGATCGAGTGCTTCACCGCTCAAATGCCCGGCATACAGCAATGCAGTGGATAACGGCGTGCGCAGCTGGTGTGCCAGGCCGGCAGCCATTTCGCCCATTGCTGCAAGCCGCTGGTTACGGCGATTCTGTTCGCGCAGCGCATAGGCTTCTGTCATGTCATGGAGCAGCAGAATGCATTCCCCGGTCATTTCCGAAACGCTGCTCTCGATATACAGTCTGCGCGGACAGAATAGAGCGAGATCTTCCTTTCCCGCATGCCATTCACCGGCCACGCCTGTTGGCTGTAAACGCTCCTGTACGATCTGCTGCCACGTTATCCCCAGTAATGGCTCTCCCAGTAAACGAATCGCTGCCGGATTGACCCGGCTGATACTGTTCTGGTGATCCAGCACCACAACACCACCAGGCAGTGCCGTCAGCAATTGCCCGAGCTGCTGCGACAACGCTTCCTTGGCAGCCAGCTCGCGCTGCAGCTCTCCATTGGCCAGCGCCAGTTCTTCCGTCAGGCGGAAAACCTGCTGCTGCAATTCACGATAGATCCCGGAAAGCTGGCTGGATGCCTGACTGAATACGGCAAAGGCCTGCCGGAGCTGTTCATGATCGGCCACCGGTGTAACGCCTACCTCTGTTTTCATGGAGAAAATCTCCCGATTTCGACGCTGCACAGCTTAGCACCACGCGCTACACCGATCATCGATGAAATAACACGAGCAAATGTTCTCTTTTCAGAGATTCAGGCCCAGAGAATATCCCGATAATGCCGGTATTCATCAAACCGCAACACATATCCAAATGACAAACCAGAACGGGCTCAGATATCCGTCAGGCTTCGTAAATCTCAAAGAACAAGGCAGGAGGTGATCGTTATGGCAACCGTCCAGGAAGAAATCCAGGAAGAAAAAAAGACATTCAGTCAACTGGATAAAATCAAACAACTGCCCACCCAGAAGAAACTGGGTCTGATGGTGGCAGCCGCCGCCGTCATTGCCCTGATCGCCGGTACATGGCTATGGAGCCAGTCGCCGGATTACCGGGTTCTTTATGCCAGCTTGTCGGATCAGGAAGGGGGAGCGATCATCGAGGCCCTGCAGAAGATGAATGTTCCGTACCAGTTCAGCGAAAGTGGTGGCTCGATTCTGATTCCGGCCAGTCAGGTGCATGAAGTCCGCCTGCGTCTGGCAGGGCAAGGGCTGCCCAAAGGCAATCTGTCCGGTTTCGAGATTCTGGAAAATCAGAAATTCGGTTCCAGCCAGTTTCTGGAACAGGTCAATTATCAGCGCGCCCTGGAAGGCGAACTCTCCCGTTCGATTCAATCCCTGTCAGCCGTTCAGGGGGCACGCGTGCACCTGGCGATTGCCAAGCCGAGCGTATTCACCCGGGAGCGTCCGCAACCAAGAGTTTCCGTGCTGCTGAACCTGCATCCCGGACGCACGCTTGATCAGGCTCAGGTTAA
>OBJA01001159.1_pt1 | contig 19070 bp, 14 predicted proteins | sample 1519751 | NCBI WGS metagenome assembly OBJA01 (sample SAMEA3881238, study PRJEB22517) | soil metagenome | biome: lake sediment; feature: soda lake sediment; material: sediment, water from around vicinity | place: India | collected 2013-12-23 | depth 3 m
ACGCTTAATCCTGACAGCATACATGCCTTCAGGAGGCAGGAGTTTCTCCGGCTCCTTTGCCGGCATCATGAATGTCGCTCTCTGTGTTGCCTCTGTAATAGGGTTGCCAGCTTCAACCATGGTGCCCATCATCAGGTAGATGTGGTTAAGGTAGGCATTCGCACGCTGGATATTCCCCTCCTGTATAGCTTTCCGAATCTTCGTGCTGCTTACCGTCTCGTTCTGGATATCCTGCTCCGGTATCTCCTCAACACCGAAACCCAGCTCCATACCCAATGCTGTAAGTTGTTCATAATTGCCCTCTTTATTGAATCCGAAGAAGTGGTTAAACCCTACCACGCTCTTCTTTATCCGCAGCTTCTCCACAAGGATCTTTCTGATAAACTCATCACTGGAAGTATGTGCAAACTCCTTTGTGAAAGGCATGATAACAAGCCTGTCCAGACCTGTGGTCTCAAGCATGGCTATCTTCTCCTGCTGAGTGTTGATCATCTTTATGTCCTTGCCCAGTGTGTCAGGGTACAGAACCTTCCTGGGGTGAGGATGAAACGTTATCAGAATGCTCTCACCATCAACCTCCTTAGCCAGCTCATTGATCCTCTTTATTATGACCTGATGCCCTATATGAACACCATCAAAAGTCCCGGTCGTTACAACACTCCTTATAACATCAACCTCCTCATCCAATCCTAAATGTACCCTCATTTATGTCTATATGTTTTGTTAATTAATTGCGAAATGCTCTCTACTCTCTACTACATTTTATTCTTCACATAAAACGCCACCTTCTCGATAGAGGTTATCATGTCATACTCCTCGAGGTATGCATGGGGCTCTACGTTAAGTGCCACCGGTGTGTAGTTCAGAATTCCCCTGATGCCTGCTATTACAAGTTTTTCGGCTGTTTCGGCTGCATGTTCAGGCGGAACGGTTATAATACCAATTGTAATATTCTCTTTTCTGATGATCTCTTCCATTTCACTGACGTGATAGCATCGTATTCCGGTGATCACCCTGTTGACTTTTGAAGTGTCACTGTCGAAAGCTGCAGCTATGATGAGCTTGGTGCGTTTTCCCTGGAAGTAGGCCATAATTGCGCGCCCCAGGTTTCCTACCCCTACAACTGCAACCTTCTGACTCTGCTTGCAATCGATGATCTCCCCGATCATGTCACTAAGTTTCTTGACATCGTAACCTTTTCTAAGGGTTCCGGTATGACCGATAAGCATGATGTCCCTGCGTACCTGGACAGGATTCAGATGGAGCAGATTTGCCAGCTCATGAGAGTAAATGTTGAATTTGCCTTGTTGAAGGCAACCAAGAAGAATCCTTCTGTACTGACTAAGTCTCTCGATAGTTTTTTCCGGTAGATTTTTCATTCTTAATTTAATCCTGATGGTTTTTCTGATGAGGTAGTTTTATTGTAAATGTTGATCCCTCTCCTGGTTTGCTGAAAACATCAATGGTACCCTTGTATAGGTCAACGATCTTCTTGACAATAGACAATCCCAGTCCCGAACCCTGGATCCCTTTTGTATCTTCATTTTTAATTCTGAAGAACTCCTTGAAGAGGTTATTCACCTCCTCTTCAGGAATACCTAATCCGGTATCATTGAACACCAATACAAGATTGTTTTCTTCGGAACTTATATTGATATTGACCATTCCTCCACTGGTGTTATATTTAACAGCGTTTGAGATTAAGTTGTTAAAGATGATCTCAAGCTCCTCATAGATGCCAAAGAACCTGATGTCATCTGCGACGTTGAGATTGAGCGTCACGTCTTTCTGGATTGCGTTTGGCTTATGGAGGTCGGCAGAGGTTATAGCAAGAGCTTTGATGTCCAGCAGAGATGGTTCTGAATGTGCTTTACCTGTTTCAAACCTTGTAAGGTCAAGCAGGTCCATGATCAGACCGCGCATCCCTTTGAGCCTGTCGACTGACCTTTGGGTAATTTCGAAGTAGTCTTCGATGTTTTCGCCGAACTGTTTTGCCAGTATCATGTTCATATAACCTTCGATGGCATTGATTGGAGCCTTGAGCTCATGTGAAAGTACCTGCAGGAACTGAAACCGTATCTGTTTGCCCTCTTTCTGAAGCTGTTTGGTCATCTTCTTCAGAAAGAGATGTTTCGTAATATTTTCCAGGCTGGACTTAAGCTCCTGCGGTGTGAAGGGTTTTGGCACGAAGTCATAGGCACCGATAGATGTTGCCTTCACCGCCACATCCAGCGAGGCGTGTGAGGTGATCATCGTTATCAGGGTGTCGGGTTGCTCCTTTTTTATAAGCTCCAGCAGGTCGATACCCTGTATGCCAGGAAGCTTGTTGTCAAGCAGGACTACATCTATCTGTTCGTTTTTTATTATATCAAGCCCTGCTTCTCCGGTTTCAGCCTCAATGACATCGAATCCGATCTGCTCATCCATGAATGGATAGTCAACGGTGAATCGTGACAGAATCCTGCTTACACCGGAACGTATGCCGGGTTCGTCGTCTACGACAAGAATCTTTAATCTGTTCATCTCTTAAGTAATTTCTCAATTTCCAAAAGCAACTGATCCTGTCGGATACCCTTTTCAAGATAGAGGTCAGCCTTGATCCACGACCTGTCCTCCTCCGAATCAATGCCGAACGATATTCCTGTCTCCTGTGAGACTGCCGTAGCCAGTATTACAGGCACGTCAGGATATTTTTTCTTCAGCTTGTAGGAGAGGATGAAGCCGCTGTCATCCTTTTCCATCATAAGATCAAGAATTGCAATGTCGGGCTTCACTGAATCAATTATCTCCTCTGCCTGTCTCTGACTGTCGGCAGTGATGACATTGAAGCCTGCATTATCCAGCATAATCTTCATCTGGAACAGATAATCTGCATCATCATCAGCTACCAGTACTGTGATATTCTTTGTGTTCATGCTTATATGTTTTAGTTGATCCTCACCTTGGGTATTTCTATCAGGAATTTTGTTCCTGTAGCACCTTTGGCAGGATCATTATTTGATTCTACGCTTATCTTTCCTTTGTGCATCTTAATGATGCCGTAAGCGGTAGCCAGTCCGAGACCGGTGCCTTTGCCAATCTCTTTCGTGGTAAAGAATGGCTCGAATATCTTTTCAAGGTTCTCTTCAGGAATACCGCTTCCGTTATCTTCAATTGTGATAATTACATTCCCGTTCTCCTCTTTCAGATCAATTTTTATTTTGCCACCGTCAGTCATTGCTTCAACAGCATTTTTGTAGATGTTGGTCAGTACCTGCATAAGTTGTTCGGTGTCAACCTGGAAGGTTATCAGCTCCTTAGGTGGTTCAAACGCAACTTCGATATTTGCAGGTACAACCACTGCATTCATAGAGTTTCTGATCAATTCTGCGGCATTAACATCATCCCAGTTGACCTGTGTTTTTCTGGCGAAGTTGAGCAGTCCGCCAACTATCCTTTTACATCTGTCAGCCTGCTCAACAATGAGCTTCAGATCCTCCCTTACCGGGTCGTTTTCATCACATTCATCGAGAAGAATGTTTGAGTACATCATAACCACCCCCAACGGGTTGTTGAGTTCATGAGCGATGCCTGCAGAGAGCTGCCCCATACTGGCGAGCTTTTCCGACTGCTTAAGAGCCTGCTGGGCAGAAGCCAGTTTTGAGTTAGAGATATCGAGTTCGTTAATAGACTTATGAAGTTGCTCAATAGTATAGGGGAGGCACATTTCACCTTCAGCAAGGCCTTCAATGATAGCAATGGCATGCTCTTCACAGGTTTCATAACCGCAGGCGCCACAGTTCAGATGATCCCTGGGGTCATTCTTTCCAAGCCGGACAAGCATTCTGTCAACCTCTTCCGGGGAGGGTAAAGGCCGTCTCTGGTCATTAGGCAGATAGTGCTGAGAGATGTCGAGATTCGCATATTTATCCATGTTTGAAAGCCATTGCTTTTCGTCGAGTGTTTCAAGTTTTTCATGGATATATTTTCTGATGCTGTTTCTTCTTGAGTATGGTTTATCAGTACTGGTATTTCCCGGCCCCATAATACATCCTTCGCAGGCAAGCAGTTCAAGGTGCTGTCCATGCAACAGGCCCTTCTCAAACTCTTCCAGAGCTTCAGGGTAGTTGTTTTTGCCTTCTGCCACCACGATATTTCCTTTTATAGCATCATCAGGCAGTTCGCCTGTCTGAATCATCCCCCTGCTTATGGCGAAGATAGCACCACGGCCGCCCTGGGGTGGGTCAAAAGGCGTTGGTTCAGTTGTCTCAGGGGAGATATTGTGAGTGTCGAACATCTTCCGCAGCTCAGTAAATGTGAGCACCTCGTCCAACTCCGGGGATTCGGTCTTCTTGGCAATACAGGGGCCGATAAACACAATTTTTGTGTCTGAGCCTGTGATTTCACGGGCAACACGTGCTGTCACGACAGCAGGAGATGCGATCTTTGCTATGTTGTCAATCAGGTCGGGGTGGTACTGTCGGATATAGTGCACTATTGCAGGGCAGTTGGCGGCTATATATGAGATATCGGTAGTGGAACCGAAAAGCTCACTGTAAGCAGCGGTGACAATATCTGCTCCGAATGCCACTTCCATCACTTTGTCGAAGCCAAGCTTTCTGATCATTCCCACCATGGTCTGATAGCTTTCCAGCTCAGTGAACTCGGCAGGGAAGCTGGGCGCAATGATTGCTGTTTTCACCCCGGAACCTTCAAGAAGCTCTTCCACCTCCCGGACAGAGGAGAGGAACGTCTTGGCACCCTGGCTGCAAACCCTGGTGCAGTTTCCGCACCCGATACAACGTTCGTTGATAACCTCTGCCTGTCCTGCATAAATGCGTATTGCCTTGGCAGGGCAGGACCTGACGCAGGAGTAGCAAACCCTGCAGAGATCTTTTTCAGTGAAAACGAGTTGTCGTATAGGAGCTTTTTTGCTCATTGTCAGATTATGTTTCTTGGTTTGTATTCAGTAGTCAGCAGTTGTTCAAGTGTTGTATCATTATTAATATCGTAGGAAGCCAGGAGGTCATCAATGCTTCGGTTACGGTATGCTGTAGTCAAAGCATTCTTGTCTGCCATGTCAACCAAAAGTTTCTGTCTTTGCCGGTAGACTTGTGCATCACCTGAGATAGGCTGCCCCCCTCCGTTGACACAACCTGCCGGGCATGCCATCACCTCAACAAAGCACCAGGTGCCTGGTTTCTTTTTTGCCTCGTTGAGGAACTTTACGGCTTCGGCCATGCCGCTTACTGCTGCAAATCTGTATTTTTTTCTGTTAATGGTGAACTCAGTCTCTCTTATGCTCTTCCCAAACCTGGATTTTATCGTCTTAGGGTTGTGCAGATCCTTACCGTCGGAGAGGGAGTGATAGACCGTTGCTGCCACAGCCTCCATAGTGCCTCCGGCAATGCCGCCCAACTCTCCGTGAAGCGAAGATGTGTTGAAAGGCTTGTCATACTCTTCGGTTTCAACCTGGTTCAGGTCCAGCCCGTTAAGGGTTATGATCTGCTCAAGCGTGCGGGTCGTGATCACCAGGTCTACATCAGAAGCTTTAACTGTGCTGAACTCCTTCCGCTGCGCTTCAAATTTGCGTGCAGTACAGGGAGAGATGCTCACCACAAAGGGTTTCTTCTGATCAGGTTTTATCTTATCATTGGATTCATGGATGCTCTTAATAAATGAGCCTGCAAGCTGTGACGGGCTTTTGATGGTTGATATATCACCCAATAGTTCCTGTAACTGCTGTTCTGCAAACTTTATCCATGCCGGGCAGTTGGAGGAGAGGAGTGTCCCTGCTTTGCCGGCTACTATCTGTTGGGCAACTTTTCTTACATACAGGTCATGGAAAACGCTGTAATCGTAAATCATCCCGAAGCCGCATTTCTTAAGTACCGCATTAAGCTGACGTGCTGCCTGCCTCAGGTTCCGGTTCCCGTTTATGTCAGCAAGAGTAACGGAGACAACGGGGTCGACAACGGCAATTGGCAGAAGCTCTTTGTTGCCCAAAGCTATCTGTAGCTCTGCCATGTGCTTCTTCTCATAAAGGGCGCTGGTTGGGCATACCATAATGCATTGGCCACAGGTGATGCATGATGAGTTGTTCATGCTGCGGTTGCAGGTGGTCGTGATTCCGGAAATATTACCCTTGCCGGAAAACTCCAGGGTGGAGCATGCGATGATCTCTTCGCAGACTCTAACGCAGCGCCCGCAAAGGATGCATTTGGCAGGGTCGCGGATGATTGCCGGGCTGCTGAGGTCTTTGACCCTGTTGATCCTCTTCCCGCTGTGTTTGCGCTCTCTTATGTTGAGTTCATAAGCAAGGTTCTGCAACTCACAGTGGCAGTTCCGCTCACAATAGAGGCAGTCGTCGGGGTGACCGGAAAGTAAAAGCTCCACAATCACCTTTCTGGCTTTAATGACTCTGGGTGTATGAGTCTGTATCTCCATCCACTCTTCAACAGGGTATGAGCATGCCGGAACAAGGTCACTCTTGCCTGTAACCTCAACCATACATATGCGGCAGGCACCGGTAGGAGTGAACCCGTTCATGTTGCAGAGAGTTGGCACAGAGATGCCCGCCCTTTTAAGAGCCTGCAGGATAGTCTCACCTTTGATGGCCTCTATCTCTCTGTTGTTTACTGTGATATAAAAGTTCATCTTCTTTTATCTTGTTTTAACGGCACTAAACTTACAAGTTTCCAAACAGATACCGCATCCGATGCATTTCTGTTCGATAATAAAGAAAGGCTGCCTTGGTGTTCCGATGATAGCATTGACAGGGCATTTTTTCGCACAGGCAGTACATCCCGTACATGCGTCCATGTCGATATAGAAACTCTGGAGGTCGGTGCATACACCTGCACGGCACTTCCGTTCGAAGATATGCTCTTCATACTCTTCGCGGAACAGCCGTATGGTAGACAGCACTGTGTCTGATGCTGTTTGTCCGAGGCCACAGAGTGATGTGTCTCTGATCACTTCAGCCAGGCTTTCCAGAGTCATCACACCCTTGAATCGTTCCAGCGGCTCATGAGCAGCACCCTGATCCGGGCGGTGGCTTATCGCATCGAGGATCTCCCGCATACGCTGTGAACCCTCCCTGCATGGAATACACTTGCCGCAACTCTCCTTGCTGATGAAGTTTATGAAGTAACGCGCAACATCAATCATACAGTTGTCCTCATCCATAACAACTATGCCACCGGATCCAAGAAAGACGCCGGCTTCTTTGAAATGATCATAGTCGAGAGGCATTGAAAGACCCTCCAGGTCAAGGCAACGACCGGCAGGGCCACCTATCTGTAATGCCTTGAACTTTTTTCCATCCCTGATGCCACCACCAATATCATTTATGAGACTTTCCAATGTTATTCCAAAAGGAACTTCAATGAGCCCCTGGCAATTAAGCTTGCCGGTAAGGGAAAGAATTTTCGTTCCGGGGCTGTTTGCAGTGCCTTCAGACCGGTACCACATCGGGCCGTTGGAAATAATGTCAGGCAGGTTGAAGAGTGTTTCAACATTGTTTACTACTGTGGGTTTTCCAAACAATCCGCGCTCGGCAGGGTAGGGGGGCTTCTGCCGCGGAATAGCGCGTTTCCCCTCAATATTGTTGATAAGGGCAGTCTCCTCACCGCAAATATATGCACCGGCACTTCTTATTACTTCTATACGAAGATTGTAACCACTGTCATAAATATTTTCACCGAGAAGCTCATATTCATAAGCCTTGTCGATAGCACTTCTGATCGTTTCTGCCGAGTAGCTGTCGGATGCGTTGACATAAATAAATGCCTTTGTAGCCCCTACAGCATACGCGGCAATGGCAACACCTTCGATAACCTTGTGGGGTTCACGTTCAAGCAGAGCCTTGTCGGTAAATGCACCGGGGTCGCTCTCGTCAGCATTGCAGATAAGGTATTTCTGATCGGAGAGGGTAGTTCGTGCCACGTGCCACTTTGTGGCTGTTGGAAACCCTGCACCACCACGCCCTCTGAGCCCGCTTTGCTCAACGATGTCTGTAATGTCAGCACCGGTGTAATTGGTAATCGACTTGATGAATGCCTTGTAACCGTCGCGGGCAATATACTGTTCGATGGAGTTTGGGTCGCTTAACCCGAAATTACGGGTAAGACGCCGTTTCTGAGCTGCAAAATAGCGGATGTTATGGAAAAACTCGACGTTGTCCCACGGCTCGTGCATCGGGTTTTCATATTGCCATAAAACATATTCCGAAGGAAGGTTGTTGGTTACCATGCCGTCAAGAATAAGTGGCACAATGTCAGGAGTGACAGGCCCGAAAGAGACCCTGGCCTTGCCGGGCAACTGCACGTCCACAAAAGGTTCGTACTGCTGATACCCTTTGCCGCTGCAAATGCCCAGTTCGATCTGAAGGTTGTTGTCTTCAATATACTGGCTGATTGCATTATGTGTGGCCTTTGAACCTGACACACGTGCCGGGCGGCTGTCGGAGACAAGAATAGTAGGCTTGCTACATCTGTCGAGCCGCAGTTCAGAAAGAAGATCCTGTTCAGCTTTTGTAAGTTTTGCTGCAGGCTGGGTCACTATTCTGCGGAGCAGATCCCTGGTTAAAGCTGGTTTAGCCATTGCTGTCCTCCTTTCCATCTTCTGAAGCCTGTGAAATAAGCTGTTTTACATCTTCAGGTTTTACTCTGGTGAACATTCTATCATTTAACTGCAATACCGGGCCGGCACTGCAAGCCCCCTGACATTCGCACAGCCTGATGTTTAGCCTCTTACGACTCTTGTTGGCTGTGCTGTGGGAAAACTTTTCAGCCTCCTGACGCAGCTTGCCCGAACCAAGCATATGACACGACGTTCCGTTACATATCCTCACAACATCGCCTGAAACAGGAGAAAAAGTGAAGTAGTCGTAAAAAGTGGCTATCCCATAAACCTTGGTCGAAGGTAATCCGAAATATTTTCCTATGGCAGAAATAGCATCTTCACTCATGTATCCCAGCTTATCCTGGACATGCTGCATACACGGGATCAGGTCTTCCCGGTGGTTTTGCCGGTATTGTTCAATTATCTCTTTCATGTTCCGGTCATATCAATGGTTGATACAAGGCATTAAAGCAATCACAAAAATAATAAATATTTTGTTATAAAAATAACATTGTTACAAAAATAACAATAATTTTGTTATCACAATAATTTTTGTTTATTTTGCATAGGGAAACGAAAAATCATGCTGAATTGATACAGATCAGAATATGCCTGGGTAGTTCTTGCTTTTCAAGAGGAAACAAGAATATGGTGAAGATCGTGAAGGATTATCTTCAGGCACATCAGCTTGAGGATAAGGTCGATTTTCGTGGAGGCCACTGTTTTGGCACATGCCATCTCGGGCCCGTAATTGAAATCAATGGTGAGATTCATGAGAAACTTAATGAACAACTGTTGCTGCAACTTTTAGATGAAAAACTGAACCGTTCCTGATGAAAAATACTGCTTTGCCAAAACAGGACCCATTGCTGACCATCGACAGCCAGAAGTGTACTCTTTGCTACACCTGTATCCGGATTTGCCCCGTCAAGGCGATTATGGTAAAACATAACAAGTCTTACGCTGAAATCGACGACGATCGTTGTGTGGGATGTGGCAACTGTCTGGATATCTGCCCTGAGGAGGCGATCTCCTTCCGGGATTCAACTGCTGAGGTGACAAGACTCATCAGGTCAAAAGCAAAGGTAGCAGCAATTGTGGATCCAAGCATCTCCGGTGAGTTCGATGATATCACCGATTACAGGAAGTTTGTTAAGATGATCCGTGAACTGGGCTTCGATTATGTTACCGAGGTCTCCTTCGGAATAGATCTTATTGCTGATCAATACCGGAAACTTGTCAGGGAGTTTAAAGGGAAATATTACATCTTTTCGAATTGCCCGGCTGTGGTGATGCATGTTGAGAAGTATGAACCCGAGATGATAAACAACCTGGCACCTGTGATCACAGGAATGACTTTGAGTGCCAGGGTTGCAAGAGCATGTTATGGAAAGGATCTGAAGATTGTGGCGATATCGCCATGTCTGGCTGCCAAGCGTGAAGCATACCGTTATGATGGAGACGGACGTGTTGATGCACTGATAACTTTTCGTGAGCTGCGGGAGATGTTTGCTGAGCGTAAGATAGAGGAGAGCAAGCTTGAGTACAGCGATTTTGATCAGCCACTGGGCGCAGCAGGCGCTTTGTATCCTTTAAGTGAGGGAATTATTCAGGCTGCACGGTTGAGCGAGGATCTTCTCGAAGGCAGTATTATTACTGCTGAGGGTGCCGGCAACATAAAAGCAGCACTGAATGAGTTTTCAGGTCAGATAGAAGATATTGAAAAGCATTTTAATCTTTTCTACTGTGAAGGGTGCCTTATGGGTCCCGGCACATCACCGGACAGGAAGAAGTTTTTGCGCAGGACACTGGTAACGAACTATGCCAAGAAACGTGATAAGGTTTTTGATAAGGAGGCATGGCAGAAGCAGGTTGAAGAGTATTCATCCCTGCCGGTGAATGCAACATTTGTCAACGACGATCAGAGGATGGAGGAGCCTTCAGAGGATAAGATCGCAGAGATCATGAGGATCATTGGTAAGGGCGACGAAGAGGGAATGAAGGGTTGTTCGGCGTGTGGTTATCCCTCATGCCGCGAATTTGCTGTTGCTGTTGCAAAGGGGTTGGCAAAAACAGAGATGTGCCACAGCCATAACATGAGGAATCAGCAGGAGTATATCAAGTCGCTCCGTATTACCAACGAGAAGCTTGCCCAGACCCGCCAGGCACTGGAGCAGTCGGAGAAAGAGGCACAGAAGGAGAAGGAGAGTGCTCTGGAAGCGATGGAGACTACCAAGGCGATGCTTCAGAAGATACCAACAGGCATTGTGTTGGTTAATGACGAGTTGAAGATCATTCAGGCGAATCAGACTTTCATCAGGTTGCTTGGTGATGAGGTGACAGAGATAAATGAGATCATCCCCGGACTGGAAGGCGCAGATCTTAAGACGCTTTTACCATATAACTTCTACAACTATTTCTCCTATGTGCTTGAACACGACGAGAGTGTGGTTAACAAGGATGTCCATTATGTTGATAAGATGTACAATCTTTCTGTGTTCAGCATAAAGAAGCACAGGATTGTGGGTGCGGTGATCAGAGACCTTCATTCACCAGAGGTTCGTGGTGAAGAGGTGATACACCGGCTTACGGAGGCGATCGACGAGAACCTGCGTATGGTGCAGCAGATAGGATTCCTCCTGGGTGAGGGTGCGTCCAAGACTGAGCGGATGCTAAATTCAGTAATAGAGTCTTTCAATACCGCACAAGGAAAGTCCAATGAGTGAGGATTTTTACATAGAGGTAAAGTACAATCAGAAGAACCATCATGAGGCCAGGATATGTGGTGACGTGTTTTTTTCACGGCATGTCAAGGAGGATGGACGGGTTATCGTTGTGCTTTCCGATGGGATGGGGCATGGTGTTAAGGCAAATGTTCTTGCGACACTGACTGCCACGATGGCATTGAACTTCACCTCCGAGCATAAGGAGAACAAGCGCATTGCGGAGATCATCATGAATACTCTGCCTGTCTGCAGCATCCGTAAGATCAGCTATGCTACCTTCACCATTGTGGATATCGAGAAGGTGGGGGAGTCGCGCATACTGGAGTTTGACAATCCGGGGGTGTTGATTATCCGTGATGGCAGTCTCCTTGATCCTGACTGGGAAGAGATAGAGCTCACTTCGGGGCAGCATATGGGCAAGAGGCTCAGGTCGTGTACCTATACTCCGGTGAAGGGCGACAGGATGGTGTTCTGTTCCGATGGCGTGACACAGTCGGGCATGGGCAGTGACGCTTTTCCGTTTGGCTGGGGCGAAGAGGGGCTGCGTGATTTTGTGCTTAAGACCCTCGCTAATGAGCCTGATATTGATGCCGACAGGCTTGCTGTCAGGATCGTTAATGCAGCAAACCGCCACGACGGATACCTGGCGCATGACGACATCTCGTGTGTCTCGATCTACTTCAGGGAGCCCAGGAAGCTCCTATACTGTACCGGGCCCCCGTACGAGGAGGAGAAGGATAAGGAGCTTGGTGACGCCGTCAGAGAGTTTAAAGGGAAGAAGATCGTGTCGGGTGCTACAACCGGAGATATTATTGCCCGTGAGCTAAATGTTGAGATCCGCGACGGCTTCGAGTTCACGGACGAAGACCTGCCACCAGTGAGCTATATGGATGGTATCGACCTCTATACAGAAGGGATACTTACCCTGGGAAAAGTGGCCGCGCTGCTTCCGGGATACCTCAACAGGGTGCGTAAAGGCAAAGGCCCTGCCGACCAGGTGATCCGGCTGCTGCTCGACAGCGACGAGATACATTTCATCATAGGTACCAGAGTAAACGTTGCCCACCAGGACCCGAACCTGCCCGTTGACCTCGAAATCCGGCGCACTGTCGTCAAGCGGATAGCCTCAATACTCGAGAAGGAGTATCTGAAGAGAGTTATTATTCGGTATATTTAACACATAGGGATCAGAGGTTCTCACAGGCACATAGCTGGTGCATTGCCTATGTGCTCCTATGTGCCTGGTGTGGCTAAAATTACAACCCTTCCCCAACTAAACCACATATTGCGGGCATAATTATAGGTTCAGATTTTTGCCGGCTAAATTTTGAATTATTATGAGCTGACAGGAAAAAACTACAACGAGGCTGGCAATGGTTGATCAATTTCGTGTCAGAGGCAAGACCCAGGAGCAATTTGTGAATGATCACGGAATTGCAATATCAGTTTTACGTTATTGGTCAGCTTAGCAAAAACGTATTTGCCTAGGTTCATAGGGTTAATTGCTTTAACTCCTAACATACGAATTAAAATAGTCACGCAATATAAATACGCTGTAATCATTGGTGTGCAAGTATTTCAAAGAACGATCGAAATTATTTAGTGGACACTAGTGACAATAAGTTATTTGCTAATTTAGCAATATGGATAAAATGAAGTTTTCAAAATCAGAATTATTTGGAAAAATAGCAGACTTGCTCAATGAGGCAAGAAAGTTTATTGTTAAGAATGTAAATCAAACAATTGTCCTCACGTATTTTGAAATTGGCAAACTTATCGTTGAAGAAGAACAGGAAGGTAAAGAACGTGCTGAATACGGGAGATCTGTTTTAAAAGAACTGTCGCAAAGACTTACCGATGAATTTGGAAAAGGTTATTCAGTTTACAATCTGGAAAGAATGCGGAATTTTTATCTTGTTTTCAAGTATCGAATTGCTGAAACTGAAAAATCCGCATCAGTGATGCGGAAATCTGACGAGAAGAAATCTGAATCACCGATGCAGAAATCTGAATCGCCGTTTAATTTAAGCTGGACACACTACCTCCAACTGATAAAAATCGAAATCAATAGTTGCATCTTCTATAAAAACCGTGGCATGCTGCGTGGCACCTGCCAGGCATAATGAGCATTCGGGAGAAAACTATGCCATGGATTCCGGAGCAAACTTTGCCACTGATTCCGGAGCAAACGCACCCAACAGTTGCGAATGATTTTTTGCATAACTTTACAACTGATTTCAAGGTACAAAATGTTATAATTAAACATGACCCTTTGTGCGCAGTTCTTTAACAAAGAGCTCCTATTTTCCGCCCTGACGTAAGGAGGGGGCGGGATTTAGTGCAACTGCACCTATAAGATGGTGGCGGTTCAATTGAATATCAAGCTTTGTGTCCGCCTCAGTCGGAAAATTTCTTCTTGTTTGACAGTGAATTGCTCCGAAATTGCCACCTTCGGGTAGCTGCAAAACGATGTATGGCATATATAAAAACAAAAACCATAAAAAAATCACATAAAAAAAGTATTTTTGCGGTTATATGATGAATTTTTCTGAAATATCATTTTGGCAACAAAATTATGGCTTACTCCCGCTTCGTTTAAGAGGTGTTTCGGAGGAAAAATTTCTTATGTTAAATGGAGGTTACGGCGATTTCTGCTTGCAAACGGTTGAAGAAGGTAATGTAGATTTGTATAAACAATATTCCTGGTCTTCTAACACCAAGAATTACTTAGTTGTCAGAAAAAACGATGTCAGAATTGTAAACTGGCTTGAATCACAAGATGAATTTGTTTTAAAAAGCTCTATTGAAAGCAACCTAGGTAAATTTTTTAAGTACTTACTTTCCAAATCTTATAAAACACAGAATGATGTAGTCCCTTTTGTAATAGACATTTTTAAGCAACTAAGAAATGAAACAACAGAAAAGAAAGACCCTAGAAATGCCCTGAGTCTGCTATTCCAATTATTAATAAGTATTGAGAATAAAGACTTAAGTAATATTGCCGATAAGTTTATTGACTTTGACAAAGCACAATTACCCGTAAACTTTAATTACTACCGAGAACGGCTACTTACTGGTGTCAAATCTATTCAACCTGATTTAGATTTAATTTTGCGTCATGCTTCTGGGGCTCTGTTTCAAGAGGCTCATAAAGAGGTTTTGTATTTTGATCTACAAAGAGATTTATTTAGCGGAATCTCAAATAGATTGGCAACAAAAAATGATACTTACACGAGTATTCATTACACGCCTCCATACGTTGCCAGAACCATTGTAGAAAATGCTTTAAAGGATGTAGACCTTTCTAAACAGACGCTAAGAGTTTTAGACCCAAGCTGTGGTTCTTCTGAATTTTTAATTGAAGTTTTGAAGCAGTTGAAATTTTTGGATTACAGAGGAGAAATTACGATAGTTGGATTTGACAGTTCTGTTTCAGCTATTGAAACTTCCAAATTTCTACTACATTATGAAAATCAAACCCAATGGAATGGTTCAATAAAATTACAAATTGGGCATGTTGAGGATTCATTAGCCGAAGACTGGGGAGAACTAAATGATATTATTTTAATGAACCCTCCGTTTGTCTCTTGGGAACAATTGAAAAACAAACATTCAAGAGATTTGCTTAAAGAAATACTTGCCGAAAGTTATATCAAAGGTAAACCTAATCAAGCAAGTGCTTTTTTTCGAAAGGCCACACAGTCGCTTAATCTGGATGGGGTTCTAGGTTGTGTTCTCCCTTCGTCTCTTTTAACTTTTGATTCTTACAAAAAACTAAGAAACGAAGTTGAAGAGTCGCTAGATTTGAAACTTTTAGCCAAACTTGGCAACTTTGTGTTTGAGGATGCCCTCACCGATGTTAGTTTGTTTGTTGGGAAAAGGCCCCATGCAAACACTTACCCAAAGGTAATATGGACAAAAAATGAAAGAGGAATAGCACCTACTGCATTAAGGGAATTTAGGAAACTTCAAGCCAATAATGAAAATGCTAAAATTGAATTGGATTTCAATATATATAATCCTAAGGTTTTTCCATTTCTTAAAGAATCTTGGAAGATTGTTTCTTCTGCTGAAGATGATTTTCTGAGGAGACTTGAAGTTTATGTAATTGATAGAAGATTAACAAGACTTTCGAATATATTTTCTGTCAATCAGGGCATTCGCCAAGGAAATCGAGATGCGTTTAAGATAGGTAAAGAACAATATTTTCAAATAGCAAATAAGAATCTATTTAGACCAGTTATTGATAACACTACAATCAAAAACGGGACTCTGAGTGATTCACTTTATATTTGGTATCCATATGATAAAAATGGTATGATGTTCAATGAAGAATCTCAACTTGCCGAAATCGATTTTTTTATGCAAACGCTCAAACCATTAGAAGCAGAATTAAAAAATAGAGCAGGTATAAAGGAATGGTGGGGCCACTCTAGACCGAGGAATTGGCAATTTGAAAATAAAATCAAGTTAGTATCAACTGAATTTGGAAACTCCAATTCATTTGCCTTCGATAAAACTGGAAATTTTGTTGTAGAGAGGGGTAATGCTTGGATTCCAAAGAAAAATTTTGAAATGGAGGATTACTATTTTTATCTATCGGTACTTTCAAGTTCTACATTTGATAACCTGTTAAGGGTTTATTCAAAGCAATTAGCCGGAGGTAAATGGTATGACTTAGGTGCCAAGTATACTAAGGATATCCCAATTCCAGATGTCTTTGAGATTGACAAATCCGTATCAAATTACCTTAAGTTGGTTCAACTCGGGAAAGACTTAGAAAATGGTATTTCATCGGCACAGTACTCAATTAACGAGGAGGTAAAATTGTTTTATCCTCAAATGTAGACCTCTATGTTGCACACAGAAATCATAATTGGATTAAACAGGTTTCTCAAAAACTACTTAAACTTAGATTATTCTCCTATAAGTTCTAATGAGCTGTATGTATTCAAAATCCAAGGAATTAGTGAGGCAATCAATTTCAGAAGAAATGAACAAGAAAAAGTTAAAGTTCTTCCCTGGTTTGAAAACTTCTATTTGTATTTGGAAGTTCGCTTTCTAAGTAACTATTCCCATATACTCATTTCGATTTCTCTATTTCAAGGCGAAGAGTATGACATAAAAAAGAATCAACTATTTCGGGCTGAATGGGATGATTATAATACTGAAGAAGAGAGTCGCCCTCAACCTCATTGGCACGTTACCAGGGACAACGCCATTTATAACAATTTTAATGAATTTACCAATCATAATGACGAACAGGAAAAGTTTGGTTTTGAAAGCTATGATGTGGTTCAGTCTGAGGTTTTTGATACTAAAAAAATTCATTTTGCGATGTCAAGCAATTGGCAAAATCGAGTTTCTGCGGTTCATAAAATAGATGATGCCACTAAGGTGGTTTTGTGGATAGAAGGTTTATTGGAACATATTAAATATGAATTGAAGAATTGAATACGCCATACAACATCGAATAAGACGGAATAGGCTCGAACCTCACCGGCTCAGCTTATGCTAACCGTTAGGGATAATGTTTAAAGAAAACATCATGCAAACATGGATATGAATATAGCAGAGAAAATTAAAGATGAAATTCGGGAAGATTTTTACAGACAGAATTTTCCCAATGATGGACAAAGATTTGTTGCTTGGTATTTAAGAAACATTCATCTGCGTGATAGAAATGAAACAAAAGATGATGTCACGGATGGTCCAGACGATAAGCAAATCGACGCAATTGTAATTGATGACGACAAGTCGACAGTATTTATCCTACAAGGGAAGTTTATTAACAATGGTTCTGTCGACGCTGAACCTTTAAGAGAAGTACTCTCTTCATGGTTACAATTGCGGGATTTAGTAAGATTACAGGAAGTTGCAAACCCCAAATTGAAAAGGAAATTATCTGAAGTAGCAAGGGCGTTGGAGGATGAATATGAAATTGCATTTGAGCTAATTACCACTGCAGGATTAACAAATTCTGCAAAAATTGATTTGGCGACTTTTCAAAAAGAATTGGCAGAAATGTCAGAAAGGGATGATATTGTTTGTTCTATTACCGTTATTGACCAAGATGAAATACGAAGAAGATATGACATCGCATTAGAGAGAGAGAACCCATCTATAAACCACACAATTGACATGAGTTCCAGCCATATATTACGAGTTACTATAGCAGGAACCCAAGTTTTATTAGCTGCTTTACCGTTAATAGAATGCATCAAAATACCAGGTATCAAAAATGGCACTCTCTTTCAGAAAAATGTCCGACAAAGCTTAGGTCTTAATAATACAGTTAATAAAGGAATTAGGCAGACAATATACAGTGATAAGCATCGTGACTTTTTCTTTTTTCACAACGGGATAACCGCCATATGTAATAAACTGGAAGTCAAAGACAATTTATTAAAACTTAATGGCTTTAGTGTTGTCAATGGGTGTCAATCATTGAATACTATTCTTAGTTGCAGTGAACGTGTCAAAGAGCTTGATGACACATTCGTGCTTTTTAGATTTTATGAAATCCCCCAAAGAGATAGAGCTGATAGGATTAGCATAAACACAAACTCACAAAGTGCAGTTAAGCCAAGAGACCTTAGGAGTAATGATAAGCGTGTGTTAAACTTAAAAAAATCGTTTGAAATTAAATACCCAAACGGTTTCTTTACCACTAAACGTGGCGAAGTTGCACCTGCAGATAAGGACATCAAATATGTTCTTGATTTGTCTGACTTAGGAAAATACTTAATCGCATGGCACTCTCAAAGACCGAATATTTCTTATAGCGAAACAAAGATTTTTGATAAATACTTTGAGCAATTATTTAAACGGGAATATAAGGCTGAAAATGCACAGGCTTTGAATTTTTGGATGAAAGAGATAGGAAAATCTTGGTCTAAAGAAAACCCACTTGGCTTGAATGAAACACTTCTTGCAATGAAAGCCTATGCACCGTTTCATCATCTCTACGCTGTTTCAATGTGTTTTGCTATATCAAATAATTTCACAGACAGAGTTCCAAATCCTTACAAATGTTGGGAAAAAGCAACAGAAGCCAATATGGTGGAAGAAATTGTACGGATAAATGGAATATGTTTAAATATGGCACTTGAAGCAGCGGCAAATGAACCTCAACCTGCAAATAGAGTATTTTCACCTCAAAACTGGATTAAGGCAAAAACTTGCTTAGCAGGTATAAATTTTGCAATTAGAAACTATTTTTCAATGCTTCCATCGTTACCCGGTGGAATTGAAATAAAGAAAAAAATGAATTCAGCTTTATCCTTAGGACAAGAAGAATTTGAATATAGGTGGGCAGCTGATTAATAAAAAACACTATCACTAATAGATAAGGTTTCCCCGCTGAAGCGGCGCAGGCTGTGTGGCTGTGGCACCAGCCCGGCATGATGAGTATTCCGGAGCAAACTATGCCATGGATTCAAAAGGGTAATTGTGGGTCGGCTGCAAAGCCTATGAGCACAAGGATTACCAGAAAACTGCCCTTAAAAGAGGCAATCTGAGCGCGTTGTCAACTCTTGTTTTTGGCAGACTGGTGAGCCAGAACAGGAAAAAGAAAAAGATGTGGCCGGGGGTTGCCCATAAAACATCGTTCAGCTGCAGACCGTAGTTCAGCCTTTGGTTCAAATATCCGCCTGCAACATTAACCAATGTCAGAAGGGCAAGTGTGTTACCGGAAAGCAAATATGCATGGTTTTCGGCAATTAGTGATGCCATGATTTC
>OBJA01001160.1_pt1 | contig 19068 bp, 12 predicted proteins | sample 1519751 | NCBI WGS metagenome assembly OBJA01 (sample SAMEA3881238, study PRJEB22517) | soil metagenome | biome: lake sediment; feature: soda lake sediment; material: sediment, water from around vicinity | place: India | collected 2013-12-23 | depth 3 m
TGCTGCTTCAGTTGCGCGGCCTGACCGGCAAGTTCGGCACTGGTGGCGGCGCTTTCTTCGGCAGTGGCAGTATTCTGTTGAATGACCTGGTCAATTTGTTGCAGGCCGGTGTTGATTTGGCCGACACCCTGAGCCTGTTCCTGGCTGGCATTGGATATTTCGTCAATCAGATCTGAGGTTTTGCTGATCGAGGTGACAATTTCACTTAAAGCCTGTGCTGTTCTAACGGCAATCTGCGAGCCGTTATTGGTTTTCGCGACGGAGCCTTCGATCAGATCAGCGGTTTCTGCTGCGGCCTTGGCGCTGCGAGCGGCGAGATTGCGGACCTCTTCGGCAACCACAGCAAAGCCTTTGCCGTGCTGGCCGGCGCGGGCCGCTTCAACCGCAGCATTAAGTGCAAGGAGATTGGTCTGAAAAGCAATCTCATCAATAACTTTAATGATTTTACTGATATTGTGACTGGCCTCGCTGATATCCCGCATGGCATCGGTCATTTCACCCATCCGGTCACTACCGACATTGGCCGCATCTCGCGCAGACGTAGCCAGTTGGCTCGCCAGGCGAGCATTTTCAGCAGTCGTATTGGTTTGACTGCCAATCTGATTCATCGAGCTGCTGATTTGTTCGACCGATGCTGCCGATGTTGAGGCTCCGTCTGACAAATGCTGTGCCGATTCGCTAAGTTGGGTGCTGCCACTGTCGATTTCCTGACCGGCCAACTGCAATTCAGCGATCATGCGGTTAAGATCGTCTCCCAGAGCTTTAAGGGCATAACGAAGTTTGTCCTGGTCGTCATGGGGGACGACATCGAAGGTCAGGTCTCCAGCTGCCAGTTGTTGCAGGGGAGCGACCACCTCGTGCTCGAGACTGTCTGCCAGAGCGTCGAGGGTGCGACCGGTGTCACCGAGTTCATCCTTTTGAGTCAGGTTGAGGCGCGAATCAAGATGGCCATGACTGATCTCGTTCATGACGGATTTAATCAGGACAAGAGGGGTAACGACCAGTTTGCGTAACATGACAAATGAGGCCAGCCAGACGAGCACCAGACACAGGGCTCCCATGGCAAGGTTGCTGACCAGGCTCCGACTGCTGCCGACCGCCGCGATTTGCGTTAGCGTTTGACGTTCCTGATTGAGTTTGGCAAGGCTGAAATCCACGTACAGAACACCTGAAAGGGTATTGACTCTGTCGTTGGGATGGCAACCCATGCAATGAGGCTCGAACATGTGGCCATGGGCCATGAAGTAGCTCTCCGGATTTTCCTGCTTGAGGCTGTAGTTCTGGTCTGTGCGCGTGATGTTAATGATTGACTGATGGGTGCCGAGCTTTTCCTGCAGACTGGAATATACGGTTATTCCCTGTGGATTGGTGAGGCCGACCTCAATCACTCCGGGAACACTGCCAAGGCCCTTCACCAGCTCATCAAAAACATCCATCTCGCCGCGTTCCAGAGAGCCTTTGGTTCCAATTTCAAGACTGGTAAAAACACTATGGGCCTGTTCAATGATGCTTGTATGTAGCGCCCCAAGGGCTTCTGCTTCCTGCATTCGAACAATGCTGCGGGTCTGGAGTGTCGATAAGGTAAAGCTGATGCCGAGAATGATCAGCAGAATCAGAACGAGCCCCCCACCTACCTTGGCCTGGATACTGTTCAGTTTCATGATGTAAGTCCCTGATGGCAAAATATTAACATGATTAATAATTAGCAATATTTCATGTGGAGGCTATCATGGCAAGGTCCTGGGCGCAATGAAAAAATAAATATGAGTAAAAAAATCAACAACAATCCGGAAAATGTTAGGTAAGAATGGTGGAGAAGGGTGGGTAAAGAGCTTGGGAGCTCACTTTTACTGACTTGCTCGCCTACTGCGGTTGTGGTGTTTTCCTGCGTCTTTTTCTTTTGCGGCGCGCTGGCGAGTGCGGGGTTTGGGTCGAGGGCCTGATGATGGCAGTCCATTCTTTCCGTAGGGGTTTCAGGTCACGACGTACTTCGGACCAGAGACTGAAGAGTTCCAGCGCTGTAGCTGTGACCGGGTGACGGAGAAATTTCTGTTCACCGCGTTGACCACGCCCCCGGGCTAGGCGAAAACAACCGACGAGCAGGTCGCGTGCATGAATGCGAATACCGGCGGCAATGCTGAAATGGCGGCAGTGGGGTGTCAGGATCTCGTTGGCGGCTTGAAGGGCCACAGTGATGGCGGTGGTGCGCTGGGGTGGACAACTGTCCATAAAGAGTCGCAGATAAAGGGCCGCCAGCGCAAAACTCTCATCGATGTTTGTGCCTCTGCGGGTACGATCATCAACCTGTTTGAGCATGGCGATGCCCTCGTCTGTTCCCGGGTAGCCGGCAAGAAGATGGGGCAGCATGCCGAGTTCACGGCACTGACGTAATACCGGGGCCGCAATACCATAGCGAAACAGGGCCATGATTTCTTCGCGTACCCGGGCCGGGGCAGCCGTGGTCAGCAGGTCCTTGTGGGTAGCAATTGCCGGAAAGATGTTTTCGCAGAGACTGAAATCAAGGCGGGCGGCAAATTCGAGAGCACGTAGCATGCGCACCGGGTCTTCAACAAAGCGCACCATGGGGTCGCCGATCACGCGGATTTTTCGTTGTTCCAGGTCGGCAAGTCCGCCAATATGGTCGATGATGGAGAAATCTTCAATGTTATAGAACAGGGCGTTGATAGTGAAGTCACGTCGATAGGCATCTTCTTGCGGGGTGCCGAAAAGATTCTGGACAAAGTGCAGGTGTTCACGTGGATCTTCCGGAAGCTCTTCCGGTGTGACTTCGCGGCGAAAGGTGGCGACTTCGATAATTTTGTTGCCGGCAAAGCGGATATGAGCAAGGCGGAAGCGCCGTCCGACCAGAAAACAATTGCGAAACAGGCGCTTGATCTGATTGGGGGTTGCGTCGGTGCCGATGTCAAAGTCTTTGGGCGAACGCCCGAGCAACAGATCGCGCACACTGCCACCGACCAGATAGCCCTTGAAGCCATTGCGTTGAAGACGATAGAGTACTTTAAGGCAATCATCATCAATCTGCCGCCGCGAAATCGGGTGCTGGTCGCGTTTAAGAATGACAGGTAAATCTGGAATCATGGTCCTCCGTCGGCAGATGTCGGTTGAAATCAGCCGGACTATAGCAACTCAAGGTACGAAAAAAAACCGTTTTGATTGGGAAAAAGGGAATGGTTTGATTATTTACAGCAAAATGAGGGTGAAATCGGTGATTTATTGTGAACAAGACCAACAAGACTGTTGACGCTCTGGTGATATTGGGGGCCACCGCTGGTGGTAAAACCGCCCTGGCGGTTGCCGTTGCGCGCCGTTTTCATGGCGAAATCATCTCGGCGGATTCGCGTCAGGTGTATCGGGGCATGGATCTGGGAAGTGGTAAGGATCTGGCGGAATACGGTGATATTCCCTATCATCTGATCGATATTGCCCCGGCCGGCAGTGAGTACAATCTGTTTCGCTTTCAGCGTGATTGTTACACGGCCATCCGCCAGATTCAGTCTCGCCGTCGGCTGCCGATTGTTTGCGGCGGTACCGGTCTTTACCTGGAGGCCATACTCAAAGGCTACCATCTGGTCGAGGTTCCGGTTAATCCACAGTTGCGGCAGCAGATAGCGGCATGGAGCGATGATATGCTGCGTGAGCGGCTGCTGGTGTTAAAGCCGCAACAGCATAACCGCACTGATCTGAACGAACGTGATCGTCTGGTGCGGGCTTACGAGATTGCTTGTGGTGAGAAGGCCGTTGAGCCTGAAGAGCCTTTCGCCTGGAATCCGCTGGTGTTTGGACTGCGCTGGCCGCGTGATCTTCTGCGCCGTCGTATTGCCGAACGTCTGCGTGCTCGCCTGGACCTGGGTCTGATAGACGAGGTGCAGGGGCTTCATGATGCCGGTGTCAGTTGGAAGGAACTCGAATTTTATGGTCTGGAATATCGTTTTGTTGCCCATTATTTACAGAGAGAATTGCCATTGAACGAGATGGTACTGAAACTCACCAGCGCCATCGGTCAGTTTGCCAAACGACAGGAGACATTTTTCCGCCGCATGGAAAAACAGGGAGTGCCGATCAACTGGCTGGATGCCCGGCACGACCCGGTGAACGAACTGTATCGTTTTCTTGATGACCATCGTATCTGCTTCACATGAGGCGGTCGTTGCAGAAATATCTGGATCGTCGTGCGGCATTGACCCCCTGGTGCCTGGAAGGCCGGGTCGTCACGGCTGCTGATGCAGCGGTAGTGATACCAGCACTGGCCGAGTCCGCCGTTCTGCCGGCAACCATCGGTGCTCTGGCCACAAACAATCCCGCCCTGCTGGATCGAACCCAGATCATTGTTGTTGTCAACCACAGCATTACGGCCAGTGCCGATGTCCATCGCGATAATTACCGGACCCTTGAGTGGCTGGCGGCACAGCCCTTTGCTGATCTGCATCTGGCCTGGATAGATGCTGCCGGACCTGATCGTGAGCTGCCGGCGGATCAGGGGGTGGGGCTGGCGCGCAAGATCGGTTTTGACGCCGCCCTGGGTTGTCTTGACTGGCAGCGTGATCCCCTCCTGATTTCCCTCGATGCTGACACTCTGGTAGATGAGGGTTATCTTGCCGCTATCTTTGCCCATTTTGCTGCGTCGCCGTCCGTCGGAGCGGCGATCCCCTTTCGCCATCAGAAGGGTGCCGATCAGCATCAGGAAGAGGCGATCCGTCACTACGAACTCTACTTGCGCAGCTATCTGTTCGGTTTACAGCAGGCCGGATCACCCTATGCCTATCACAGTATCGGCAGCGCCCTGGCCTGTCGGGCCCATGGCTACATTGAGGCCGGCGGAATGAACCGCCGTCTGGCCGGCGAGGATTTTTACTTTCTCCAGCAACTGTGCAAGGTCGGCGGGGTTGATCTGCTGCAAGGGACGTTGGTGCACCCCTCGCCGCGAAGCTCCAGCCGTACCCCTTTTGGTACCGGACGCGTTGTCGAACGTCATGGTCGGGGAGAGCTTCCGGCCTATCGTTTTACCGATGCACGAGCATTTACGCTACTGCGCCAGTGGTTGAGTCTGGCTGACAGTTGTCACCATGTCAGCGGAGCTGTGTTTTGTCGCCAGGCGTCAGCCCTGTCAATAGAGCTGAAAGAATTCCTGGAGGAGCGACATTTTGCTTCCCGCTGGGATGCCGTACAAAAAAACCATTCCAATAGCAGGCAGCGTCTCCGAGCTTTCCATCACTGGTTTGACGCGTTAAAAACCCGTCAATTGTTGACTCGTCTGACACAGAATAATGACGAGACCGAACCCCTGGTGGAAGGTCTGCTGTCGTGGGGGGGATATCCCGGCTATTGTCGAAGGGACGAGCAGTTGGCGCTGTTGGAGACACTCCAGTCAGCAGTGTAGTTGCTTTTATCAACACTATTTTTAGCTGCCGTGGTGACACAGGTTTTGCTTGGCGTCTGGTGGTCAATAATGGCACAATGCCTTTTTCTTTTATTGCCAATAACTCGTTTTTAATTACAGGTTACCCTTATGATGTTGCTGTATCGCGCTCTTTTATTGTTACTGTTGCTGCCGACCCTCGCTCTGTCTCAGTTGCCGGAGCAGTTAACGCAGGATTTTGTCCCGGTTGACGGCATTATCCTGATGTCGATGGGAGATTCCTATCTTGTCGACCTGGATGCCAACCAGGGTTTGCGTCCCGGCGATATCCTGTCCGTCATGGCCCCGGGTGAAACCGTTATTCATCCGGAAACTCGCGACATTATCGGCAGAATCGACCATGTGGTCGGTTATCTGGAAGTTGCCAGGGTCATGTCCGGGTATTCCTACGTTGATCTGCGAACGGAAGGGCTTTCCCTGCAGTCGGGTGATCTGGTGCGGCGTTTCGAGCGGGTCCCGGCTTATATTGACGCTTCTGTGTCTGAAGCTCTTCAACGGCGCCTTCGGCTCGGTCTGGACCATCTGCAATGGGTGGAGACCCCCGTTGATGAAACTGGCGTTGGTCTGTATTTCACTATGCAGGAGGAACGACTGAGCGTCACTGGCAGTGGCGGAGCTCTGATTGGCAGCTATCGCTATGCAGATGGCCAGCTTCTGGCTCCCCTGGCACCCGGGATGCGTGAAACGGCACCGACGACGGGTGCCCGCGAAGATCGCAGCCTGCTGGATCGGGGTGTCGACTCCCTTCTTGGTACGGTTGGAATCGCCCGTGGTGATACCCGTCTGGAAACTCCGGGAATCGCCCGCCAGCAGGGCTCCGGGGGTGTTTGGATGAGTCCCCCACTGAATGATAACCCGGTTGGCTTGGCAACCGCTGATCTCACTGGCGATGGTCGTACCGAAATTGCAGTTGCCTTGAGCAACGAAGTGCAGATCGTGCTTGTGGAGCAGGGGCAATTTGTCGCTGTTGCGGTGATTGACTTTCCCGCCGGAACACGCCTTTTGACCATTGACGCCTACGATATGAACCAGGATGGCCGGGCCGAGCTGTATATTACCGCCTCCATTGATACCAACCTGCGCAGTCAGGTTGTCGAATTTCGTAACGGCAGTTTTGAACGGGTGATCACGATGGTCAACTGGTTTATGCGGGTCATTGATTTGCCGGGCGAAGGACCGGTGTTGCTGGGGCAGCGCATGAGTACTGGTGCTGAACCCTTTCGACCGCCGGTTTTTCGCATTGAGCGCAACCGCGACCGGCTGTCCCGCGGACCGGCTCTGGAGTTGCCGTCCCGGATCAACCTGTTCAGCATGATTCCTTTGGCCCCGGTGGGGGGGCAGTCTTATTTCGCATCCATCTCTGCGGATGATCTTTTGCAACTGGTCAATGCTGACAATGAGCGCTTGTGGCTCTCAAGTGATCATTATGGTGGATCGGACGCCTTTTTTTACAATCAGCCCGAGATTGATACTGTGGATCGTACCCCTGTGTACATGCAAAAACGATTTACGCGATTGCCATCAGGTGAAATCCTGACCATCCAGAATCAGGGGTCACGGTTGTTGCAGGGACTGCGTACCTTTACCGACGCCCAACTGGTGGCCCTGGAGTGGGACAGCAGCCGTCTGCAACTTCGAGACCGCTGGCGGACGCCGTTACAGAAGGGCTACATAGCCGATTTTGCCGTTGCTGATATCGACAATAATGGCGAGCTTGAGTTGATTGTTGCCATGCGTTTTCAGGAGAAGAATCTTCTCCAGCGGGGCCATTCAGCTTTGATGGTGTTTAACCTTCAGCAATAACAGGTTACACATTTGTAAGTTACAAAGGTCTGATCTCAAGCTTTACTAATATAGGTTGCGCAGTGGTTGGGTTTGTCCTGCAGTGATGAATCCGACCGCTGCTTCTATGCTTTGTCAAGGTTCCTGACGCTCTCCATGAACATTCTTTCGCTACATCAAGTCAATTTGGCATTTGGTGGTCCGAAGCTCCTCGATAATGTCAGCCTGCAGATCGAAAGTGGTGATCGTATCTGTCTGCTGGGTCGCAATGGTGCCGGAAAATCGTCACTCATGCGCCTGCTCAATGGTGATATTGCCGCCGATTCCGGTGAATTTCAGCGCCGTCAAGGTCTTCGCACTGCCTACGTTTCTCAGGATTTTCCGTCGGTGTGGCCGGAGACGATCCGTGATTATCTTCAAGGGTGCGGTGCGGCAGCTGGTGTCGATGACCTGACGTTGCATATTCGTATTGATCAGATTGCCGCACGTTTGGAGCTGTCCCTCGACGAATCGCCCGTTGACCTTTCCGGTGGCCAGCAGCGTCGCGCTCTGCTGGCGGCAGCGCTGATTCTCGATCCCGACCTGATTCTGCTTGATGAGCCGACCAATCATCTGGATATTGCCGCCATCGTCAAACTCGAAGAGATGCTGCTGCGACTGAATAAAACCCTGATATTTGTCAGCCACGACCGCACCTTTGCCCGGCGTCTGGCAACGCGGATTCTGGAGCTCGACCGTGGACAGTTGCACGATTATCGCTGCGACTATGATACCTTTTTGCAGCGACGTCAGGATGTTCTCCACGCCGAGGAAAAAGCCTGGGAACGTTTCGATCAGAAGCTGGCTGCCGAAGAGGTGTGGATTCGCAAGGGAATCAAGGCCCGCCGCACCCGCAATATGGGGCGCGTGCGTGATCTGTTGAAGCTGCGCGAGGAACGGCGGCAGCGGCGGGAGCGGAGCGGTCGGGTCAGACTTGCCATCGACGAGGCCCAGCGCAGTGGACGCATGGTGATTGAAGCATCAGGGGTGAGTTTTTGCTACGGTGATCCTCCTCCTTTGATCGACAACCTGAACTTGCGTATCATGCGTGGTGACCGGGTTGCCCTGATTGGTCCCAACGGTTGCGGTAAAACCACGCTGCTCAAGCTGTTGACCGGAGAGCTGCAACCAACCTCGGGGGAACTGCGCCTGGGAACCAATCTGGAGGTTGCTTACTTCGATCAATTGCGTGAGCAACTTGATGGCGACAAAAGTGTCAAGCAGAACCTCGCCGACGACCATGATCAGGTTATTATTAATGGGCAACCACGCCATGTTTACGGCTACTTGCAGGATTTTCTCTTTACTCCCGAGCGCGCCCGTTCCCCGGTACGTATTCTTTCAGGGGGGGAAAAGAACCGCCTGTTGCTGGCCAAGCTCTTCACCCGTCCTGCCAATTTGTTGATTCTTGATGAACCGACCAACGATCTCGACATGGAAACCCTGGAGTTGCTCGAGGAGTTGTTGCTCGACTTTCAGGGTACGGTATTGCTGGTCAGTCATGATCGCAGTTTTGTCAATAATCTGGTCACCAGTTCCCTGGTGTTTACCGGTAACGGTAAGGTTGAAGAGATTATCGGTGGCTACGACGACTGGCTGGCACAGCAGCCGGCTGTTGCTGCCGGCAGTGACAAAAAAGTGAAGACGGCGGCACCGGTTCGCAAAGAGCGGCCACGCAAACGGAGCTTCAAGGAAAGTCGGGAGTTGGAAGAATTGCCCCTGAGGATAGAAACCCTGGAAAACGAGCAAGCGGAATTGCACCAGCGACTGGCTGATCCGGGCTTTTATCAACAGGGCCGTAATGACACGATTACTGGGGTTCAGGAACGGCTGGCAGCCATAGAGACGGCCCTGGCGACGGCCTATGAGCGTTGGCAGGAACTGGAGCAGATCCCGGAGTAGGGGAGGTTAAGGCAGAATTCAGAATATAGAAGGGGTTGTCCTTCTTCTGTATTCTAACTCCTGTATTCTGTATTCTGCTTTCCCAACGCTTCAGCCAGCAGATCGAGTATATGCAGGGCGCGTTGTTTGCCGCCGGCGTGGTTGATGCTGTCCTGCAGTTGCATGATGCAGCCAGGACAGTCGGTGGCCACCAGTTCAGCACCGGTTTCCTCAACCAGGGCCGCTTTTTTGGCCCCGATTCTTTTGCTGGTATCGTAGTGATATACCGAGTAGGTTCCCCCCAGTCCACAACAACTTCCCGGCCCTGGCAATTCTACGTAATCTACCTGGGGTAGTGCTTTAAGAATCGCCCGTGGTTCCTTGGTAATGCCATGATTGCGCAGATGACAGGGGTCGTGATAGGTCACTTTAACCCGTTTTTCGGTCTTGGGCAGTTCGGCCAGCTTTTCCGGTAATCCCTGTTCCACCAGATAGACAAAGATATCGCGGATTTTTTTCTGATAGTCACCTTCACCACCAACCATACCAGCATATACCTGACCTAAGCCTGAGTGGCAGGAGGCGCAGGCGGTGACGATGGTATCATACTGGTGTTTGGCGAACATCTCCAGATTGATGGCTGCCAAGCGTTCCACTGTGCTGCTGGCTCCAGCCGAGACCGCCGGCAGACCACAGCAGGCTTGTTCCGCCGGGATCAGAATCGTTACCCCGAGAAATTTTAAGGCGTTGATCAGGGCCTCGCCACTTTCCGGATACATGTAGTTGAGGCCGCAACCGGTGAAAAAGAGTACCCTTGGCGCGCCTTCTTTTCCTGGAATGATTTCAGGAAAGCGCTCCCGCAAGGGTTTGGTCGTTACCGGTGGCAGGGTGCGATCAGAGCTGATGAAGGGGGCCGGAAAACGCAGGCGCAGTCCGCTGTTCTCCGGGATTTTTTTGAATAACAGGCTTGAGAGTTTGCCGCCGCTTTTGGCCAGCAGGTTCATCAGCTTGGGGTGCTTAAGAACGGTGGCAACACCGAAACCAAAGGTCGACAGTCCCTTGCGCCGGGCAATCTCACGGCGGGTGGCGGCAACGATCTCTTCAGTGTGGACCTTGTTGGGGCACTGAGAGTAGCAACTGCCGCAGAGCAGGCACTGGGACATGTCGAGGAGGAACTGATCTTCCAGATCAACGTCACCGTCAAGGAGGGCATCCGCCAGGGCGATCTTGCCACGGGCGACCCGCCCCTCGTGGCGCTCGGCCCCGAAGGCCGGGCAGTGGGCACGACAGCCGCCACACTTGACGCAGTGCTTGATCTCGTCACGATAATCTTCAAGGGTTTTGAGTTTGGCCATGATTTAGAACCTTAACGTCAGAATACAGAAGACAGAATATAGGAGATAGAAGAGAGGATTATTCATTCTATATTCTGAATTCTATATTCTATATTCTGAATTCTATATTCTATATTCTGAATTCTGTATTCTGCTTCACCACATCACTGGGAAAAATTTTTCCCGGGTTGAGAATGTTATTGGGATCAAGGGCTTTTTTGATGGTTTTCATGTAGTCGATGGCTGCTTGACCCAGTTCCATGCCGACAAAGGGGGCCTTCATGATGCCGACTCCGTGTTCGCCGCTCATGGTGCCGCCCAGTTCCAAGGCTCCGGCAAAAACTTCAGCAATGGCCTGATCAGCTTTCTCCTGTTCGCCGGGAATTTTGCTGTCGATCATGATATTGACATGGATATTGCCGTCGCCGGCATGGCCGAAATTGACAATGGGGATGCCGTATTTGTCGGAGATCCTGTCGATTTTGCGGATCATCTCCGGTACCTTTGAGCGTGGCACGCAGATATCCTCGTTGAATTTGTCAGGGTTGACGCGGCGCAACGAAGCGGAAACCGAACGGCGGATCTGCCACAAGGCTTCACTTTCGGCCGGAGTTTCGGCGATGCGGGTTTCCACCACGCCCAAAGGCTTGATGATGTCGGCAATCTTGTGGGCTTGTTTGTCGAGAAACTCACGGTCGCCATCAACTTCAATGATCAATACTGCCCGCGCTGTGTCCGGCACCTCCAGGCTGGTGGCATCACGAACACAGTCGAGGGTGCGACCGTCCATGAACTCCAGTGTCGCCGGGATAATCTTGTTGCTGATGATGCTGGAGACCGCCTGGGCGGCACCGTCGATGGAATCAAAGAGCACCAGCATGGTTTTTTTTGCCTGCGGTAGTGGCAAAAGCTTGATGATGATTTTAGAGATAATCGCCAGGGTACCTTCGCTGCCGCAGATCAGTTTGGTCAGGTCGTAGCCGACAACACCCTTCATGGTCGGGCCGCCGGTATTGATAATATCTCCAGTTGGCGTAACAATCTGCAGTCCGATGATGTAGTCCTTGGTGACGCCGTATTTGACGCAACGTGGTCCACCGGCACATTCAGCGACGTTACCCCCAAGGGTAGACATTTTCAGGGAGGCCGGGTCAGGAGGATAGAAAAGGCCGACTTTTTCCACCGCCTTTTGAAAGTCTTCAGTGACTACTCCCGGTTCGACGGTAGCGACCAGGTTTTCTTCATCGATATCAATAATGCGATTGAGGCGCGTCAGGCCCATAACGATGCCGTTACTGCTCGTCGGCAGGCTGCCGCCGGTAAAGCCGCTGCCGGCTCCGCGCGGATAGATGGGGATGCGGTGCTCGTTGGCCAAAACCATGATGCGGCTGATTTCATCAGCATTGCCGGGATGAACCACCGCTGCCGGTAAAAAGCGACGCTGAGTGGCGTCATAGGAGTAGCAGATCAGAGAGGCCTTGTCAGTGAGGACATGTTCCTTGCCGACGATCTGTCCCAATTGGTTGATGATGGATTTATCAAGCATGAAGTATCCTTCTTTATGATTTATTGGTTACTCACTTTGCTCCAGTGGTGTCACTTGCACAGTTTTCTTTTTTATTTCAGCCACCAAGGCTCTAAGGGCACCAAGAAAAGCAAATAGGTTGAATTTTGTTAGAGACAATAGCTTTTGGGCCTTCAACCATAATTCCTTGCCCTTCTTGGAGATCTTGGTGCCTTTGTGTGAGACCGGTGAGCAGGACAGGAAACTGACAGATGTCATCTATCCGATCGTGCAGCCAGAGGTCTATTTTCAAATTATCAAATAAACAACCGAAAAAGTCTACTTTGAGCGCCCGAACCAGCCGGATTTTTCAGCATAGGCCTCAACGCGATTCCGCCCTTTTTTCTTGGCGCTGTACAGCGCCTGGTCGGCACGTTCAATCAGTACGGTTTTGGTGATGCGGGCACCGTTGCTGTTGCCGTCGAACTCTGCCACGCCAAAACTGGAAGTAACCCGATAATCGTCACCATCGTAGTGAAACCTGTGCTGTTCGATCTCGGCACGGATTTTTTCCGCAACCGTCAGGGCATCGTTGAGTTCTGTTTCCGGAAGCACGAAAACAAACTCTTCACCGCCGTAGCGGGCACTCAAATCGTATTCGCGGATCATGCCTCTGCACAGGTTTGCGACTTCTCTGAGAACATAGTCACCGGCCTGATGGCCGTAAAAGTCGTTGAACTTTTTGAAATTGTCGATGTCGGCCAAAATCAGGCAGAGTTTGTTGCCCAGGCGGCTGCTGCGACTCATCTCCTTGTCAAGAAATTCCTGGAAATAGCGGTGGTTGTAAATACCGGTAAGACCGTCAAGGTTGGCAATACCTTCGAGGTGGGTGTTTTTTTCTTCCAGCTCTGCAGCCAGCTTTTCCAGTTGCATTTTGGCCTGTACCAGCTCGCGGTTCATCTGCTCGTAGCTCATATTGAGCAGGCTCAGCTCAATGTTGGCCTGTTGCAAGAGCTCGGGGATGGAGGCGGTCCCCTGAATTTTCAAGCCGAAATATTGCGCTGCTGTTGCCACTTCTGTGTTTACCCGCGACAGGATGTCATCAATGGTGACTGTGTCAAGTTTGAACATTTTACGGGCGCGATCGCGAAATGGTTTGTGATAATCAATCGGCTTGCCGGAATACATGATGTTGGCGACCAGGCTTGCCAAATGGGCAACCTGAATATCGGTACGGAGTTGCGGGTCCTTGTCCCTGTATGATTCAGGATCATGATGGTGGGTAATGGGAATCGTCAGGCTTTCGGGAAAGTTCCAATGGCGTGCTGCCTCTCCGCCGATATAGGCATGGTTGGCACCAATACGTTCTGCTTCCAGTTGGAGCAGGAGCTTTTCGCTCCCTTGTGCTTCGGTGAGAAGTTCGTCATAAAGTTCGCGATAGGCGCAGGCAAAGATGAGTTTGCCAAGTTTTTGCAATAGGCTGACGGTAAAGATATCTTCCAGATCCCGTTCAGGAGCAACCTTGGCCATGATCAACTTGGCAGCGACGGCAGAGGCCAGGGACTGTTCCCAGAACTGTTCATAATCGAAGCCGGTTCCGTGTCGCGGTCGTTCCAGATTCAAAAAGGAAAAGGACAGAACCAGGCTGCGTACCGCGTTGGTGCCGAGGATAGCAACAGCCTGTTGAATCGTGCCGACTTCATTGGGGAAATTGTAGAAGGATGAGTTGACCACCTTGAGTATTTTGGTCGACAGGGAGACATCTTGAGCTATCAGTTTGCTGATGTCATAGGTGGTGGTGTCGTCCTTGCCGGTGATCTTGATCAGTGTCGATGCCACGGTGGACAGGGTCGGCAGGGAGCCGGAGTCGATCACTTTTTTCAAAACATCTTCTTGTGTTGCCATCTGTTATCCCATTACCAATAGTAGAGTTCAGGCCGCCGCCGGGTGGCTGACAAGGGGTAGAATAGTGCCGCCATCGGGAATCACCACGGCTGTGAAGTCGGCACCAAGTTCAGGCAGTATCCGGTCCAGAGCCGTTTGCAGGTCGGCAGCCTTTTCCATGCCCATGGCGGTGGTTTGATCAGCACTGAACTCACTGATAAGCACAATACGAAAACGGCGGGAACGGGCCAGAACAGCGTGGGCCGTTTGACCGTTGATCTGGTAGCCAGATCGTAGCGCCGCCTCAAATTCGTCAAGATCCTGGTAGCGGAACCAATCGAAAAAGGTCGGATAGCCAAAGCCGTCGCGGCAGGCCGCCAGAAAAATAATAGTGCCCCCTTCCTTGACGGCCCGGCAGCCGTAATCAAGAGCTTTCTGGGCCTGGATGAAGTTGATATCCTTCGGCTCGCCGCCACAGGAGATGACAGCCAGATCTGCCGCAGCTTCGACCGGCACACTGTAGAGTGAGCGAACCAGATCGCAGCCCGCCAGATGCGCCTGTTCCAGTTCGCCGCAGAAAACGGCGACAATTTCCTTGTTTGGTCCCAGGACCGTGTTGAGAAGAAAGTCGGGCTTAACGCGCCGGGCGGCCTGGAGCAGATTGTGGTGAACCGGGTTGCCGTCGAGTACTCCGGTAACGGCACAAGGGTGCTTGCCGCCAATTTCCGGTGGGTTGAACACGGCAAAGTGGCTGGCCATGCAGGTCTGGCGGCTGGCAACGCCGGGTACCAGCCCCTTGCGCCCCCCGCCGAAACCGGCGAAATAGTGAAAACCGATGGTGCCGGTGACAATAACACGATCTGCTTCTGCCACCCGGCGATTGATCTGAACCGGAATACCACCATCGGTCACCCCTAGATCCACCAGTTGCTCAGGATTGTCGCAGTCATGGTCGTAAACGGCAATGCGCCTGTAGAGATCACCAAGAATCTTGCGGTGTTCGTCAGGGGTCTGGAATCGGTGGATACCCAGGGCGATAACGATACTGATGCTGTCATCGGCAATGCCACAGGCATTAAGCTCATCGACCAGAATCGGCAGATAGACTTCGCTGGCCGAGTAGCGGGTGATATCAGAGGTAACGATCACCACCTGTTCACCAGGTTTGACGATATGGGCCAGTGTCGGGGTACCGATGGGATTTTCCAGGGCGGTGCGTACCAGGTTGGCTGCCGGGTGCGCTTTTGTCACTGGTTTCATTTGCAGCAGGTGCGCGCCGGGTAGATGGCAGTGAACCTCGGTGGTGCCGTATTTGAGATGCATGTCAGTCGCCGTGCCTCCGGATAATGTGGCCAGTATTTAAATGTCCTGTAGTTAATAACCTTTGACCATGCCGCCGTCAACCATGATGGTGCTGCCGGTCATATAGGAGCAGACTGGTGACGCCAGAAAGGCTACCACGCGGGCAAATTCCTGCGGGTCGCCGTAGCGTTGCAGCGGGATCAGTTTTTTAGCCTCGTTGCTGATCTGCTCAAGGGAGACTCCCAGTTTGTCGGCCTTGAGCTGGTCGAGGTAGTTGGTGCGGTCGGTGGCCACTCGACCGGGGGCAACAGTGTGAACCAGGATATTGTCAGCCGCCAATTCGTTGGCCAGGCTCTTGCCCAGCCCCAGCATCCCCATGCGAAAAGCATTGGAGAGGAGCAGTCCCGGAATCGGTTGTTTGATGGATGAGGAGGTAATGTTGATGATACGCCCACTCTGTTTTTTCAGGTCGGGTAAGACCTCACGGATGGTGCGCACATAGGCCAGGAGCGTCAGCTCAAAGGCCGACTGCCAGTGATGATCGTCAAGCTGGGCAAAATCACCTCCCGGCGGTCCACCGGAATTGTTGATCAGGATGTTGATCGGCCCAAGCTGTTCCCTGGTTGCGGCCACAAGCTTTTTGATGTCGTCAGGTTGTGACATGTCTGCGGCACAGGCGGCAATAGTTCCTGAGGCTTGTGCGGCAATTTCATCTCGGCTTTGCTGTAGAACCTCAGGGTCACGACCGGTCAGCATCAGGTGACAGCCTTCGGCTGCCAGCTCAGTTGCCACTGCTTTTCCCAGCCCACGGCTTGATGCCATTACCAGCGCCACTTGTCCTCGCAGTTTCAGATCCATGGATGATACTCCCGGCAAAATAGGTTGTCACGGTTGTTGTTGGGGTTGTTTGGGTTGTCTTTGTTGGGCGGCAATTCAATGCCCTGATTACTCTATCACAACTGCCCGTCACAGAGGCAAGTAACTGTCTGCACATATCTTTTCCACTTGTGAGCGCAAGGATATTGTTGCAGCAGTGTCGGGGGCTATGCTAATAACACAGACTTCAGGTTCACAGAAATCAGCCGCAGGAGATACGTGCCATGAAACTGAATATCCTTCCGATTGAAAACCCGAAACCCAGGATCAGCGACGAAAACAGCCTGGTGTTCGGCAAGCAATTTACCGACCGCATGTTTGTCATGGAATATGAAGGCGACAAAGGTTGGCACTCCGCCCGAATCCAGCCCTATGGTCCTTTCTCTCTTGATCCTGCCGCCATGGTTTTTCACTATGCCCAGGAAATTTTTGAGGGTCTCAAGGCTTTTCGCCGTGGCGATGGTCAGGTTGCCCTGTTTCGTCCGGCAGATAATGTTGCCCGTTTTAATCGTAGTGCCCGGCGTATGTGTATGCCCGAAGTTGATGAGGCCTTTTTTCTTGATGCGCTATTACAGTTGATTCGCCTTGAGGCCGACTGGGTACCGCGTAACGAAGGGACCAGCCTCTATGTGCGTCCGACCATGATTGCTACCGAGCCGATGCTCGGGGTGCGCCCCTCCAACCAGTATCTGTGCTATATCATTCTGTCACCGGTGGGAGCCTACTATAAGGGGGGCATTGCCCCGGTCAAAATCTGGATTTCAGATTTTTATGTTCGGGCAACCGAAGGGGGTACCGGCGAGGCAAAAACCGGCGGGAATTACGCTGCCAGCCTCTATGCTGCCAAGGAAGCCGCTGAAAATGGCTATGATCAGGTATTATGGCTCGATGCCAAAGAAAAGCGCTTTGTGGAAGAAGTCGGCAGTATGAATATGCTGTTTCTGTACGACGGCAAGATTGTCACGTCGCCATTGCGCGGCACGGTCCTCGATGGCATTACCCGCCGCAGTGCCCTGACCCTGCTGGCAGAAATGGGGTATCAGATTGAGGAGCGGGCTTTAAGTGTTGATGAGGTGATGGAGGGCGTAGAGAGTGGGCGTTTGACTGAAGCCTTTGGCACCGGGACCGCCGTGGTCATTTCTCCGGTTGGATCCTTTTGCTACAAAGGCCGCTGTGTTCAGCTGGGCGATGGCAAGCCCGGGCAGTTGACGATGGAGTTGTACAACAGATTGACGGCCATTCAGTATGGTAAAGAGTCTGACCGGCATCAGTGGGTGACTCTTCTTTGATGCTTCGCAATAAAGCCCGGTCGTGATGGCCGTATTAATTTGTGTTCAGCAGCAGTGGCGTAGCGCAGACGCCACTGCTGCTGTCTGATCTACTCACTTTACCCATTTTCATTTATGTTTTACACACTTTGATGGTGGCCGAATCTCCAGGTTGCGACTTCAAAATCCCCTTCTTTTTTGTATCCTTCTGAAAAATAAAGCAAATATCACAATAAAAGCTGAGCACTGAGGTGTTGGCACGATTTCTGCCTTAAGCAATGAGGCCCCTGTCCGAGTAGTTTTCGGCGGTTCCATCTTGCTTAAAATTGTTCAAGGAGCAATTATGTGTCGAATTGGTGCCATCAAAAGTCGCAACTATTTCCATCCCAGTAAGGCGCTGCATCTGATGCAGTCGCAGCAAAAAGGTCATGACAACTCAGGCTTTGCCATGATTATGCAGGACCTGGGGGGAATTTTTGAACCCTACAAAAAACTCCCGACCCTGTCCATGGCCTGTACTGCCGAAGGCATCAAGATGGCCGAGGATATCCTTCATGAGATCGGTTTTCATCGCGTCATGCAGTGGTCTCCCGAGGTCAACGACAAGCCGGGTCTCGACATTAACGCCATGCCCCACTATGTTTTTGAAACCTTCAATTACCCTCGTAGCTACAAAAAGGCGACCCAGAAGGAGAAAGAGGACCTGCTCCTTGATACCCGGCTGCGCCTGCGCAAAGTGTTGGAGCAGGAAGAGCTGGGCTTTGTCTATTCCTTCTGGCCTGATCTTCTTACCCTCAAGGAGATCGGTGATCCGCGCGATATCGGTACCTACTTCAACCTCTGGGAGCCAAATGACACCTTTACTGCCAGGGTTATCACTGCTCAGTGCCGCCAGAACACCAACTACGATATTGTCCGTTATGCCGCCCATCCCTTTCATTTACAGGGATATACGGCTCTGGCCAACGGTGAAAATACCTTTTATCTGAAAAACAAGGAATTTCAGCAGCAACTGCATCGTGGTTATATCGGTTTTGAGTCGGATTCCCAGTGTTTTCTCTATACCTTGCACTATGTTCATCGCGAGTTGGGCTGGCCCTTGCAGTATTACAAGCATGTGGTGACACCGCTGCCCTTTGAGGAGATTGACGCTCGGCAGGATCGCAAGCAGTTGCTGGCTATTCGCCAGTCACTGGCCCATCTGGAGATCAACGGTCCCAATACCATCATCGGCATGCTCCCTGATAACACCCTGTTTACCTGTTGTGATGCGAAAAAACTACGCCCGGTCGTCGTCGGTTACGATGACCAGACCGTGGTGATTTCATCAGAAGTGTGCGGTATCAATGAAATACTGCCTGATCGTGACTGGGAAAGGGACATCTACCCCAACGAGCGGGAAATTGTCATGATCAACGATGACCTGGAGGTGCAGCGATGGAAACAATGAAAGTTAATCATCTCACCCCCAACGATCTTCCCTGGAAGATTCACTACGACGCTTCCCGCTGTACCATGTGCGGTTCCTGTGTCGCCACCTGTTCCTTTCGTGCCATCAAGCCCAAGGTAGAACGGCGGCGTATGGTCTTTTCCGAGGGAGATCTGCCCGAACCGAGGGCGCGTTTTTCTGCGGTGCCGGTGATCCGTCAGGGCACCTCGATTCGCGATTACTGTCGCGGCTGTGCCATGTGCGAGAAGGTGTGCCCCAACGATGCCATCCGTCCCGAGCGCAATGTCGATACCCGACACCCGATCGTGACC
>OBJA01001161.1_pt1 | contig 19066 bp, 22 predicted proteins | sample 1519751 | NCBI WGS metagenome assembly OBJA01 (sample SAMEA3881238, study PRJEB22517) | soil metagenome | biome: lake sediment; feature: soda lake sediment; material: sediment, water from around vicinity | place: India | collected 2013-12-23 | depth 3 m
GGGCAAAATTCTTTTTCTGGAGGACATCGATGAGTTTTTGTATCATACCGACCGCATGATGTACCAGCTTAAGCTGGGGGGGAAGCTTGAAAACCTTGCAGGACTTGTTCTGGGTAACTTTTCCGACATGAAGGACAATGAGTCGCCATTTGGCAAAACAGTCCATGAAATCGTTGCTGAAGCGGTTGAACAATATGATTTTCCTGTATGTTTTGGCTTCCCTGCCGGGCACAATGAAGTTAACCTGGCCCTGGCATTCGGCCTTCGCTGGGAACTGACAGTTGGTACTCACACCGCTTCATTAAAACTGATTCAGTCGCCATCTGCCTAAACTTGTAATTCTATACAATGTTAACAGCCAAGGAAATAGGAGCACTTGCCGAAATGCATGCAAAGGAGCACCTGCTGAGCCTTGGCTATAAAATACTGGATACCAACTGGCAATTCGTTCATCTTGAACTCGATATTGTGGCACTCGATAACGATCAGCTGGTGATTGTAGAGGTGAAATCCCGCTGTGGAATCCGTTACGAACATCCCTCGGAAGCCGTCACCGATTTAAAAATACGACGCATTGTGGATGCTGCCGAAGCTTACATCTATCAAAAGGATCTGCATTGTGAAACCCGGTTCGATGTAATTACAGTTATATTCTTTGGTGAAAAGTTTGAGCTCGAACATTTTAAAGATGCTTTTTACCCGATGCCCTGACGATTTTTTATCTTCAACCAAACTGTTAATTTTGCAAAAGAGTGAATATAGAAGAAATCAGAAAATATTGTTTGGAGAAGAAAGGGGTAACTGAAGGCTTTCCTTTCGGTGAAACGGCCCTGGTATTTAAGGTATCGGGAAAAATATTCTGCATGGCTGATCTGGAGGGTGAATTGTCGGTAAATCTCAAGAATAAACCTGAAAAGAACCTGGAGCTTCGTGAGATGTATGCCGCCATCGGGCCAGGATATCACATGAACAAAAAACATTGGAATACCGTTGAAATCAATGATTCGATTCCCGATCCGATAATAAAACAATTGATTGACCAATCGTATGAACTGGTGGTAATGGGTTTGTCACAAATTAAACAGAAAGAGTTAAAATAAATATAACGGCATTAACTATGAGGATATTGGCAGTTACACTTTTAGCATTTTATTTTATTTCAGGTCCAATTATTGCCAGCGATGGCAAAGGGAAGTACAATATTGAAACAGTAATAGAACATTTTCCGGTAATAGATCAGGGAAGCACAGGTACGTGCTGGAGTTTTGCAACAACAAGTTTTCTGGAGTCGGAAATTATCCGAAAGGGGTATCCCGAAACCGATTTGTCGGAGATGTTTTTTGTTTATCACACCTATAAAAACCGGGCATTACGGTATATCATGTTTCACGGCAATAACAATCATACCCAGGGAGGCCAGGCTCACGATGTGATCGACGTGTTGCGCGAATACGGCATGGTTACTCACGAAGCATTCCCTGGGGTTGAAAATAACGGGCGTCACAACCACCGGAACCTGGCAAAAGAAGTGCTTTCGGAAGCCGACAGGCTCAACGGGAAAAAGGATGGCTTTACCCAAAAGGACCTTTCAGCTTTTGATGCCATCCTGGAAAATCATCTTGGGAAGTTGCCCAAAAAGGTTGTTAACGGTTCAAAAGAATATACTCCTGTCGAGTTGCGCGATAGATTTGAAATCGATCCGGATGATTACATTGAACTGACCTCCTACAATCACCGTCCTTTTTACAAGCCTTTTGTACTGGAAGTCCCCGACAACTGGGCACACGGACTTTATTACAACCTTCCAATCGATGAACTGATGGAAGTAATGTACCATGCCCTTGAAAATGGCTACACAATTGCCTGGGATGGCGATACAAGTGAAAAAACATTCAGTCACAATCAGGGGAAAGCCGATCTGCCCCGGAAACTGAAAGGGAAAGTGGATCAGGAACTGCGCCAGGAAACCTTTTATGACCGATCTACCACCGATGACCATTTGATGCACATTGTTGGTATTTCAAACGACGATACAGATAGCAGGATGTTTTATACGAAAAATTCATGGGGAGCGGCCAGCAACGATTGGGGCGGATACCTGCACATGACCGAAGATTATGTGCGGCTGAAAACCCTTGCCATCATGGTGAATAAGGAATCGATCCCGGAACATATCCGCCAAAAGCTGGAGCTAAACTAGATAAACAACTGGATCCCGATGGAGGAATTTATACTCAACAACGAATACATTGAACTGGTAAGGCTGGTAAAATTACTTGGCATTGCCGAAACAGGAGGCCATGCCCGGATGATTATAGACCAGGGAGAAGTTCAGGTAAACGGGCAGACCGAATTGCGCAAGCGGGCCAAGCTTAGAGATGGGGATGAAGTGGAGGTTTCCGGAAGAAAAATTCGGATTCTTTCTTCCGGAAAACCAGACTCCTGACATGATGCAATGCTGTTATTTTTTTTCCTTCAAAAGGTTTTCAACAAGCAGGTTTTGCTTCGACAGTTCAATGGCTTTCTGCAGGGTATTGTCGATCCGGCTGATTATCGGGAAGTAACCCTCCTCGCCCATTATGTTACGGGCAATATAAGCTTTCAGCTGGGTGTAAATGAGGTCATGCGAATCATGCAGTCCTTTTGCATCGCGGGGCACCTCATTTTTTTCGGCATATGTTACAAAATCGTTCAAAATATTTTGTTTATCGAGGTATGTCTCAATTTCTGATGCCGATTTAAAACCGGAAAGCCTTTCCCTGTGATTGTCGGCATAATTGTAGGCAAAGGTATAAATCAGACCTTTTCTGTAGAGGCGTTCGAAATATTGGGAGTTGCCTGTAGTGTCCATTGGTACAAAAACATCGGGCATAATACCTCCTCCTCCGTAAACGGTCCGCCCACCTTTTGTCTGGTATTTCAGCGAGTCGTTGAAATGTATGCTGTCGGCAAACAGCTGTTCATTGTGGATAAAGCGGGCATGCAAATCCTGGTAATAATCTTCGATGCCGTTCTCATAGGGCTTCTGAATGCTGCGTCCGCTGGGGGTATAAAAACGGGCCACTGTAAGGCGCAGCGCCGACCCATCCATCAGGGGGATCTGTTCCTGGACCAATCCTTTGCCAAAGGAGCGCCGCCCGATAACCAGCCCGCGATCGTTATCCTGCAGTGCACCGGCAAAGATTTCACTTGCCGATGCCGAATATTCATCGATCAAAACAAATACATCTTTATCTTTCCAGCGGTTTCTTCCCGAAGCCTTGTAGGTTTTGCGCGGCTGATTCACCCCTTCGGTGTACAGGATGTCTTCGCCTTTTTCAAGGAATTCATCAACAAGCTGCAGTACACTTGCCAGCGATCCTCCAGGGTTTTGACGTAAGTCGACGATTACTTTTTGTGCACCCTGGCGGTGAATCTTATCCATTTCCCGCATGAATTCATTGTAGGTCTGTTCCGAAAAGCGTGTTACCTTAATAAAACCGGTTTCATCATCAATCATATAGGAAACATCGACGCTTGTAAGGGGGATGTTGTCGCGGGTGATTTCAAATTCCAGTTCCCCGTCGTGTCCTTTTCTGATAATGCCTACTTCTACTTTTGTATTCCGTTCCCCCCGCAGCAGCTTGAGGACGGTATTGTTCTTAATGTCCACTCCTGCAATCAGCGAATCGTTAACAGTAACTATCCTGTCGCCGGGCAGAATACCCACCTGGCTGGAAGGTCCGTTTGGAATGACTTCAATCACCCGCACGGTATCGTCCTGTATCGAAAACTGGACGCCGATTCCTGAGAAATTACCGGTCATCTCCTCCTGCACCTCCTGCATGTTCCGTGCAGGAATGTAAGCAGTATGCGGATCCAGGTTTTTCAGGATACCCGGTATTGTTTGTTCCACTATATCGCTCGAGTTGATGCTGTCGACGTAGCCGTTCTCGATGAGCTGGAGTATTGTAGTTAACTTGTGGGGCCTTGTATAGCCCATTACCGGACTTTGAATGATCCTGCTGTTCTGATTGAGCAGGTTGCCGATAAGAATTCCTGCCACTATTGACAACGCAACTAGCAGGGGGATTATAATTGTTGTTTTTCTGTTCATTAATCGTCTTGTATTATTTCCATTTCAACATGCTCCACTTCAATTGCTGCTCTTTTGAGCAGGTTTATTCCATCTTCCAACCGGTAATTTTCTGTAAAAACCACCCGTTTAATGCCGGCCTGTATAATGAGTTTTGAACACTCAAGACAGGGTGATGAAGTAACATAAAGGGTTGCTCCGTCACTGCTGTTGCCCGATTTGGCGACCTTTGTAATGGCATTTGCCTCGGCATGTAAAACGTATGGTTTGGTCAGATTGTTTTCATCCTCACAAATGTTTTCAAAGCCTGATGGTGTTCCGTTATACCCATCCGATATAATCATTTTGTTTTTCACAATCAAAGCCCCCACTTGCCTTCTCTTGCAATAGGAATTCTGAGCCCAGATGAGTGCCATTTTCAAATAACGCTGGTCGAGTAACCGCTGCTTTTCGTCGTTTTCCATTTTTTAGTGTTAAAATTGGTAGCAATTTTTATAATAAGATTACAAAAATAACTTACCATTTTGAAATTGAAGCAAAATGTATACCGGATGTAATCCCTTGAGCAGGATCATAAATAAAAAAAGCCGCTGTTCAGCGGCTTTTATGATTTTTTAAAGATTTACTAGTCTTTTATTAACAGCCACGTATCTCTGTATTCAGGGTAGGTATTCCTTACCTGTGCTACCCTGTTGCGGGCTTCACTTTCACTGCGGTACGAATTCACGCACACCCGGTAATAGCCGGTTTCGCTGTGAAGGATAATGGGTGTGAATCCTCTGTTTAACAGCGTCTCGCGGAAATTCTTGGCATTGTTCAGTTCACCGAAGGAACCCAGAATTACAAAATAGTTGTTCGATTCGTTTTCTGCTTTGTCTTCCTGGCGTGTAAAAGATACCTGTTCTTTGCGCATCGACACAGGATCGCTTACATTGACTGCAGGCTCCTGACGCGGAGCAGGCTCTGCCTGGGTATTACCGGCTGGTACTGTAAATACCTTAGGTTGAGTAGAAGGATCGGTAGTATAAGGCGACTGGGCCAACTCTTTTTTTGATTTGCAGGCTGTAAAAGCCAGGCCCAAAACAACAACAAATAAAATTAACCGGTTCATTTCTTAAATTTTTCGTGTTTTATGTCGCAAATATATGTAAATCCTTTACTCAAATTTCAGATTGCCCGTGTTTTTAAATTTAAGTTTTGCACAGGTACCTGTTCGAAACAACACACTGACGTTTATAACTTTTACCTCCGCGATCCGGCACCTCCGCCGCCAAAAAAGAAGAGTACTCCCAGCAGAAATCCCAGATCGTACAATACCCCTGCATTTGGAAAGGAATAAATCCTGAATTCGGTGAATAAACTGGCAATAAAGCTGAAAAGAAGGATAAACCCGTGGAGCAATCCCCACCAAAAACCAGGAGGGTTTGCCGGAATAACCTCAGCCGACTGTGTAGCACACCCGGCAATTAATAGAACCGCTGCTAAAAAAGCAAATTTTAAAATCCATAGCGTCTTGGTTTTCATACTATTGTTTTATATGTGGTTTCTGTAACGAATGTACCTGAATAAAGTTAAAATGAAAAATAATGAGGAAAAATTGTTGCATTCAGATACCTGTTGATTCCCCAAAACGTTGCCTAAATTCCCTGGTTTGCTGAACGAATTGTAAAACTGTACGTATAACACAGTAAGCAAAGGTGCCCGAAGGAGTAGGGTGTTGATAAGTTGATTCCAATGTGGTTAAATAGATAATGGAAGTTTGTTTGTAATTGCTATGGCACAATAAAATTAACCCGGTGTTTTTGATAAAACATACAATGTTATAAATTAAGGTAATGCCGGTACCGGGCAATAAAACTGCTGGTCGGGGAAATCCTTTCAGGGCGCAGAGCCGAAACATCTCCTCCCTGTAACGACAGCATTAAATCAATGCCGGTGGCGGTGGCCGGATTGTTGCGGCAATCCAAAATTAGTTCTTCAATTATGAAAACAGAAGGTGCACACTCCATAAAAGTTAGAAAACCGGCTTTTGCAGGGAGCTTTTACCCTGCTTCAAAATCCATGTTGGTAAAGGAATTGGAAATGTTGTTTGCCGGTGTCGCGGCTCCCGGGTCAGCCCGGTTGCCACGAGCTCTGATTGTCCCCCATGCAGGTTATATGTTCAGCGGTCAGGTTGCAGCTTCAGCTTACAGCCAGGTGCCTGAAAATGCTGCCTTTAAACGCGTGGTTGTTTTAGCTTCAAGCCACCATTGCTCCTTCCCCGGGGCATCTGTTTGCAATGTTGATTATTATAAAACTCCGCTTGGAAAAATAAAGGTCGATAAGCAGGTAACCCAAAAGCTCATTGCCCAAAACAGCCTGTTTGACTACCGGGCCGAAGCGCACACCTATGAGCACAGCCTTGAAGTGCAGCTTCCTTTTTTGCAGTACAGATTGGGCAACGATTTCATGCTCGTGCCGGTTGTGCTGGGAACCCATGACGTATGGGAATGCGAACAAATTGCACGTTTGCTGGAGCCCTGGTTCACCCCGGAAAACCTTTTTGTTGTAAGTACCGATTTTTCACATTATCCGGCATATGAACATGCTGTTGAAAACGATTCCTATACCGCCCGGGCTATCTGCAGCAACCGGCCCGAAGCCCTTGCTGAAATTCTTGCCTCTGAAAAGAAAATCAGGAATCTTGCAACTTCTTTGTGTGGCTGGACTTCTGTGCTGACTTTAATGTACCTGACCCGCAATCAAAAAGTTAGCTATTCAAAGATTCAATACATGAATTCAGGCGATGCTCCAACATACGGAAACAGGGAAGGGGTTGTGGGATATTGGGCAATAGCCGTTAATCAAACGGAGAATGAACTGCTTGTTCCCGATTATTTGCAATTACAAATGCTTGAAACCGCCCGGAAAGCCATTGTTCATTTTATTGAAGGCGGAAAGCCGGTTCATCCCCGGTTGCCCCATGAGCTGGAGACAAAATCGGGAGGTATGTTTGTCAGCATTTATGTGAAACAACAACTGCGGGGGTGCATTGGTCACTTCAATGAAGGGGATTCATTGAATGAAACATTGGAACAGCTTGCTGTTTCGGCATGCTGCGATCACCGCTTTGAAGATTTGAAAAAAGATGAACTAAACGACATGGTGCTTGAGATTTCGGTTCTGTCGCCCTTGAGGCGTATAAATTCAATTGATGAAATCGAACTGGGGAAACATGGCATCTACATAAAAAAAGGTGAACATTCGGGTACATTTCTGCCAAAAGTAGCGGCTAAAACAGGCTGGTCTGTTAATGAACTCCTGGGTGTTTGTGCAAGCCAAAAAGCAGGCATCGGGTGGAACGGCTGGAAAGATGCAGAAATTTATGTGTATGAAGCCTTTGAATTCAGTGAAAACCAGAGCGGTGCTGCAGCCCGGGGTTTTTAAAAATTTACCCCGGGAAATTCTAACTTTCGGGGGCATAAAACTAAATCTGCTTAAATTCCCTGTTCACTATTTCAGCGCCGTTTTCTCCATACATTCGACTGATTAAATTCAGTGTAAATTCAATATTAATTCAATATAAACTCAATGTAAATTCAATCAAAATTGAATTTACATTGAGTTTATATTGAATATACATTGAATAAAATACGGTTAATCTATTTTGGATTTACTTTTTTAACGGGGCACACTGCAGGTAATGCCTTTTGATGAGGCATCAGCCTGTTAATTTAAGTTGAAGTTGGTATACTTTTTTTCAAATAGTTTACGAATTATATAAATTTATACTACTTTCGTAAAGTTTTATACATACAGTATAATTAAATGGAAACGAACATCAGCAATTTGAAATACGAAGATCTTGTTAAAACGGCCCGGGAACTTTTCTGGAAACATGGGTTCAAACGGGTATCGGTTCAGGAAATATGCAGCAGGTCGGGGGTCAGCAAGATGACCTTTTATAAGTTTTTTAGTAATAAAACGGAGCTGGCAAAGCGGGTATTCCTGGTTGAAATAGAACAAGGCCTCAATAAGTTCAACCGGCTGATTGATGAGGACATGCCTGTTGACGAAAAGCTTGAGAAGATGATTCTGTTAAAGGCAGAAGGGACAGATAGCATAAGCCAGGAGTTTATGCAGGACTTTTACCTTGGAGGTGAGCCGGAGCTGCAGCAGTTTGTTGAAGAAACAACACGTGATGCATGGGTTGGGCTGTTGGGCAACTGGAAGAAAGCCCAGCAGAAAGGAATTTTCCGGGATGATCTGAAAGCTGAATTTTTAATGCACATGGCATTTCACATGGTTGAGCTGATGCGTGATGAAAAGCTGACATCATTATATGATTCAACGCAGGAAATGGTACTTGAGATTACAAGGTTCATGTTATATGGGATGGCTGTGCGGAAGTGAAATGAAAGGGGTAAAGTACATATTATTAATAGCCGGTTTGCTGTTTATAGCCTCAAAGCTACGGGCACAGGAGAACCTGATGTATAAAGGGCAGTTATCGGTTTATACCCATTATAACGGGAGCAACCAATACCCGTTGTGGAACGGTGGCAGGTATCTTCCCCAGGTAAATTTTGAAATTCCATTAAAAGAAGGGCGGATTATTGATTTCGAAGCATCGGCAAATATCTATGGGAATATAGGTGCCAGGGATTTAAATTCGTTTTCATCGAACGGCAATTTAAAGCCTTACCGCCTTTGGACGAGGTATTCAACTTCACAGCTTGAAGTGCGTGCAGGGCTGCAAAAGATCAATTTTGGGTCGGCAACCCTGTTGCGGCCGCTGATGTGGTTCGACCAGATGGACCCGCGCGATCCTTTGCAGCTTACCGATGGGGTCTGGGGCATTCTGGGCAGGTACTACACCCTTGACAACATGACCTTCTGGCTGTGGGCGCTTTACGGGAACGTGAATCCCAAGGGATGGGAAACTGTAAGAACAAATGGCCGCATTCCTGAAGTGGGAGGCCGTTTTCAGCTGCCAGCCGGAAGCGGTGAGGCGGCCCTGTCGTACCATTACAGGGTTGCCGACAGCAGGGGGCTTGCTGAAGCAGCCCTCCGGCATGAGCAGGTTCCCGAGCACAGGGTGGGATTTGATGCCCGTTTCGACAGGGTGCTGGGTTACTGGGTTGAAGCTTCCTGGAAAACAATGGGAATGGATATGGGCATTCTGACAAACCAGTTGATACTGAACCTGGGGGTGGATTATACATTCGCCCTTGGAAACGGCCTTACAATGGTTTACGAGCAACTGATGGCAACATTCGGTGAAAAATCGTTCACATTTGCTGAAACAATTGCCTTTTCACTTTTAAACGTTTCATATCCGGTGGGTTTGTTCGATAACATCGGTTACATTCTTTATTACGACTGGCGCAACAATGCAGCCTACAATTTTGTGAACTGGCAGAAACAGTTTAACCGATTAACGATTCACCTGATGGGATATGTCAATCCAAAATCTTACCGTATTCCCACAGTAACTACATCCGATGTATTGTTTGCCGGCGCAGGCCTGCAGATAATGCTGGTTTTTAATCATTGAAACATCGAATTTTTATAACAGATTACAGGCAATGGAAAACAATTCAATCATCACAATCAGGGATCTTTCAAAAACCTTTCCAATGGGTAAATCCAGTTTTACAGCACTGGAAGGGATAAACCTTTCGCTGGGAACAGGCGAATTTACGGGTTTAATTGGTCCCAGCGGCTCGGGAAAAACCACCCTGCTTAACATCATCGGCTCCCTCGATACCCCCACCTCGGGAGAGGCCCTGGTGCTGGGGCAATCGGTCGGAAAACTGTCGGCAAGGCAGGCGGCACGCCTGAGAAAGGAACAGATGGGTTTCATTTTTCAAAGCTACAACCTGCTCCAGGTGCATACGGTTTTCGAGAATGTGGAGTTTCCCCTGCTTCTGCTCAAAATTGGTGCCGAACAACGGAAGCAGATGGTAATGGATGCACTTGAATGGGTTGGGTTGACCGAAAAGGTGAAGTCAAAGCCTTCGCAGTTGTCGGGGGGTGAGTGCCAGCGGGTGGCCATTGCCCGTGCAATGGTTAAAAAGCCGTCGCTGGTGCTGGCCGATGAGCCCACAGCCAACCTCGATGCTGCCAATTCGCACAACATCCTGCAAACAATGGTGAAACTGAACAGGGAGCTGAATACTACATTCCTGTTTGCCACCCACGACGAGAAAGTAATCGGTTACCTGCGCCGGAGGGTTTATCTGCTGGACGGGAGGATTGAGAGGGAAGAGAGCGTGGACCAGGAAAAGCGGGAGAAAGAAGTTGCAGGAAGCGGGGGAAGACTTTTGAAGTAAGGGGTAAACAGTAAACAGTAAACGGTAAACCGTAACCAGTAATGTGTTTGTAATAAATGTAAGCAGTCGATAACTAAATTAGTCAGCCAAATGGAAAAAAATAACAGATATGCAGGAAGCTTTCGGGATTTGGAAGTTTATAAGCTATCAAGGGAATTGTCGGGACAAATATTTCGAATTACTACCACTTTCCCAAAGGAAGAAAGATATGCGCTTACAGATCAGATTCGTAGATTTTCCCGTTCAATTGGTGCTCAGATAGCTGAAGCATGGGGGAAAAGGAGGTATGAAAATCATTTTATTTTAAAGCTGACGGATTGTGATTCAGAACAATACGAAACTCAGCATTGGATCGATGAATCATGCGAATGTGGATATATTGATGAACCGGTTAAAAGTGATCTGGTTCGCAAGTGTGAGATGATAGGTAAAATGTTAAACTCAATGATTGACAAATCATCAATGTTCTGTCAACATAGAATGTAGAATTTTAAAAAGTTGTATGATTTTTATTTGTTATATGCTACTTACTGTTGACCGTTTACTGTTGACTGTTTACTATCGGATCACTAGTCACTGTTCATCGTTTATTATTATAAATAAATCTGTTAAGAACAAATACAATGAAAACTGCATTTAAGCTGGCTTATCGCAACCTTATAGGGGCAGGGCTTCGCACCTGGCTCAATGTGCTTGTGCTTTCATTTTCCTTTGTTGTAATTATCTGGATGAATGGCATTATGGCGGGCTGGGATTACCAGGCAAAGACCGATATGACCAACTGGCAGATCGGGGGAGGGCAATACTGGCACGAACAGTACGACCCCTACGATGCCTTTACCCTTACCGAAAGTCATGCACCTGTTCCTGCTGAATTCAGGGATGAAATAGCCCGGGGCCAAATGGAGCCCATGCTGGTGGTGCAGGGAACAATTTACCCGGAGGGCCGTATGCAGCCTGTTTCTATAACCGGAATCAGGCCCGGGCAGGACATCCTTATGATTCCCACTCATAAACTGGATACGGCAATAAGCGATGCGGTGCCGGCCGTTATCGGGCAGGTGTTGTCGCGAAATATGCGCATACAAAAGGGCGACCGGCTGACAATGCGCTGGCGCGATGCCAACGGTATGTTCGATGCTGCTGAAATTTTTGTTACGGAGGTTTTTTCAAGCAATGTGCCTGCAGTGGAAGCCGGGCAGGTTTATATCCCGCTTGACATGCTGCAATCGATGACGTTGCTGGAAAACGAAGCCACTCTTTTTACCTATTCAGCGAGCGAAACAGAACGTCAGGATGTTGGGAATTGGATACATAAACCCAAAGGGGAACTCACAGCCTCGGTCGATGAAATTATTAAAACAAAATCGGCCGGACAATCGGTATTCTATATTATCCTGCTGTTGCTGGCCATGCTTGCTGTGTTCGATACCCAGGTTTTGTCGATATTCAGGAGGCAGAAGGAAATCGGCACCTACATTGCCCTGGGGTATACCCGTCGCGAAGTGGTTGGTCTGTTCACTGTTGAGGGGGCCATGCACTCGGTGCTTGCAGCAGTGGTTGCCGCCCTTTATGGTTTTCCGTTTCTCTGGTGGCAGGCCAGGCACGGATGGACAATGCCCATTGATGCCAGTGAATTTGGAATGGCCATGGCACAAACGCTCTACCCGGTTTACAGTGCCGGACTGGTAATTGCCACGGTACTGATTGTTGTGCTGGTAACTACGATTGTAAGTTACCTGCCTTCGCGAAAAATTGCAAAAATGAATCCAACAGAAGCTTTAAGGGGGAGAATACAATGATACGATTTTTGATAAAAGGTTTGGTCCGCGATAAAAGCCGGAGCCGGTTACCGGTGATTGTGGTTGCCATTGGTGTTATGCTGACCGTTTTTGTTCATGCATACATCACCGGTTTTATGGGCGACACCATCGAGATGAATGCCCGTTTTTCGCACGGGCACGTGAAGGTTATGACAAGCGCCTATGCTGAAAATATGAGCCAGCTGCCCCTCGATCTGGCGTTGATGGATGTGGATGCGTTGCTGAGTGAACTGCAGCAGCAGTTTCCGGCCTATTCATGGGCACCCCGGATCCAGTTTGGCGGGTTGGTTGATGTTCCCGATGCCTACGGGGAAACAAAAGCACAGGGGCCTGCAGCAGGCATTGCCATGGACTTTCTGTCGCAGGAAAGCAGGGAAGCCAGTCGGCTGAATATATCCGGGTCGCTGGTGCGCGGGAATATGATACAAAACCCGGGAGAGGCACTTCTTAGCGACGACTTTGCTTCGAAGCTGAAGGTGGAGCCCGGCGATCAGGTGACCCTTATCGGCTCGACAATGAACGGCAGCATGACAATGTATAATTTCAGGGTGGCCGGTACCGTAGCTTTCGGCACCGAAATGCTCGACCGGGGCAGCATCCTTGTTGATATCGGGGATGCCCGCCTGGCCCTCGATATGTATGACGCCGCGGCCGAGGTCGTTGGATTTCTCAATGCCGGATTTTATGACAATGACAAGGCTCTGGCAACAGCCCGCGCGTTTAATTATGAAAATGCAGCCCGGGATGATGAATTTGCCCCTGTTATGAAAACTCTGAGCCAGCAGGGAAGCATGGGACAGTACGTGGAATTGTCGAATGTGTGGGCGGTGTACATCACAATGGTTTTTGTGCTGGCAATGGCACTGGTGTTGTGGAATGCCGGGCTGCTTGGCGGCCTTCGCCGCTATGGTGAATTCGGGGTAAGGCTGGCAATGGGTGAAGATAAGAATCATGTTTACCGTACCCTGATATACGAATCGGTATTTATTGGCATTGCCGGAACTGTTATCGGAACAGCTGCGGGTTTATTTATTGCTGCCCTTGTGCAGGAGTATGGGATTGATATTTCGGGAATGATGGAGGGGGCTGCCATGATGATGCCTTCCACAATCCGCACCCGTATTACGCCGGCCGATTATTATATCGGTTTCATTCCCGGCCTGTTTTCAACGGTTATTGGCACCATGCTTGCCGGTATTGGAATCTACAAACGGAAAACTTCGCAGTTGTTTAAGGAACTCGAGGCCTGATGACAGGTATTGGCGGGCTTATAAAATGTTTAATAAAATAAAATGAAACGAAAAATGAGGTATCTGATTACCGTATTACTGGCAGTCTGGGGGTTTGCAGGTTTCGGCCAGCCCGGTGCCGGTGAGATTCTGGAGAAAGTTGATGAAAACATGTCGTCGGATAACAGGGTGTTTGAATCGTCGATGACAATACACGGAAGACGGAGCAGCCGTACCATCACTGCCAGAACATGGTCGGTGAGCGACCAGAAATCGTTTACCGAGTATTTGTCTCCGGCGCGCGAACAGGGTACCAAGATGCTGAAGCTGGAAGATCAGCTTTGGATCTATTCGCCATCGACCGACCGGACCATACAAATATCGGGACATATGCTGCGCCAGTCGGTTATGGGATCCGATCTATCCTACGAAGACATGATGGAGGACCGGAAACTTACCGAAACCTATAATGCAGTGGTTACCGGAAGTGAGGAAATAGACGGCCGTAAGGCCTGGGTTTTGGAATTGACAGCCAAAGTTAGCGATGTAGCTTATGCTTCGCGGAAACTGTGGGTTGATGCAGAACGGTTTATTCCCCTTAGGGAAGATTTGTTTGCAAAAGGCGGACAGCTGCTGAAACGTTCGGTTATGAGTGATGTGGTTCAGGTGGAAGGCCGCTGGTTTCCCAAAAAAATCCTTTATAAAGACATGCTTAAACAAGGTGATGGTACCGAGTTTAACGTGTTGGAAATTAAATTCAACCAGGACATACCGGAGCACATATTTTCAAAGGCTTCGCTAAAAATGTAAGTTCATGAAAACAGTTCATGCAGTACTTTAAGCGATTTTACTTCTCCCAGGTGGTCGAAGTGCAGCTGGAAATATTCGATCAATTTTGAAGTAAGTATAATACGCAGGTAGGCAGGTATGCGCAGAGTTGCCACATCGCCGATTTTTACCGAGGCAATTTCCAGAAGCACTTCGGTGGCTTCTTTGTTAATGAAAAACGGATGCGGTGGTTCGAATGGAACAATTGCCCCTTTGCGCATGTCGAACCAACCTTCGAATCCTGTTTTGGCAGTATCGGGCATGATTCCTGTATACTCCGTCAGCCTGTACAGAAACCACAAATGAAAATTGGCCGCCGGGCCCTGGGTTAAGTCGTAATACATCAAAGAATTCTGGATAAAATCAAACGTTTCGGGTGAACTTTCCTGTTCACGCAGAATTTTAAACAGCAATTCAGCAAGAAACATTATTTGGGTGGATTTTACAACATCAAATGGAATGCTTTGATAAACCGGCTGGTTTTTTATTTCTTTTATCCGCTGAACTTCCCGTGAATCTTTCTGATAAGCAACAAAATTTACAAAAAAAAGGGGTTGCAGAATACCCGACCGGTTTTGCGACTTACGGCTGCGCGAAACGTTTACCATATATGCCTGCCTGCCCCATTCCCGGGTGTAGACGGTAGCTATGATGCCGCTGTCGCCGTATTTTACTGAATGCAGGATAACCCCTTCGCCCGAGACAAGCATTTTTTTTACTTTAAATTGTTATGCGGCAGATTAATTCTACAATATTCAGTGGATGAAGAGCAGTTTCTCGATGTGGGTTTGTTCTCCCATTTTATCGGTGCAAAGAATCAGGTATATCCCCGTTTTAACACGGTTTCCGTTCAGGTTTTTTCCATCCCATTCTGCCTGGCCGCCCAGCGATTTGGTCTGATGCACAAGATTTCCATTGATGTCGGTAATTTTAATATCGGTATCTGCAACCAGGCCGGTGATTGTAACCGCACCCTTCCATGTTTCCCTTACCGGATTTGGATACACATACACATTGGCATAGGTGTTCTTTCCTGATATGGCATCTCCTTTATAGGAAATCAGCCCGGCAGAGGTGCCTATAAATACTTCGCCTGAACCCTGATTGATTGCAAGTGCTGTAATATTATTGGCCAGCAGGGGAGAATTGTCGGCAGTAAAATGAATAATTTCGTTTTCACCGGTTTCCGATACCAGGTAAACTCCCGAATTACGGGTTCCAATCCATTTGCGGTTGGCACCATCAACGGCGATAGCGGTAATTACCTCGGTTTCAAGCAAGGGGTGATAATTGCCGTCTCTCAGGTCGAGGCTGGGTTGTATGGCAAGCAGGGTGCCTGAATCCCATATTTGCCGGGGATTGTTATAAACGGCAACTCCCTTTGAAGTACCTACCCAGATTGCACCCCGGTGGTCTTCAACAATACTGTACACATCGCTCATGCGGTTGAAGATCTCCTGCTTTCCATTATTGAAATAGGAAGTTACCTGGAGTTTTTTCTTTAGACTGGCGTCTTTGTTTACAACGTACAGATCGTTCCCGCGCGGAACCTGTATCCATTTATCGTTATTTTGAGTTACTATTACTTTCCCGATATTGTTTTTTGTAATTTCAGCCATTGTATATGAATCCCATTTTCCATCCGGGGATAATTTATGAAGGTTTTTCTCCACTTCGGAGTTGGTAATCCAGAGGTTGCCTTCCGTGTCGAAATCAAGGCCACCGATTCGTACGTATGGATCGTCGGGTTTAAGGGGAAGTGCCGTTTGCAGCGGGCTGTTTTTGTTCGTATACCTGTTTACAAACTCCCCGTTCAGGATCTCCATAACCCCTCCACCCCAGCTTGCCACAAACAGGTGGTTGGGATTTGAGGGATGGGCAACGATTTCTACAATATCCTGGAACCCCTCCATCTCAGGAATGTTTTTTTGGCTGAGGGTATTCCACTTCCTGTCGCTATAGTGCTGAATCCTTGGTGCCTGCCAGATATTTACCCAAGCGTCGGTTCTTCCACCCGGTGCCACCCATAAATTGTTTTTATTTGCATAAAGCGAGAAGACCAGGTTATCGGATGGTCCTTCCGGGAAATAGGATTCTGTATTTTGGCCCGATACGCGCACCAGTCCGTAATCATTATCAGCAATCCATACGGTGCCTTCACTGCCCATCGATGCGCTGCGGGGATATACGGTGGTGACTGTTTCACCTGTGAATGCATAGGTATTAACAATTTCTGTTATTGCATGATTCCTGTCAACTATATAAACCTCGTAACGGCTTGCAATCAGAAGAAAATCACCTGCAACCTGGGCATCGCTTATGTATTTTATGGATGGTATGTATGGTCCCCATTCCATACCGTCAAAACCGAACATGATATCCTCTCTCCATTCATCGGGTGTGTAGTTTGCAATTAATAATCCGCCATGCGCCATCAGGAAGTTAAATTTCCTGTCCGGTTGAGGGATGTTATTTACTATTTCCCAGTTGTGGTAATCGGCCAGGTTCTGGCTTTGAATATCGGCTTTAAACAGGCCATTATCGGTGGCTGCATAAACAAACGAATCAAAAACCTCCACGTCGTTTACTTTCAGGGCACTTCCATTGGGGCCAATATACCAGGTGTCTTTTATCTCCCTGCGGGCGAGGTTAATTATTACAACTCCGAATCCACATGACAGAAAAGCTTCGTCATCTCTGATTGTAATGTTGTAAATATTCATATCGCCCGTCATTTGCTTGCGCTGGATATCGGAAAGGTTTGTGACGGTATTGTTCCTGATCAGATCGATGTTGCTGTTTTCGTATGCCACCACCAGCATCTGGTGCTTATCGCTCCATGCAATGGTGCGGATACCAAAGTCATTTAAACCGTTTACGCGTGTAATCTTGTTCAGGCTGTTATCGTTGGTATTAAAGTAAATCAATCCTCCTTCGGTAACACAATAGATTTTATTTTGGGCAACAGCTATTTTCTTCCCGTTGGCAAAGGAAAGGTGTTCCTGCCAGCTGTTTGGCTGTTGTTGCGCAACTGAGGGAAAAGCGATACAGGCAATTACTGTCAGAATCAAAATTTTATACATACGTTTCAGCTGTTTTCTAATTGGTGCAGGTATTCAACCAGTTTTCGTACTGCCCGGGCACGATGGCTAATTTGATTTTTCTCCTCCATGCTCATTTCGGCAAAAGTCTTGTCATATCCTTGCGGCAAAAAAACAGGATCGTACCCGAATCCCGAGTTGCCTCTTTTCTCCCGTGTAATTATTCCTTCAACAATTCCTTCAAATTGTCTTTCAATGCCATCAATCACCAGTGATATAACAGTTCTAAAACGTGCTTTTCTATTATTTATTTTTTCGAGCTGATGCATTACCTTATTCATGTTGGCATGGGGATCTTTGGCTTCACCAGCATAACGTGCCGAAAAAACTCCCGGTGCTCCTCCGAGGGCATCAATTTCGAGGCCAGTATCGTCAGCAAAACAGGGGTATCCGTAATTATTGAATACAAAATTTGCCTTTTGCCGGGCATTCCCTTCAAGGGTGGGTTGTTCCTCGGGGATATCCTCGTGGCATCCAATGTCTTTCAGGCTTTTTAGTAAAAAGTGATCACCCAGTATTGCCTGAAGTTCTTCCAGCTTGTGCCGGTTGTTGGTAGCAAAAACTAATTCCATGTATTTGTATTTTTTGTAAAAATAAGGAAATTGCAGACAGTATTAAAGATGAATGTTCTTTTCCAACCTGTTTTTTAATTGAAAAAGGACGGGTTTATTCACAATTGAATGTGCATAAATAGTTCTGCGAACAGGGCTGTATAGGTTGCGAAATTTATTAACTTCGCATAAACAGTTTAAGAGAAGAATATGCCGTACCGCCGTTTACCTACAACCGATAAAGCAAGGCTCCGTGCACTGGATGCCGCACTTGTTATTGCTTCCAACCGGGATGCAGTGAAGCTTGCTTTTTCGAAACACACCTTGTTCGAATTAAAAAACATCAAATCCAATTTTGAAAACCATCTGACGCACCATGAACTGGATGTTAAAATAGAATTGGAAAAAAGTGTGAAATATAAAGTGGCATTTGAAAAGGCCCGTTTATATGTCTCTCATTTTATTCAGGTGCTTTTTATGAACATTGAACGCGAAGAGTTAAAGGAGGATGTATTGTCATTTTATGGGTTGCACGATTCGGGCGGCAAAATGCCTTCTTTGACATCGGAGCAGGAAATTTTGGGATGGGGGAAAAAAATTATTCAAGGTGAGCAGAAACGAATGCAAAAAGGGGGCAGTCCCATTTACAATCCTTCCATTGCGTTGGTGAGAGTTAAAGTGGAAGATTTTAACGAAGCAGCAATTTTTCAGCAAAACCTAAAAAGAAATACCCTTCGTTCGTACGAAAAGCTGCAGCAGTTGCGAAAATCAACAAATGAATTTATAAGCAGATTGTGGACAGAAATTGAAGAAAACCTGGGATCCTTGCCACCTAAGAACCGGAGGCAGTTTGCACAGGAGTATGGTATAGTATATGTTTTTAGGCGTAATGAAAAGAAAAAGCTCAGATCAGAGGGAATGCAGGTAGATTTAATGTTCGAGTTTAACTAGTATTTATGTAAAGCTATTGCCAGGCATCTATTTGTACAAAGCTGTTCTTGCCGTTAGTTTCAAGGCTTTGCAACTTTCCCGATTATATAAATCCTCTCGTTACAATTTATCAGTCAACCAGGTGGTACCCCAGATGATCAGTTTCATTGGCGAAAAAAAATTTAAAATGCTGGCCTTTAAGTGCGGTTGTTTAT
>OBJA01001162.1_pt1 | contig 19065 bp, 17 predicted proteins | sample 1519751 | NCBI WGS metagenome assembly OBJA01 (sample SAMEA3881238, study PRJEB22517) | soil metagenome | biome: lake sediment; feature: soda lake sediment; material: sediment, water from around vicinity | place: India | collected 2013-12-23 | depth 3 m
CGACGATGGCGACATAACATCTTACACCATTGGTGCAGTTGTTCCGTTTACCGGTTCTATTTCATCAGACATGAAGGTTATTACATTAACTCCGGTTGCCAGTCAGGTTCCGTTAACATCTGAAGCATGGTACATGGTAAAATTGAAAGCTAATCAAATAGTTGATGCAGCAAATAACAATAATGCAAAAGATTCAACTATTTTCAGGATCGAGGATAAGGTTAAACCTGTTGTAGTAACTGGTGGGTACTCTCCTGTTGGTGCAGCTTTGGTAGATGCTGAAATGACTATTACCTTCTCAGAAGATGTAGAAATCGGATCAGGCAATATTTATATACGGAACTACGTGAATGGTGAAGTTATTGAAACAATTGCTGTAAGCAGTTCAACTGTAACAGTTGAGGATAATGTGGCTACAATTGCACATGCTGATTTCCCGGAAGCTATGAGCTTCTATGTAACTGCCGATGCCGGAACGTTTGTTGATGCTTCTGCAAATGCAAACCCATGGGCCGGTATTGCTTCAAGCAGCATCGATACCTGGAAATTCAGCACTGCTGATGCTATGGCTCCCGGAGTTGTGAATGGTGGTCTTTACCCTGTTCCCGGATCTGTTAATGTTCCTTTAACTACCGACATTAAAATTACTTTCGATAAGAAAGTCATTAAAAATGAGGATGGAGAAACCCGTTGGGTTGTTATTTACAACGAAGACTGGACTCCGTATCAGGTTATCGAAGTTATTGATGGCAGCAATCTTTCAGTTGGTTCAACTACCGATCCTGTATTGCAGAGTGGAAGAGTTGTTACGATTGCACACAACGAACTCAAAGCCAATTCAACTTACTATGTACGTGTAACTAATGGTGTTGTTAAGGATGAAGCTGGTAATTTGTTTGCCGGTATATCGGATGATACCTGGATGTTCACAACAGAAGATGATCAGGCTCCGACAATCGTTGATGTTACTCCTGCAAACAATGCTACAAATGTTGCTACATCAACCAATTTAACAATTGAGTTTGACAGGCATGTTTTGGGCAATGCTTTGGGTATGATTAAATTGTACAAAGAGGTTCCTGGTCAGCTGGGTACGCTGGTTGCTACAATTGATCCAACTTCTGCTGCTGTAACAATTGATGAGAATATCGCCAGAATTAAGCTGGCTGAAAATCTGGAAGTAGAAACTACCTACTATGTAATTGTTGAAGCCGGTAGCTTCACCAATACTTCCAGCAGTAAAATTCCGCTGGATCCGGGCATTACAACTACCCAGGACTGGAGCTTTACAACCGGCCTTACTGCAACTTACACTATTGCACAGGTGCAGGGATCGGCTGATGAATCAACACTTGTAGGTGAAACAGTTGTAATGGAAACTGCTACAGTTACTGCAATCGCCGAAGGTGAAGGATTCTTTATGCAGGATGCAAATGCTGCATGGAGCGGAATCTGGGTGGAATACGCTGCTGCTGCCGATGAACTTGAAGTTGGCGACGGTGTAAACGTTACAGGTGAAGTTGCTGAGGTGGACGGTGTGACTACAATTGTTGCCGAAGATGTAACAGTTGTTGATGCTACTCTGGAGGTTGAAGCAATTGTTCTTGATTCTCCTTCTGATGTTGCCGACGAACAGTACGAAAGTGTACTTGTACAGGTTAAAGGCGCCGGCACCAGTGGTGTTGACGAAAACGGTCAGTTCGAGATCTTCTACGAACTCGACGACAACGCTTTGGTAAGCAACTGGTTGTTTGCCTACGAATCGGATTCAATTGTTGCCGGAAACTTCTTCAATGTTACCGGAGTTGTTAACGGAGCAATGGATGCCTATACGCTTGAACCAAGAATGGAAGAAGATATCGTTGATGTTACAAAAGCTACTCCGGCAATTATTATACCTGGAGCAGTTGTTGAGTACAACATCTATCCGAACCCATTCAACGATTATATCAGAATCGATAACATCGACAAGCTGACAAGGGTTATTATTACAAATATTGCCGGTCAGAGAGTTATGGATATTAATTATCCTGTTGAAATTCGCACTGGCAATCTGGTTAGCGGAGTCTATGTCATTAGCTTGTTTAATGAGGACGGGATGGTCAAATCAAATAGGATTGTTAAAAGGTAATACCGAATTGATTGATTAAGAAGGGGGAAGCGTCAGCTTCCCCTTTTTTTTGTTTTGGCTCCACCTGATTTGAAAGACCCAGCCCCCATTACTTTAATTTTTTTGAGGTTAATCAATTTAATTATTTTTGTATAATCAATTTACTCCTGGTATGGAACTTTTAAATAAACATGTTACAATTCGCAGATTCACCGACAGGCAAATTGAACCGGCCCTGCTCAACGAAATCATGTATTCAGGAACGCGTGCTTCCACAACAGGCAACATGCAAACCTACAGCATGATTGTAACAACGGATGCAGAAGAAAAGAAACGGCTTGCCCCGCTGCACTTCAACCAAAAAGTGGCAACAAATGCCCCTGCATTGATAACCTTTGTGGCCGACTTTAACCGGTTCACCAAATGGTGCCGTCTCAGTAATGCTGAACCGGGTTATGGAAATTTACTGTCGTTTTTTACGGCAGCCATCGATGCCCTTCTGGTTGCACAAAATGTGTGTGTTGCTGCCGAAAGCCATGGCCTTGGAATATGCTACCTGGGTACAACAACCTACAATGCAGAGGAATTAATCGGGGCGCTTAACCTGCCGGAATTAACCTTTCCTGTTACCACAATTGCCCTGGGGTATCCGGATGAGCAGCCTGGGCTTACCGATCGTCTGCCGCTCGATGGAATAGTTCATTACGGGGCTTACAATGATTACACTGATGAGCAGATCCGTCAGCTTTATGCCTATAAGGAGAGCCTCGGGGAAATGAAGCAGTTTGTAAGGGATAATAACAAGGAAACCCTTGCACAGGTATTTACCGACGTGCGGTATAAGAAGGCCGATAATGAATACTTCTCTGATAAGATGCTCGCTACATTACGAAAGCAGGGTTTCTTGCCGTGATTACATGTTCTGCCCAATGTACTCCATAAATTGTTGCCTGTAGCTGTTGCCTATGGGCAGCCGTTTTTTATTGATAAGTACAGTGTTGCCTTCTACGACCTCCATTTTATTGAGCGAGATGATGAACGACTTGTGGATGCGGTAAAACATCGATTCAGGCAGCAGCTCCATTATTCTTTTCATCGAAAGGTTTGTTACAATTTTTTGATTCTCCATGTGCACCTGGATATAATCGCCCAGGCCTTCCACATAACAGATATCGGAGAATTTTATTTTGTATGTCTTTTTATTCGATTTAATGAAAAAAAAGGGCTTAGCTTCTTGTGCATTCTCCTGTTCTTTTGAGGCGCGCTTCAGGGAAAGCAACTCCTCTGCCTTAAAAAATGCCTTACAGAACCTGTCGAATGAAAAGGGTTTTTTCAGATAATCAACGGCATTGAGTTCAAAACCTTCAAGGGCGTATTCCGAATAGGCGGTTGTAAAAATAACAGGGGGTGCCTCTTTGATATTCTTTAGGAAGGCGATGCCCGACATTTTGGGCATGTTGATGTCAAGAAATATTAAATCAGCCTTGTTCTCAAGCATCCATTGATGTGCAGCAATGGCATCGTTGCATTTTCCGGCAATTACCAAATTGGGAAGCTTCCGGGCAAATTGTTCGATCACATTTTGAGCCAGGGGTTCATCATCGATTATCAAAGCTTTTATTTCCATTTTATTTAAGTTTTAGCCTGAGATTTACCGAATGGATATTTTCTTTATGCACAATATCGAGTTGAAATTCATTTGTTCCATACAGATGCTGTAAACGTTGCTTTACATTTGAAATGCCGATGCCGCTGTTTTGTTTTGCAGCGTTTCCTGTAGATTCAAAATTGTTTTCAATCCTGAAGTTCAGCCATTGGGGGTCTCTGAAATCAAACGAGATGTTTATGAAATCCTTTCCGTTGACACCCGGGAGGCCATGTTTAAAAGCGTTGTCGATAAAGGGTTCAAAAATTAAAGGGGCTATTTTTGCTGAAGGAACCGGGCCACTTGTTGTATATTTTATACGGGTCTGCTCCGATGTCCTTATCCTTTGCATGGCTATAAAGTTATTTACAAATTCTATTTCTTTTTCGAGGTCAATAAATTTCCCTCTCGAATCATAAATAATATGCCGCATCAGGTCGGCCAGTGTCAGTATAAGTTCAGGCACCTTTTCCGATTGAATCAATGCAAGTGAATAGATGTTATTCAGTGAGTTGAATAAAAAATGAGGGTTCAGTTGTCCTTTTAATGTTTTTAGCTCAGCCTCCAGCTTTTGTTGTTCAATTTTAGCCAGCTTAAGGTTCAGGTCCTGCAGGATGAACCAGTCGTTAACAAACTTAAGAAACGACGATATGGCCACATAGATAAGTGAAGCAAAAAAATAGGCGGCATGCAGGTTTGAATCGAATGAGTGAAATCTGTTTTCGAAATTTAAAAAGCTCCGCAGCGGATAAATTAGAAGAAACTGGATGAATAAACTTGCAAAGGTGAGTAATAAAACAAGCCAGAACACATAGAAAATGTAGTTTTTTTGCTTAAGAAAGCGGGGGATAAGCACCCACAGGTTAATATACACAGCCAGAGCAAAACCTATGTTAAGGATGGCAGCCTTTGACAGAATAGCCAGATCGAAATGAACTGTTTTTTCGTTATAGAAAAAAAGAAATAAGGTGATTGCCATACTTGTCAGCCATAAAACAAAGTGGGCTGCTATCTTCAGGTGGTTGTATCTTTTTAAACCGGGCATTATATGCGGTCGCGTTTATTAAAAATTTTCTTAATGTAGTACAGTATTGGATTGCTGTATTTCAGATTTTTCCAGGGCCTGCTGGAATGTGGCAGGTGAAGTACTTCTACACCTTTGGCCAGGTAGTTCTGGTAACCTGATTTTTTAGACTGGCGGCTTATTGTCACATCATACCAGTCTTTTTGTTGCGATAATTCCTTAAAACTATAAGTTTCGAGAAAGTCCAATGATAACAATGTGCAGCAAAAACTTAAGCTGTGTGAGGTGTTGATTGTATCGCTGCTTTTTGATTTCTCAAAATTGTAGGGAAAATTATAATTTCCTTCTGCATCGGTAGTAATGGCCCCAACCAGGCCAGGAGTTTGCAGGCTTTTGGTTATTTCAAGTAATTTCCTGATGGTATTGGGTGCAACTATAACATCCGATTCTATAATTATCAGAGGTTTTTGCTGTTCGATTGCTTTTTGTTGGGCAATTTCCAGAACCAGTTTATAATTGGGCGAGGGTGACCGGGTGATGTCCTCCAGATGAATTAGCTGAAATCCCTTTTGTTTTTGCAGCTGCTTTAAAAGGGTTTTGGTTTCAGGAAGGCTAAAATCGTCGAATACAATATATTCAAGTTCCACATCGGATTGGCAAACTGCTTCAATCGTTTTTTTTGTTGTCTCGGGTGAATCTTTAACGGGCGTTATTGCAATTACTTGTGCCATTTTAATTATTTCGAACCTCAAAGTTAGGGTGTGAATTGGAATTTTTGCTTTGTTCAGCTAAAAATTCTTTATTATTCATATTATGGGAAAAATTTTACCGCCGGTTAAAATCTCTTGAGTACGCCTGATCTGAGGGCATCACCAGAATATCATCGATATTAACATGTTTTGGACGGGTAACAACAAATAGTATGGTTTGTGCAATATCTTCGGCATATAAAGGGGTAAATCCTTCATAAACCTTTTTGGCCTTTTGCCGGTCGCCTTTAAACCGCACAAGCGAGAATTCGGTATCTACTGCTCCCGGGCAAACAGCAGAGACTTTGATTCCATATTTCAGAAAATCGAGTCGCATACCCTTTGTAATTGCCTGGACAGCATGTTTGGTTGCGCAGTAAACATTTCCCATCGGGTAAGTTTCCTTTCCTGCAATAGAAGAAATGTTTACAATATGCCCTCCGCCGGCTTTTATCATTTTATCCGAAATTATTTTTGAAATATATAAAACTCCTTTAATATTGGTGTCGATCATTTGTTCCCAGTCATCCGTGTCTCCTTCATTAATAGCACTTAACCCGGCCGCCAGGCCTGCATTGTTTATCAGAACATCGACATTCTGCCAATTGCCGGGAAGGCTGTCGATTGCCCTCATTGTGGCTTCTTTGTTACGGATATCAAAAGTTAAAGTAATTATGTCTGCCGGGGTTTCCTTTTCAATTTTTTCTTTGAGTGCAAGCAGCCGGTCCTCCCGCCTTCCGGTAACAATCAGATTAAAATTGTTCCGGGCCAGCAGCAATGCTGTGGCCTCACCTATTCCTGAAGTTGCTCCTGTTATCAGAACTGTTTTACGCATAACCAATTTGCTTTTTTTTACTTTTTTCGAAATTAAAAAAAATAGCTAATTTTTGGATAAAGATTTTACTTAATTACCTTTGTTTTTGCTTTAATAACAGAATATATAAAGTATGAAAGATACAATTCAACAGGAAAAGGAATTCACAATTGATTCCATTCCGGAACCATCAGATATAGAAAATGTGATTTATTCACTTATGGTAAATCCAAATCTGTCGAGCATCAATTATTTTAACGACTTCAAGGAATCAGGCATTTCGCCCGATTCAATTGGCGATGGCGACATGCAGGAAATCGGATTAATTGATATCGGGCAATCCGATACAAACCTGGCTATAAGTACCCATGCCTTTCATCATCATTTGCAATACGATCCTCAAAAGGCTACTGAAATTCTTATATCAAGGGCTGCACGTAAAATGCTTTGCACGGGAACAAAACCAATTGCTATTAGTGCTTTTTTATATCACATCAATTTTGCCGATCCCAATGGTCAATACATTGCTGCAGGAGCAAAGGCAGGATTAGAGAATGCTGCTGAAAAATTTAACCTTAAAATTTCGGATAAGAAAATCAGGTTTGACCATTTTACGGGTCACGGTCCGGTTCCTCCCACCCTTATTGTTAGTATGGTTGGGGTTGTTGAGAATAAAGACCGACTAACTACCCATGCATTTAAAGAGAAAGGCGGAAACATTTTCTTAATGGGCCGCTCGGTCGATGATATTGGTTCATCAGAGTATCTTGAATTTTACCATGAAGTGGCTGACTCCCCGCTGCCTGTTTTTTCAATCGATGAAGAAATCCGGATTCAGCAGGCATTGCGTGAGCTGCACGATATGAACCTGCTTCGGAGTGCAAGTCCCGTAGGCAAGGGGGGGCTTTTCTTTACCCTGCTGAGAGCTGCAATCCCGAATGGATTGGGATTTGATATTACAACCGATGCCGAAACACGTATGGATTCGTTTTTGTTTGGGGAAGCAATGGGCAGAATTCTGCTGGAAGTGGATCCTAAAAAAGAGGACGACTTTGTTGATTTCATGACCGACCGCAAATACCCCTTCTTTACGCTTGGTCATATTACCAAAGGCGAAATACGGATCGATGATAAATCGCTGGGTTATATCGATAAAATGACGCCTGCCGTTTAACCCATGGCGACCGTTCCGTATAAAGAATCAAACCTGAGCAAGAAAGATCAGGTTGAGGAAATGTTTGATTCGATTTCACCAAGGTATGATTTACTGAACCACCTGCTTTCAGCAAATATCGATAAAGTATGGAGAAGAAAAGCGATTAAGGTTCTTAGTCCTTATAACCCTCATATTATTTTGGATGTAGCTACAGGTACGGCTGATTTTGCTGTTGCTGCAGCGCAACTCCGCCCCGAAAAAATTATAGGGATCGATTTATCGGAGGGAATGTTGAGGGTGGGAAAGCAGAAGGTTAAAAAATTGGGGCTTGAGCACCTTATCGAACTGCAAAAGGCCGATTCTGAATCGTTGCCTTTTAATGATTACACATTTGATGCCGTTATAGTAGGTTTCGGAGTACGCAATTTTGAAAACCTTACTAATGGTATCGGAGAGATTTTCAGGGTACTTAAACCGGGAGGGGTATTTATTGTGCTGGAGTTTTCACGTCCGCGGAGTAAATTTTTTGGAAGCCTGTATTCGTTTTATTTTACAAATGTTCTGCCTTTTCTCGGTCGCATTGTTTCCAGAAACAACAGGGCTTATTCCTATTTGCCTGAATCGGTTAAAAATTTTCCCGACGGGGATGATTTTTTGGATGTTTTAAAAGAAGCTGGCTTTAAAAATTGTACAACCCAACTACTAACATTGGGAATTGCAAGTATTTATAAAGCACAAAAAAAATGAAAATTGGGCGCTGATACAATAAATATTCATTTTATTTGTTTTTTGAATTGACAATGTGAATCAATACATGTGAGAAAAATATTATCATCCATATTTTTATTTTTACTAATCCTTCCGGCTTTTGCACAAAAGCAGAAGGTGAACCATATGACTACGTTTGATGATAAATTGATTCATTTTGGGTTTTCCTTAGGTTTAAATACCCTTGATTTTGCGGTTGTTCATTACAATCCGATTGGTGAGAATCCGGCTTTTAGCCCCCGGGAATGGCCCCTCGATGAAAGATATATTGGGGAGGATGATTTTGTTCGGGCCGATATTGCAGCACCTATCCCGGGGTTTACAGTAGGCATTATTTCCAGCCTTAGATTAAACCGCGATTTGAATTTACGGTTTTTACCTGGCTTGTCGTTTGGTGAACGGCAGCTTACATACAATTACGATGTATGGGAAACCGACTATTATGTGCCGTCGCAGTATTATTCGATAAAATCAACTTTTCTTGATTTTCCCTTGCTTATAAAATACAAAGCCCGCCGAATAAATAACGACAGGCCTTATTTGATTTTTGGTTCTGCCTACAGGCATAATATTAACCGGTCGGGAAAAGAGGATCTGATACAGCTAAAAAAAGGAGGGTTTTATGCCGAACTCGGGGCAGGCTGGGATCATTATTTCACATTTTTCAGGTTTTCGGTAGAGGCGAAGGTTAGTTTAGGACTAAACGATCTGAAGGGATTGCCTCCCAGCGAAAATCAAAGGCAATATTATTCACATGCCATAAAAAGTTTGCGCTCCAATATTTTTACACTCAGCTTCCACTTTGAATAGGGAAATGTCATAAATTCTGACGCCTGAATTCACTTCCAATAATACCTGCGGCTACTGCAACATTTAAGGACTCTGGTCTGATTGTCGCGCTGTTGAAAGAGGGGATACTCAGTTTGTTGCTAATCATTTGAGATACTTCTGGCCGTATCCCGTTGCCTTCATTTCCCATCACAACCAAAGCATCGGCGGGGAGTTTACAGGAATAGAGACTTTTCCCTTCCATGAATGTTCCAAAAACAGGAATTTTAGAAAGAACAGCCAACCGGGAAATGTCGCTGAATGAAGCATATGCTGTTTTTAGCCGGCAAAAAGAGCCCATACTTGCCTGGATGACCTTGGGGTTATAAATATCGGCAGTATCGGGCGAGCAAAAAAGGTATTCCATCCCAAACCAGTCGCATATCCGTAAAATGGTTCCCAGATTTCCCGGGTCCTGTATGCAATCCAAAAAAAAGCTTAATCCGGTTATTTTGGCGGGAATTTGTGTCGTTGGGGGAAGAAGACATACCGCCAGACTGTTTTGGGGATTTTTTAATAGGCTTGCTTTTTTTATATCATTTAAACCGGTTACCGTTATTTTTTCCACCCGGCCAAGTTGCTGTCTGTTTTCCTCAATAAAACGTTCGGTTGCAAACAATTCGGATACATGCAGGGGTGATTTTAAAACCTCCAGAATTATTTTATCTCCTTCTGCTAAAAAAAGCTGTTCTTTCGAGCGGTTTTTTCTCTGGGCCAATGATTTTATCTGATTTATTTTTTTCCTGCCAATCATGAGTTGCTTGTACTTATAATAATGTTTCAAAATTACTGTTTCCATCTAAAACTCTTGATTATTTTTGCTGAAATTAAACATGGGGACATTTTGGAAGTGATTAAGAATTCATATTTTTTCAATCCGGGTAAATTGGCTGTATTATTTACGGTACTTCTCTTTACGGCATGTTCGCCAGTTAAATTTGTTCCTGAAGGCCAATACCTATTGAATAAGGTTGAGGTAGAGATTGAAAATCCTGCCATAGGTAAAGAAGAAGCCAGGTTGCATATCAGGCAAAAAGAAAACTATAAAATCCTTGGTTTTGTTAAGTTTCACTTATGGTTGTATAATTTATCATCCAAAGACAAGACAGGAGGCTGGTTAAAGAAAATTGGAGAACCTCCTGAAATTTATGATGACGGACTTGTTAAAGCTTCAGAGGACAGGCTGGAGCAATATCTTGGAAACAGGGGATTTTTCAGGGCGGATGTTGGCAGTGAGGTGACATTTAAAGATAAGAAACAAAAGGCAAACGTAAAGTATACAATTCATACCGGAGAACAATACAAAATCAGGGAGGTTAATTATCATGTCGGCGATTCTGCCTTGAAGCAGTTGTTTATTGCTGATTCAGCAAATACGTTCATCAGGCCGGGTACTCCATTCGACTTTAATTTATTGGAAAAGCAGCGCGAAAGGATTGTTAATCTGTTTAAAAACGAGGGGTATTTTTATTTTTCCAACGATGAAGTAAGCTATCTTGCCGACAGCAGTAAGTATGAAAAAGAAATGATTCTTGATCTGTTTATCGGGATGACTCCCGGGCCGCACCAATCAAAATTGTTTACTCCTCATTATCTAAATCATTTTTACATTTCAGTGCTTCCTGGTTCGGTTCCGGTTACTTCCGAACAAACCGGTTCAGGTCAATATGCCGATACAATAAGCTGGGAAAATTATACACTGTACTTAAATGCCGATATTATATACCGTACGGGCCTGTTCCGAAACTTGCTGCAAATGGAGAGCGGTTCGTTGTACAGGATCAGCGATGCCCGTCATACTTTTGACGCATTTAACAGGCTCAGGCAATTCCGGTTTATAGATATTCAGTTTAATCCACCCGCCGCTTATCCCGATTCGAATTTGCTTGATTGTCAGATCAGGCTGGCTCCTCTTAGCAAGCAAGCCATTACTTTTAATATTGAAGGCACAAATACTTCGGGCAATATGGGAGTTGCCGGAAATATTAATTACCAGCACAGGAACTTGTTTAGGGGTGCTGAAGTTTTTCAGATGAATGTTAAGGGGGCTATGGAACGTCAGCAAAGGGTTGTGAGAGATCTTACCGAGCACTTTAACACACGTGAAATAGGGACTGAAGCCAGTCTTACCTTTCCCAAGATAATGGGACCGGGCTTTTTGATAACAGCATTCCGGGACTTTCTTCCCAAAAGTATTTTTTCACTTGGGTATAATTATCAAAGAAGGCCCGAATATACCCGTACCATTTCAAATATTAAATTCGGATACGACTGGATGACTTCTGAAAACAGAAAACATTTATGGAACGTAGTGGATTTTAATATGGTGCGCCTATACCAGTTCGATCCTGGATTTATAAACCTGATTAAGGATTTATATATAAAAAGCAGTTTTACAGATCACCTGATTCTTGCCACCAGCTACTCATTTATCTATAATTCTCAGCGTGTTGGTGTACTGAAGAATTACAAATATTTGCGGTTTAATGTTGAATCGGCCGGAAATTCACTTTACTTATTCTCACAGGCTTTAACCCGGCCGCTGGTTCAGGCCGAAGATTCCCTGGGGCTGGGATTGTCGGAATATTATCAGGTTCTCAATACCCGTTTTGCCCAATACCTCAAGTCGGATGTCGAGTTCAGGTACGGGCATATTATCGACAGATACAATGCTGTGATGGGAAGGGCATTCATTGGTGTGGGTTTTCCATATGGCAATTTTGATGTGCTTCCGTTTGAAAAGAAATATTTCTCAGGAGGGGCTAACGGGATAAGAGCCTGGCAGGTAAGATCACTTGGCCCGGGCACATACAGGATGCCTGAAAATGCCTATCCTAACCAGTCGTCCGACATTAAGCTTGAAGCCAACATTGAATATCGGTTTAAATTGATTGGGTTCCTGGAGGGAGCTCTGTTTGCTGATGCCGGGAACATTTGGGCCATCAATGAAAAGGACAACAGGCCTGGAGCACAGTTTCGCTTTAACGAATTCTATAAGCAACTGGCGTTAGGTGCCGGAACCGGCTTCCGGTTCGATTTTACCTACTTTATATTCAGGCTCGACGTGGGTATGAAACTCCGTGATCCTTCACTTACCCAATACAATGGATGGATACCCGGGAACAGGAAAATTACAGGCGATGATTTTAATTTCTCATTTGCAATTGGCTACCCATTTTAACAAATGTTGCAATTTTTGAGAGAATACCCGGCAAGTAAATTTTTTTTTTGCATTTTTAGCCTGTTTTCATAACAGTTTGAAAGAAATATAAAACGTTTTGCCAAAATTTTTAATTCCGCAGATTTATGGCTGGTCTTCCTGCTGATCGCGATTCGTTTGGTACCAGGTTTGGTGTGATTGCTGCAACTGCCGGTTCAGCAGTGGGTTTGGGTAACATCTGGAGGTTTCCCCTTGTAACCACTCAAAACGGGGGAGGTGCATTTTTAATGCTTTACATTGGATTTGTCCTGGTTATAGGCATACCCGTTATGTTGTCCGAATTTTCTATTGGGCGGAGGGCACAACAAAATGCATTCGGTTCATTTAAAAAACTGGCACCTAAAACACCCTGGTACCTTGTCGGATTTTTAGGCATTCTTACTGCATTCGCAATCCTGGCTTTTTACAGCACAGTAGCCGGCTGGACTTTTGAATATTTATTTCAATCGGTAGCTGGAAAGCTGATGAAGGTGGATAATATGGAAGCGAATTTTTCGGATTTCAGTACCGGCACTTTTCGTCCTTTATTCTGGCAGTTAGTTGTAATGGCAATTACTGGTGTGGTTGTATTTGAAGGTGTTAAAAAAGGAATTGAAAAATTTACCAAAATATTGATGCCGGTATTGCTGTTGCTTATTTTGTTTGTTGCCCTGCGTTCGGTCACCCTTCAGGGGGCCATCGAAGGAGTCAGGTATTTGTTCCTGCCCGACTGGTCGTTGGTCAATTTTAAAACCGTTTTAATGGCGCTGGGCCAGGCTGCCTTTTCTTTAAGCATTGGAATGGGTACATTAATTACGTATGGGTCATATATTCAAAAAGATAACAACTTATTGAGTACATCTGCACAGGTTGCTTTTACCGATACTTTTGTTGCAATTTTATCAAGCATAATGGTGATTCCTGCAATATTTGCCTTTTCAGATGTTGTAGTTTCCGATTTATCGGCAGGTCCGGGATTGGTCTTTGAAATTTTGCCAAATGTATTTAAAGCTATGCCGGGCGGGGTGGTTTTCTCGGTTATATTTTTTGCTTTATTAAGTCTTGCTGCTCTCACATCCACAATTTCTGTTCTGGAAGTAGTTGTGGCCTGGTTGAAGGAAGAATTGCACCTGACCCGAAAAGCTGCTACAATAATTGCTTCCGTATCCATTTCTTTACTTGGGATATTGGCCACCCTTTCATTTGGCAGATTGAGTGAGTTTACAATATTTGGCAAAACAATTTTTGGATTGCTCGATTATGCTTCTGCCAACATCATGTTGACATTTGGAGCTCTTTTGATTGTAATTTTTGTGGGATGGAGGATGGGCAAATCCGATTTTCTGGAGGAAATAAGTAACAGAGGAACGCTTCAATCGGTATTATTCAAAATTGTATTTATTATAATTCGCTATTTGGCACCTGTTGCAATCGGGATAATTACAGTTGCTAATTTCTTTATCAGTGGAATTGTTTAGCATTTTTTATAAAGAAAATGATTCATTGATTTGAACATTGTTTCTGAAAATATTAAATTTAATATTTCTTTGAAGCATTGTTGAAATTCATTGAATGCACTTTTTTATGGAAGAAACCTTCAGACGAAAGTTCAAACAATATTTTTATTTCATGAAAAAGGACCGTAATGGCGTACTGGTTCTGATCGTGCTAATAATTCTTGTCATCAGCAGTCATTTTATTATTAGTAAAATTGAAGTTACACCCCATTCTGATTTTACGGAGTTGATTAAGCAAGTTGAAGCCTGGGAGAATGAGCTGAAACTTCAAAACCAGTCGTTAAGATTCTTTTATTTCAATCCCAATACGGTTACTCATGAGCAGTTCGATTCGTTTCCCATTCCAAAGTTCATAAAGAACAACATTATCAGGTACCGGTCTGCCGGCGGTCGGTTCTTTCAACCAGCTGACCTGAGAAAAATTTACGGAATGAATGACAGCATATACGCGCTTATTGAACCCTGGGTGCTTTTTCCGGAACATAAAACAACTGAAGCGGAAAAAAAGACAGTGGCAGAGATAAGACCAAAAAACCTGAAAATCGATCCCAACACCTGCACCCCTGAGGAGTTACTGCGACTAGGATTTAATTCATTTCAGGTGTCGAACATTGAATCATACCGTGAAAAGGGTGGAAAGTTTTTAAAGGTGGAAGATTTAAAAAAGATATATGGAATTGACAGTATTTTATTTAGCACTGTAATGGAAAATATATACATAGGGGAAACCCAGTCTTTCGTAAAAAATGTGTTTGCCCCGGATAACCAGAAGGTTGAACTGAATACTGCTGATTCGCTGACGTTGATTAAACTGAAAGGCATAGGGCCTGTATTTGCTTCGAGGATCATAAAATACCGGAACTTGTTAGGAGGGTTTATTTCATCATCCCAGTTGCTCGAAGTTTATGGGTTTCCTGAAGAAACTTTTTATGAGTTAAAGGAAGAATTTGTTGTAGATACCACTGCCATTAAAAAAATCAGAATAAATTTTGCTGAATACTCCGACCTGATACGTCATCCCTATATTGAGAAGCAGCATGTTGACGCTGTTTTAAATTACAGGAATACGAACGGGCCTATACTCTCAAATGAGCAATTATTAAAAGAAGGATTAATCGATTCTGCTTCTTTTTGGAGCATGAAACCTTATATAACCTACCGTTAAAAAAAAATAAAAGACAGGTCGCGGATATGAAATTTTATTTTTTTAATTTAAATTTGAATTGCTGTGAATAATTTCTACATTTGCGCCTCGAATTTAAAATATTTGTAGAACATGATAGTTATTCCGGTAAAAGAAGGAGAAAACATTGAAAGGGCTCTTAAAAGGTTTAAACGCAAATTTGAGAAAACAGGCGTAATAAAAGAGCTGCGTGAGCGTCAGAAGTTTACAAAACCTTCAATTAAAAGAAGGGAAGAAGTAAAAAAAGCGGCGTATATTGAGAAGTTACAGCGCCAGGAAGATTAAAAACAAATGGATTCCTGGTTATACTGAATCAAATTAATGGACCATCAGGAATCGTTTATCAACTATTTGACTTATGAGAAGAGGAATTCTTCTCATACAGTAATTGCATATAAAAAAGACCTCAATCAGTTTATGTGTTACAGCACAGAAATGATTGGGGTATTTGATTATAGAACAGTTGATGCAAAGTTGGTCCGGAGCTGGGTTGTGTACCTGATGGAACATCAGTATACACCTCGGTCAGTAAACCGTAAAATAGCAACACTTAAGGCATTTTTCAGATATTTAATGAAAAATGGCATTGTTGAAAATAATCCTGTCCAAAACATTACACTTCCTAAAATCCGAAAAAAGTTGCCCAATTATGTGGAGGAAAATAAGCTTCACCTATTGTTTGATACGGGTTACTTTTCAGACGACTTCCAGGGAATACGGGATAAATTGATTATTTATTTGCTTTATGGAACAGGAATCCGGCTGGCAGAATTGTTAAAGCTAAAAGAGAGCGATTTTGATATGAAGGAATATCTGATCAAAGTTACAGGTAAAAGGCAAAAGGAGCGGGTGATTCCATATCCCAGGAGCATCAATCCTTTATTGCAGTCATACCTTGAATCCAGGAACCGCGAACTTGGAAATTCACCCGATATTCTTTTGGTTACCGATAAAGGAAAACCTGCATACCTGAAATTGGTTTTCAGGGTAGTGAACCGTTATCTTGGAATGGTAACATCGCTTGAAAAGAAAAGTCCTCATGTTCTGAGGCATTCCTATGCCACGCATTTACTTAATAAAGGAGCCGATCTAAACGCCGTTAAGGAGTTGCTCGGGCATGCAAACCTATCGGCAACACAGGTATACACTCACACTACATTTGAGAAGTTAAATACTATTTATAAACAAGCCCATCCAAGGGGCAATTAAAAAGTGTTTCTATGGAAGTAATAATTAATTCAGTACATTTTGATGCCGATCAAAGGCTGCTAGATTTTATTAATAAAAAAGTAAACAAGCTGGATACTTTTTTTGATGGTATAATTAATGCAGAGGTAACATTAAGAGTTCTTAAACCCGAAACACCGAAGAATAAGATTTCTGAAATTAAAATTTCGATACCGGCCAACGGATACCTTTTCGCAAAAAAAGAAGGTGATTCTTTCGAGGAAGCAACCGATCTTGCTCTGGATGCCATGCGAAAACAACTAAGCAAATACAAAGAAAAAATCAAGAGCAAATAAAAAGTTAAATTTGGCTATTTATTATTAGATTTTTAAAATAATATTTTTACATTTGCACACCCTTTTTGGGGGGCGTTTCAGAAACAGCTGAATTGAAAGTAGTTGTCGAAGGTTCATCCGATTTTAAAGGTTTTTTGGATCCTGTTCCGTTAATCTGACAAATCAACCGAGCTCTACATTTATTCACAAATACAATTATAGTCGGCGGTTTTTGATAAAATTTTGTAAATTTGCAGCGCATTTTAAATGCTATACATTGCGGGAGTAGCTCAGTCGATAGAGCATTAGCCTTCCAAGCTAAGGGTCGCGGGTTTGAATCCCGTCTCCCGCTCAAAACAGAGATTGGAGTTTTAAGCCATTTAGCTTTTAACCCCTGTCTCTTTGTGTATTTAAAGCCGGAGTAGCTCAGGGGTAGAGCGCATCCTTGGTAAGGATGAGGTCACGAGTTCAATTCTCGTCTTCGGCTCAATGAATTTAGATAATAATTAAAATTTTTGAATTATGGCTAAGCAAACATTCGTAAGGGACAAAGACCATGTCAATATTGGTACCATTGGTCACGTTGATCATGGTAAAACTACCCTGACAGCAGCTATCACAATGGTATTGGCCAAAAAAGGCCTTTCTGAGATCAAATCATTTGATGCAATCGATAATGCTCCAGAAGAAAAGGAAAGGGGTATTACAATTAACACAGCTCACGTTGAGTACCAGACTGAAAAACGTCACTATGCGCACGTTGACTGTCCCGGTCACGCCGACTATGTGAAGAACATGGTAACAGGTGCTGCCCAGATGGACGGTGCTATTATCGTAGTTGCTGCTACCGACGGTCCGATGCCACAAACCCGTGAGCATATCCTGCTTGCCCGTCAGGTAAACGTTCCCAAGCTCGTTGTTTTCATGAACAAAGTGGATATGGTGGACGACGAAGAGATCCTGGAACTTGTTGAAATGGAAGTACGCGACCTGCTCGATTTCTACGAATTTGACGGCGATAATACTCCTGTTATCAAAGGATCAGCCCTTGGTGCCATGAACGGTGAACCACAATGGGAAGAAAAGATAATGGAACTGATGGATGCTGTTGACACCTGGATTCCACTTCCTCCCCGCGAAGTTGACAAGCCATTCCTTATGCCTGTTGAAGACGTATTCTCAATTACCGGTCGTGGAACAGTGGCAACCGGACGTATTGAAACCGGTAAAGTTCATACAGGTGACGAACTGCAGCTAATTGGCCTTGGTGCCGAAGGTCGCAAAACAGTTTGTACCGGTGTTGAAATGTTCCGCAAAATTCTCGATGATGGCCAGGCTGGCGATAACGTAGGTCTGCTGCTTCGTGGTGTTGATAAAAAAGAAATCAAACGTGGACAGATTTTGGCAAAACCCGGTTCAATTACTCCTCATACCAAATTTAAAGCTGAGGTTTACGTATTGAAAAAAGAAGAGGGTGGTCGTCATACGCCGTTCCACAATAAATACCGTCCACAGTTCTACCTTCGTACCCTTGATGTAACTGGTGAAATTCACCTGCCCGAAGGACGTGAAATGGTTATGCCTGGGGATAACGTATCGATTGAAGTAGAATTGATTTACCCGGTAGCCCTTAACCTGGGTCTGCGTTTTGCAATCCGCGAAGGCGGCCGTACTGTTGGTGCAGGACAGGTTACCGAAATTATAAGCTAAAGCTTTGCAAAATAATAGTTAAGTCCCGGGGCTTGCCCCGGGACTTATTTACGGAAGAATCTCAGACGGGAGTTATTTTGAGTAAGTTCGATCCTTGCCTTCCGTACGAAATAACCAAAAGTTAAAAATGAAATTAAAAGTCTATTTACAGGATGCCTACGAAGAACTTGTACATAAAGTTACCTGGCCTACCTGGAAAGAACTGCAAAGCAGTGCATTGGTTGTAATGGTTGCTTCCTTTATTATATCACTCTTAATATTCGTTATGGATCTTTCGTTTAGAAACATAATGAGTTTTATTTATGGATTGTTTTATTAATCGAAATCCTGGGATCTGAAAATGAGCGAAACAACAAAAAAATGGTATGTTCTTCGGGCGATCGGAGGAAAAGAAAAGAAAGTCAAGGAATATATCGAACACGAAATCGCGAATGGTGATCTGAAGGGTTTTGTTGAGCAGGTTTTAATACCTACGGAGAAGGTTTATCAAATCCGAAGCGGTAAAAAAATCAGTAAAGAACGAAATTTTTTCCCCGGTTATGTACTTATTGAGGCCAGTCTGGTGGGTGAAGTTACACACACACTCAGAAATATACCGAATGTTATCGGGTTTCTTGGCGACACCAAAGGTGGAGACCCGGTGCCAATAAGGCCCAGTGAGGTTAACCGGATATTGGGAAAAGTAGATGAACTTGCTGAAACCGGGGAGGAACTAAACATTCCTTATGTAGTGGGAGAAACCGTAAAAGTAATCGACGGACCATTTAACGGCTTTAACGGAACCATTGAGGCTATCAATGAGGAGAAGAAAAAGCTGCAGGTAATGGTGAAGATTTTTGGACGTAAAACTCCTTTAGAAC
>OBJA01001163.1_pt1 | contig 19063 bp, 17 predicted proteins | sample 1519751 | NCBI WGS metagenome assembly OBJA01 (sample SAMEA3881238, study PRJEB22517) | soil metagenome | biome: lake sediment; feature: soda lake sediment; material: sediment, water from around vicinity | place: India | collected 2013-12-23 | depth 3 m
TGCAATATCTTCGTTCAGTACCTTAGGAATTGAAACCGATTTAAGTAATTTTTGGCAGGTTGCCCGGGAAAAGATTTGGACAGGTACTGCTTTGCAGGGGCAGTCGCAGTTTACCATCTGGCATGTAATATTTTTTACCTGGTTTGCCAACGCAGCCATGCACCTTGGTATGAGTGATCTTTCCATTTTCCGGTATGCAAAAAAATGGCAGTATGGATTTGCTTCAGCCGTAGGGATGTTTTTGGGTCATTATATTGCCTGGATTTCATCAGGCATTCTTTATGCTGCTGCCACAAGCGATGCACCGGGGGAGGTGGCTTTCCAGGCAATTGGTTTGTCCGGGGCATTGTGTGTTATTGTTGCCGGCTGGACAACAGCCAATCCAACCCTTTACAGGGCAGGACTGGCTCTGCAGGTTGCTTCACCGGGGTGGAGCCGCTGGAAAGTTACGCTGCTGGCCGGGCTTGTAACAACAGTTGCTGCACTGTTTCCGGCTCTGGTAATGAAACTGCTTGATTTTGTTGCACTATACGGATTAATCCTGATTCCTATGGGAGGTGTTATTTTCGCTGATTTTTATCTTATGAAAAAGTTTGGATTGAAAGATTATTATGCTGAGAGAAAAAATATCAACTTTAACTGGGCAGCCGGGCTTACCTGGTTTATCCTTCTGGCAGCGGCCCTTGTGATGAATCAGGTGGTGGGCATTGAACTTTATTTTCTCCCATTGCCCGCCTGGGTGCTAGCTGTTGTTCTTTTTGTCCTTTTAAGTAAGGTTTATCAAAGAAAACTTGTAGTATAAAATGAGCATAAGTAGCAGAATACACCAACCAGGGATTATTAAAACCCTCATGCGTATTCCATGTTTAAACCATTTAAAAGTTACATTTTTAATAAAATGAAATCAATACTTCAAATTTTATCTTTTGCCGGTATATTGCTGACTATAGTGCCTCCGGTCTTATACTTCATGGAATTGATCAGCCGTTCTTCTCAAAATTTATGGATGTTTGCAGGAACAATTATATGGTTTGCATCTGCAACTTTTTGGCTGGGAAGGAAGAAGGAAACAGACCAGGTATAATTTCATTCAATTTTTCCCGCTTCCTTTTTTATCCTGCAGCTGTTTTTATGAAGGACTAAAGTCCATCTATACAGGATAGTCGGGGCCTATGGCTCTGCCTGCCAACAGGTACCATGATACAGAAATGATGCACCGGCCGTTGGCTCTAACTTCAATCAGTAGGATGATGTTCTGGCCTGTGGCTCCTAAGTTCCGTAGGAACGATGATCTTGTAACCATGGATTTTAATCCATGGAAGATTACGGTTACCCGAATTGTTGTATCTTCATTGATTAAAAAATGTAAAAAATGAAATTCCGGAGGAGTGGAAATTCTATTGAAAATGAAGTGGAAAAATTCCTTTCAGAAAGATTTGGCAGGCAGGTAAAAATACATTCTTCCGATTTAATGGGAGGAGGATGCATAAACAATGCATCCAGAATAACCACCAGTGAAGGAGAATTTTTCCTGAAGTGGAATGCCGGTGGCCCTGCAGCATTGTTTTTACGGGAAGCGGAAAGTCTTGTGGAATTAAAAAAAGCAGCAGGTAATATGCTTGCCATACCTGAGGTATTTGCTGTGAAGGAAGTGGGTGATTCTCCCGGATTTATAGTGCTTGAATATTTCGAACCGGGTTATTCACTAAATCATTCTGATGAACTACTTGGAAGGGGACTCGCTGCCATTCATAAGTATACCAACGACAGGTTTGGTTTTTATAATGAAACATATTGTGGCTCTACCTTTCAGGATAATACGTGGAATAATGATTGGGTGGCTTTTTACCGGGACAACAGATTGGATTTTCTGCTCGATTTAATACAGCAGGAGAGGACATTGCCGCTTGAAGAAGAAAGAATATTCAGGCAGCTGATGGATAAATTGCATTTTCTGATTCCGGGAGGCTCTGAGCCTGTGCTTATACACGGCGATTTATGGTCGGGTAATTTTATGAACACTGCAAATGGGCCTGCTTTAATTGACCCAGCTGCCTGTTATGCTGACCGTGAAATGGAGTTTGGAATCATTACCTTGTTTGGTGGGTTCTCTGGAAGATTTTTCAATGCCTACAATGAAGTTAATCCCCTTCCTTCTGAATGGAAGGAAAGAAATGCATTGTATCAACTGTATCATGTGCTTAATCATTATTATCTGTTTGGAGGCAGTTACAGAAGTCAGGCTTTGCGTTTAGCAAAAAGTTATCTTTGAATATGTAGTGGGCCTTAAAGTTTATATTGCTTAAATAGAAACCAATGTTATCGGATAGGGCAAATCAAGTCGGGCCATTTATTGTTATGGAAGTACTGGAGCGTGCTGCAGAGCTGGAACGTGCGGGAAATCATGTAGTTCACCTTGAAGTTGGTGAACCTGATTTCGATGTTCCGGTTTGTGTTTCAACAGCTTCAGTACAGGCATTTTCAGAGGGCCATTCTCACTATACCCACTCTCTGGGGGATCCGGAGTTACGTTATGAAATTGCAAAAAAGTACTACAGAGAATATGGAGTAGTTGTATCAAGGGATCAGATAGTTGTTACTTCAGGCAGCTCTCCTGCCATTCTTTTGGTATTGGGAGTATTGTGCAATCCGGGAGATGAAGTCATAATTTCTGATCCGGGTTATGCCTGTTACCCCAATTTTATCCGGTTTATAGGTGCAAAAGCTGTCAGGGTGCCCGTTTTCGAGGAGAATGGATTTCAGTACAGGCCTGAAGAGATAGGTAGATTTATTACGAAAAGAACAAAGGCTATTGTTATTAACAGTCCCATGAATCCAACAGGTACCCTTATGTCTGAGGAAGGGATGCGACAGCTTTCAGATTTTAAAGTGCCTGTAATATCTGATGAAATATATCATGGATTGGTATATGAGGGTAGAGCCAATTCAATTCTGGAGTTTACAAAAAATGCTTTCGTAGTAAATGGATTTTCAAAATTATATGCAATGACCGGCCTGAGATTAGGATATATAGTAGCCCCTTCTGATTATATCAGGCCCATTCAGAAATTTCAGCAAAACTTATTTATATGTGCCGGTTCTGTTTCCCAAAGGGCAGGTATTGCCGCTTTGAGGCATGCAGATTCAGAAGTGCAAAAAATGAAGGAGATTTACGACAGCAGGCGGAAATATATCATACAACGCCTGGAGCAAATAGGATTTGAAATTAAATCGGCTCCCAAAGGTGCATTTTATGTTTTTGTAAATGCCATGCATATTTCCGAAAACAGCCATAAACTGGCATTTGATATTCTTGAAAAAGCCTATGTTGGAGTTGCGCCGGGTATTGATTTTGGTTCAAACGGAGAAGGATTTTTAAGATTTTCATATGCCAATTCCATTGAAAATATTAAAACAGGAATGGATCGTCTTGAAATATATTTTAAAAAACATTATCCGGCTTCATGCAGAGCGGTTTATTAAGATTCAGATAATATAATTATCGCTTTCCTTAAAATTTTCCCAATGCACTATTTCATCCAGTTCTTTCCTTTTTTTTGGAGGTGGGGGAATATCGGCAGGATAGCCTATGGGAATTAGTGCCACAGGAGATATGTGCAAGGGAAATTTAAGATATTCGGCACAAAGTTCAGCATCAAAATTACATACCCAACAGGTACCCAATCCTAATTCCGTAGCCTGCAGCATTAAATGATCAACGGCAATTGCAACATCTATTTCCGCCGAATCTTTGCCGTCAAGGCTTCTTTTCCAGGATTGTGAATGATCGGCACATGCAATTATTACTGCCGGTGCTGCCCGAAACCAATCGCGCGGATATGTTTTGTATAGCTGTTCCAGGTTTTCCCTTTGCTGTACTACAATAAAATGCCAGGGCTGATAATTTACAGCAGAGGGTGCCATCCGGGCTGCATCCAGTACTTTTACCAATTTCGATTTCTCAACAGGTATGCTTTTATATTTCCTGACCGAATGGCGCTGTAGAATGAGATCTTTTATTTTCATCAGGCAAAACTATTATTAAAACCTTAATAAAATCATGTCTGTTCTTTTTATTTTATAACCATAAACCCTTCTTTGGTTAATCCTTTCCTTGTATTTCCACCGGAAAAACAAAAAAGAATATAAAATCTTTCGTTTTTTTTATCTTATAATTTGAAATTGGTTATTCGTATTATAAATCAAAAATCTTCAAAAAATTGCCGGCAAATTACAGTTATTTATGATAATTGAAAAATAAAATTATTTTTATTATTTACAAGAAATACCAACAAAATAAAAAGTGTTTTTTAACAGGCATTTTGGTGTAACAGAACAATACATTTGGCGTCATATTATAGAAACAATGTTTAAAAAACGAAAGCTTAATGTTTAATTAAAAAATTGAAACACCATGAAAATGTTAAAAGTTGTTCCTGTTATTGCCACAATGTTTTTTGCAGTTGTTATGAATGCTGTTTCAGCAAATATGAGCAAAGAACTCATCAATTATGAAATTGAGGCAGTTGAAAATTTTAATTTAGGTAAAGATGTAGAAAAAGTCTGGAATCTTACTTATGAAGGCAGTGAAAATCCAATAACTGTCATTAAACGACGTACAACTGATGGAGATGTTTATTTCGTTAACTCAAAATATTTTGAAGTTTGTTATGCCTCTGCTTCAAATGGTTTTGGTGCACGTCAGGTTAAAAAAGCCTGGAGCAATGTACCACGTCAGATTAATTCAGTAGTAATTAATGCTGAAGAACTTAAAAAACAGCAGGTAATTTCACCTTCAAAGGTTGATGATGAAAAGGCACTTGGATTGATAGCAAGTTTCCTCCCGAATCTGATAAACGAGCAGTATTTACACCTGTTGAATTAACTATACGGAATAACAATGAAAAATAAGAACCGCAGGAAACTGCGGTTTTTTTATATGCAGCCACATACAAAACCATCTGCGAGGCTATTAAGCAAGTCTTCTTCCATTTGCCTTTCCGCAATTGAATTTCTGCATTGAGTACATACTGGTAAATTAACGGTTGTATTAACTTCCATTTTCTCCTTTTTCCGGGGAGTATGACATACAAAACAATGTACCTGTTTCATTTTACTCTTGTTTGGCAACAAAAATAAGATGTTTTATAATAACAGCAGGAGGTTTGTTGCGGGTAAAATTTCTATGCAATCTGTCAGGTTTTTATTGCAGGCCCGGGAATGTGGAACAGGAACAGGTGAATTTCATTTCAATAATCCTTCAGCAATAAGAAAGAACATCATAAACAGATATAAAAAATTTAACCGATAGAAGGCAGGAAGAGCTTTAAATTCAGTTTCAAAAAAAACTGAACGGGTAAGGGTAACCAGCAGGTATGATATGTAGAACAACAATAAAAAAATCAAAACTCTGTTTTGAATAACATAAATCATCACCAGGAAGGCGGAAGCTATGGTGGTCAGAATCCAGACATAAGTAATACGTTTTATCTGCCTGGGTGTAAATAATTCGTTTAGGCTTGGCATACCTGCCAGTTTATACTGATCTCCAAAGAGCAGTAACAGTAGCCAGAAGTGTGGTATCTGGCCAATAAAGAAAAATGTTGCTACAACAACAATTTTTTCAGACAACAGGAAACCTCCGGCAGCTGCCCATCCAATCACCGGAGGCAATGCACCTACCATTGAACCTGGAATTACTGCGAATGCGGAAATTTTTTTTAAGGGTGTGTAAATAAGATTATAGGAAATCAGGGTTAGCCAGCTAAGGAACAATGCAACCGGAGGATTTGTTAATAATAAAGTTATTGAGCCGGATGCCAGAAATCCTGATACGATTAAAAAAGCGTGAGTGGCTGTTATTTTGCCTGAAGGGATTGGGCGTGACCGGGTACGTGGCATTAAGGCATCTGTTTTTCGCTCTTGCCAGTGGTTAAGTGCACCTGAACCGCAAGACATCAGGAAGACACCCAATGCCAGGGTAAGTCCCTGCATATCCAGACTGCCGGCAAATAATGTATACCCTGCCAGGGCCGATAAGGCCACGGGAAATGATATACGTACCTTCCCCAGTTCGGTGATGACTTTGAGAAAAGGTTTCAAATTGATTTTACTCTAATGTTTTAAGGTATTCGATAATATTTTGCACATCTTCTTCAGATAGTTGCCCTTTATAGGAGAGCATCAATCCTCTGCCAAAACCCTGTACAATATCGGCATTGGGGTCAAAAATTGATTTATGGATATATTCTTCATCTGCAATCACCTGTCGCGTGGTGCCACCCGTAATTACTGTGCGTTCTGAACCCCATAGGCCAGAAAAAGTAGGGCCAACAAGACGGGCTCCGTCGACTGAATGGCACGCGAAACAACCTATGTTCTGCATAATTCTCCTTCCTGTAGCGGTGGGTGATTCAACATCCTGGGCAACAAGGGTTGTATCTGTAACCCATGCCTGAAAAATGCTGTCATCTACTACCTTCACATAGGAATACATATAGCTGTGTTCCAATCCGCAATATTCTGCACAATATAGTTCAAATGTTCCTTCCCGTTGTGGCTCGAACCACATAAAATTATTTTCCTTTCCCGGAACCATGTCCTGTTTTACACGAAATGCAGGTATATACAAACTGTGCAATACATCCATGGCTACCAGATTTAGCTTCACCGGCTGGTCTTTGGGAAGATACAAGGTATCAACCATTTTACCGTTTTCATATTCAAACATAAAGTTCCACATCCGTCCGTAAACTGTTACTTCCATGGCGTTTTCGGGAACCCTTGTCATCGGTTTCCACCCTGCCCATCCATAATAAAACATAAGTAATGTAAGTAACAATGGAATTACAACCCATGCAATTTCAAGTTTGGTATTTTCCTTTATCTGAACTGCCTTGGGATGCCTCTTGCGGTGGTACTTATAAATAAATACAAGTATTACTATGCTAAGTGATATCAGAAAGAAAAATGAAATGGCAAAAACTACAAGAAAAGCGGTATCCACACCTTTCACGAAATTAGATGCCTGCGTTATCTCAGAACTGTACATGGTTTTTTATCTATATAAATAATCAATAAAGGTTACTCCAACTGTGACTATGAGAACAGCAAAAACAAATACAACCATTAAAATAATGTAGGGCTTATCGTATTTAAGGTGCATGAACCAGGTGAGCACCAGGAATGACTTTACAATGGCGAATGAAAGTGCTCCCGCAACTGCCAGGCTTCCTAAATCAATTGCTGTGATGGCAATTGATAAGAGCGTTAATGTAATCAGCCCCAACAATACAAACACATAAATTTTATATGGAACGATGTGGTTTTTTTCAGATGACATGGTATCAGGTATTAAGTAATAAGATAAAACAATGGAAAAAGAAAAATCCAGATTATATCAACAAGGTGCCAGTATAGTCCGGTATTTTCAAGCAATACCGGTCGACCGGCATTTACTGTTCCGGTATAAACCCTCCACATTACAATGGCAATCAGGATGAGTCCTATTATAATATGCAAGGCGTGCAAGCCGGTCATGATGAAATACAGGCCGAAGAAAAGGATTTCTCCCTGGCTGAAATTATTTATCAGGTAGTCAGACCCCGGAATAATTCCATGTTCAAATTTTCCTCCCCATTCAAAATATTTATTTATTAAAAATACAAAGCCTAAAACGAAAGTTGTGCCGGTTAGCAACAAGGTGAAATTCCGGTTTCTTTTTAGCAATGAGGTGGTTGACATGGCAATGGGCATGCTGCTGATGAGCAGTATAATTGTATTCACTGCACCTATAAAAGGATCAAGTTCCTCTGCTGCCATTTCAAATGCACCATGATTCATGTACCGGTAAACCGAATAAATCACGAACAACACACCAAACAGCAGCAGTTCGGTAAATATAAAAAGCCACATTCCAATTTTTGAGGCTTCAGGATCGTAATGTTCGTGGGAAATTTGTTTTACGTGTTCCATCCGTTCAAAATTTAATCATAGTTATAGGGTCCGTCGTTATCTTTCAATACAGGTATTTCGTCAAAATTTTCAAGAGGGGGTGGTGAGGGCACCGACCACTCAAGTGTTTTGCTGTTCCATGGGTTCTTTCCTGTTTTTTCTCCCTTCCGGGCTGAATTAATCAGGTTTGCCAGAATAATAACAAAACCGGTAATGAGGATCCAGGAACCAATTGTAGCAATTATGTTCCCACCATGAAACTCATCCAGGTAATCATAATATCTGCGTGGCATTCCCATCATCCCCAGATAGAACATCGGGGTATAAAGGGTTAAAAATCCAATAAAGAATACCAGCCAGCCTATATTTGCCCATGATTTGTCGTACATGCGTCCAAACATTTTGGGAAACCAGTAATGCATTGCACCAAGGAAAGCAAACCCGGTACCACCGAAAACGATGTAGTGGAAATGAGCAACTACAAAGGCCGTATCGTGTACATAAATATTTGCGGCCAGTGATCCCAATACAAGGCCACTTAAGCCACCTATCATGAAAACGAATATAAATGACACTGCCCACAAGAAGGGTGTCTGTACATTTATGGAACCTTTATACATTGTTGAAATCCAGTTAAATACCTTGATGGCACTTGGAATGGCTACCAGGAAGGTTAGCAGGCTGAAATAATACTGAGCCGTGCCGCTCATTCCTGCAGTGAACATGTGATGTCCCCAAACCAGGTAACCCACAAAGGCAATTGCCATTGTAGAGGCTATTATTGCTTTATAGCCAAAAATATGTTTTTGGGAAAATGTAGGAATGATTTCAGAGATCACTCCCAGCGCTGGCAATATCATTACATACACAGCCGGATGTGAATAAATCCAAAAGAGGTGTTGATACAAAATGGGATCCCCTCCCAATGCCGGGTCAAATATGCCGACCATGAACAGCCGTTCAAGTGCTACCAGTACCAGCGTAATTCCCACCACAGGTGTTGCCAGCAGCTGAATCCATGCAGTGGCGTATAATGTCCATACAAACAGCGGCATTTTTGTCCACTTCATTCCCGGGCAGCGCAAACGGTGAATGGTTACCAGGAAATTCAACCCCGTAAGTATGGATGAGAAACCCAGTACAAAAGCCCCAAATATTGCCGGAAGCATATTTGTGCCTGTACGAAAGCTGTAGGGGGCATAAAATGTCCATCCTGTATCGGGCGTTCCCGGGCCAAAAAGCAACGCCGAAAGCACCATAAATACTCCTATAATATAAAACCACCACGAAAGAAGGTTCAGCCGTGGAAACGCTACATCTTTGGCGCCGATCATTATTGGCAAAAAGAAGTTGCCAAAAACTGCAGGCAATCCCGGAATGACTACCATGAAAATCATTATCACTCCATGCAAGGTGAAAGTGGCATTGTATGCCTGCGCATCCATAACTGTTTTGCCAGGAGCCAGTAATTCAAATCTCATGGCAAGGCCCAATCCTGCACCTATAAGGAACATGGCGGCCATTGAATATAAATACAACAGACCGATGCGCTTGTGATCGGTGGAAAAAATCCATCCCAGCAAACCACGGTATTTTCCTTTATATTCGAGGTAGTTTGCTTCGTGTTCAGTACTTGTAAAACTCATATGACTTGTTTAGATTTTGCTTCCAACTTTTGGTTTTAACAGTAAAAACAACAACAATACTGTTGCAAAGAACATAATCATTATACCACCCAGTTTGGTTACATTTAAAACATATGCCTGACCAACGGGATCGTATGTGTAGCAAAAATTTAAAACTTTATTTAAAGTTGCACCTGATTTTCCTTTCGATGCTTCCACAATGGCCATTTTCCATTCAAATGGCAGAAAATACATTCCATTCAGATATCGGGTAATCTTGCCTTTATCGCTGACAACTACCAAAGAGGCAGCATGCAAAAAATCATTGCCTGTTTTTTTATATTTAAAGCCTGTTGTGTTTGTGGCTTTTGCTATACTTGTACTGTCGCTTACGAAGAACAGCCAGCCTTCCCTAGCTTCCTCTGCTTTTTGCTCTGAAAGCAGTGTCAGATAACTTTCTTTTTTACGTATACCCAGGTCAATTGTTTCCCGTGGATCAAAGCTGATGGTCAATACCTGATAATCTTTGCCGGCCACCATATCCGATTTTTCCATCACGCCGGCTACTGCTTCCATCAGCGGGCTGCATATGCCCGGACAGCGATAATAAACAAAATTAAGTATGGTTGGCTTATCTATAATATCAGCGAGAAGAACTGTTTCTCCATTCTCGTTTATCAGAAGAATATCTTCCGGAAGGTATTCGTCGAGATGTTCAACAACACCGATTTCTACATCATCGGGCGTTCGTACAGGATTTATTCTGTCCTGCGCATAAGAATAGCCCCAATTCAATATAAATAGAAATGCAAAAAATATTGAAAAATAAACTTTCATTAATAAAAGACTTAAATATTCCCAATCCTCATTTTCTAGAAACCAAAAAGTCGGATGAAAGTTTACTTCTGAATAGTTTTTTAATTATTTTATATAGGTAAAAAACATTGAAGAAAAATTTTGAATACTTAAAACAGAGAAAAAAATGTTCAAAGACTGGTCAGAAGTCCCGGCTTTCCCAGCAGTTCAATTTTCAGAATCCTTTTAGTCTCAGATGTAATCTTAAACCGGTTATCTATTCGCAGGCCAATAATCCATATCACTTTTTGCCCCGAGCACAACAACCATATATTTTCTTTCTCGTGAAGTGGAATTTTTTCATCAATTAGAAAATCGCTCAGTTTTTTAAATCCTGTCATGCCAAGGGGCTGAAAATAATCACCTGCTTTCCATTTTCTTATCAGAAGTGGAAATTCAACCTTTCCCAGGTCTATACATGCAACATCGGGCGATTTTACAATTCTGAAGTTTTGTATATTGAGATGCCTGATTGAAAATTCAAAAGGGGCGTACAATTCCCTGTCCTCTTTTTCGATATAGTATATCCTTTCTTCGTCGGCTGCAAGCGGAGCCAGGAACAGATGCTGCCGATCCTTAACCAGACGGTGGTTTTTTGAATAAAAAACTTTGCCCGGCTCGCTTTCAAGGCCGGAGAATACCTGCTCCGAAACTTTAGGATTAAATCCAAATTCGGATAGTATTTCGTGCAGAAGTATTTTTGGAAACGGTGTTTTCATGAGCATTTCAATATCAATTACAGGCAGTTCATCCTGCAACGCCACTACACTTTTTTTTTCCCGGTCCAGGTACCATGTGTAAACTTCTTCTGCATCGCGTAAATTACCAATAGTATCATACAGGTTGTTCCTGAAAGCGGGGTTGAAACTTTTCAGGACAGGTAATACCCGGTGCCTGATGTAATTTCGTTGATAAACTACTTCACTGTTGGTAGAATCTTCTCTTTTTTCAATGCAATTAAGATGTGCATAATTTTCTATTTCCCGGCGGCCGGCAAACAGAATCGGCCGTATAATTTTTCCTGATTTCTCTTTAATGCCAGTCAAGCCTTTAATTCCAGTTTTACGTGATAAGTTCAGGAAAAAAGTTTCCAGCAAATCATCTTTATGATGGGCTGTGGCAATATAATCGAAATTGTTTTCCCGCCGTACTTTTTCAAAATACTCATATCTAAGTTCACGGGCAGCCATTTCGATTGAAATTCCATTTAACCGGGCATACTCTTTGGTTTCAAAACTTGTTGAGTAATACGGAATGCCATGGCAAAATACCTGTTTCTCAACAAACTTTTCATCTTCATCGGAGTCGCTGCCACGCAATCTGAAATTGCAATGTACCACGCCATAATTAAAATCAGATCTTTTGAACAGGTGAAACAATACCATGCTGTCGATTCCTCCACTTACAGCCAACAATATTTTATCTCCCGGGAGAAAGAGTTCTTTTTCGCGAATAAAATTTTTAAATTCTGCAAGCATTTTTTATCTTCTTTGAGCCAGTTCTGCTATGTTTAATATTACCTCCACTGCCTTTTTCATCGAATGGACCGGAATAAATTCATATGGCCCGTGAAAATTATGCCCTCCTGCAAAAATATTGGGGCAGGGCAGTCCTTCATACGACAACCTAGCGCCATCGGTTCCGCCACGAATGGCTTTTACTAATGGAGTAATTCCGGCTTTTATCATAGCCTCACGTGCAATGTCCACAACATACATAGCCGGCTCTATCTTTTCGCGCATATTATAATACTGGTCCTTTATTTCCAGGTGGACCAGTTCCTGCCTGTATTCCCGGTTTACAAGCTTTGTTATTTTTTCGAGCAATTCTTTTTTCTCATTAAACTTCTGCATGTTGTGATCACGAATAATGAATTGCATTTCCGCTTTTTCTACATTGCCATTCAACGACAACAGGTGATAAAATCCTTCATAACCATCGGTATGTTCAGGCCGTTGAACGGGAGGAAGCATTGAAATGATTTTGTGTGCAACCAGTGTTGCATTTATCATTTTATCTTTGGCAAACCCGGGATGAACACTCCTTCCCTGAACTTTAATTTTAGCACCGGCTGCATTGAAGTTTTCAAATTCAAGTTCCCCCAGTTCACCTCCATCAATGGTGTAGGCAAAATCGGCACCAAATTTTTGTACATCAAACTTATCTGCTCCCCGGCCAATTTCCTCATCTGGAGTAAAACCTATACGGATTTTTCCATGCCTGCGGCTGGAATCATTAAGTAATATTTCAGCAGCGGTGATAATTTCAGCTATCCCTGCTTTATCGTCTGCACCCAATAACGTATTGCCCCCGGCTGTAATAATATCCTGTCCTTTGTATTTAAGGATTTCAGGAAATTCAACCGGATCAATTGAAACTGTATTGTTGAGCTTTATTACATTCCCGTCATAATTTTTAATAACCTGAGGTTTAACCTCCCTGCCTTCAAAATCGGGACTTGTATCAACATGGGCAATGAAACCTACAACTGGGCCTTCGCCTCTGTAATTAGCCGGAATAGTTGCCATCAGGTAACCGTTGCTGTCGAGTTCCACCTCCTGCAGTCCGAGTTCTTTAAGTTCCTCCTCCAGTTTCTTCATAAAATCAAACTGCACGGTTGTGCTTGGTGTGGAATCACTTTCCGGATTGGATGTTGTATGTTCCTGTACATACCTGATAAACCTTTGTGCTAATTTTTCCATATCCATTTTATCTACTCTGTTTTTTACTTTATTCTGCTTTAAACATCATCGGAGTTAAATACAAATCCCAATCTTTTGCCTGTAGCCATTTTTGAATGGGTTATTTTTTCCTGCATCTGTTCGACCGTGGCAACTTTTACCTGGTCGTATGGTGGTATCAGTAAATCAAACTCAATGCAATAACGGATTGCTGTCTCTATGATTTGCCGGAGCACTCCCGGTGAAATTGTATCAACAGCAAAACTTTTAGCATTCTCTTCCGACTGTCTTTTACCTTCCACAAAGTAGTGATTGTCCATATTTATAAATAATCGGGCCACCAGGTATCCCAAATCTTTTTCACGGTTATATTTAAATGAATCGGCCAGAAAATTATAGATGTTGATCATACCACAGTAGGAACGCAATGGATCATTCTGAATATAATTGGAATTAAGTACCGGATGTTTGTTGTCAAATTCAAACACATTCGAATGCATGCTGAAGATAAGCAAATCTTCTCCTATCTCGAACGACACTTCAAATGGCCCCCTGTCTCTGAATACCGGAAGGGCCGACGGGGATATCTGTTCCGTTAAAAAGGCAACATATTCTTTCTCGAGCAGTTTCAGTACTTTTTTTAACAAACGGAACGATTGCAGGGTGTTATTGTAAACCCGCTGCCTCACCCTTGATTTGATTACATATGCTTCCAGAAGGGCTGCCCTTAGTTCCTTTTCAGTCATAGTTCAATTTTTAAACTAAAATACATAACCCGTTCTAATATTTAAAATAAAGCATTGATTTAATTCGGGTATACAGGAATTTTCATTGTTTAATTGGTGATAAAAACAGATGAGGGATAAAAGGATGCCCGTAATTACTGATTTAGTTGTATGAGATGAACAACAATTTATCAGGCAACAGCAAATCAAAGAGGCTGTTGGTTGCCAACAGCCTCTTTGATAATTAATTTCAGGAATTGCACGGCAACGCCAATTAATAAGCCATAGCAAAAAGCACCCTTTGTTTGGAAGGTTTTCCTGTGTAAATGCAATTACCTTCCTCTGGCTCGTTGTCAAGAGGTATGCAGCGGATTGTGGCCTTAGTTTCGCTTTTAATTTTTTCTTCAGTTTCAGTAGTTCCGTCCCAATGAGCTAAAACAAAGCCCCCTTTATTTTGGATGAGTTCTTTAAATTCTTCCCATGTATCGGCCCTGCTTGTATTATCAGCTCTGAAAGAGAGTGCTTTATTGAAAATGTTTTCCTGTATTTCGGAGAGCAGGTTTTCAATATAACCCTCAATGCCATCGAAAGAAACAGTTGATTTTTCAAGCGTATCGCGTCGTGCCACTTCAACGGTGTTGTTTTCCAGATCGCGGGGCCCAACTGCAAGTCTTACCGGCACACCTTTCAACTCATATTCAGCAAATTTCCACCCCGGTTTTTTATTGTCATTGTCATCAAATTTTACCGATATGCCTTTTGTTTTCAACGATTTAATCAACTCACTGACTTTGTCAGCTATGTTCGTCAGCTGCTCTAATTTTTTGTAAACCGGAACAATTACTACCTGTATAGGGGCAAGTTTAGGAGGCAATACCAGGCCATTGTCATCAGAATGTGCCATTATAAGAGCTCCCATCAAACGTGTTGATACCCCCCAGGAAGTGGCCCATACATATTCTTCGCGGCCATCCTTATTTGCAAATTTAACATCAAAAGCTTTGGCAAAATTTTGACCCAGAAAATGCGAAGTGCCCGATTGCAGTGCTTTGCCGTCCTGCATCAATGCCTCAATCGTATAGGTATCGAGCGCACCGGCAAAGCGTTCGTTCTCCGACTTAAGCCCTTTAACCACCGGCAATGCCATAAAATTTTGTGCAAAATCGGCATAAACATTTATCATCTTGATTGTTTCTTCAATGGCTTCCTCGCGGGTGGCATGGGCTGTATGACCTTCCTGCCACAGAAATTCAGTGGTTCGTAAAAACAACCGTGTTCTCATTTCCCAACGGACAACATTGGCCCACTGATTAATTAAAAGGGGTAAATCGCGGTGCGACTGAATCCAGTTGCGGTATGTATTCCAGATGATTGTTTCTGAAGTTGGCCTTACTATCAGTTCCTCCTCAAGTCTGGCTTCCGGATCCACCACTACGCCTCCATTCTGATCATCATTCTTTAACCGGTAATGTGTTACCACGGCACATTCTTTGGCAAATCCTTCAACATGATCTGCTTCCCGGCTAAAAAATGACTTTGGAATAAACAGCGGGAAATATGCATTTACATGCCCGGTTTCCTTAAACATCCGGTCAAGCTCCGATTGCATCTTCTCCCAAATTGCATATCCATACGGCTTAATAACCATGCAGCCCCTTACTGCTGAGTTTTCAGCAAGATCGGCCTTAATTACCAGATCCTGATACCATTGTGAATAATTTTCGCTGCGAGATGTTAATTCTTTCGCCATTTTTGCTTTGTGGTATAAAATTTGTTTTATTTACTATGCTTTTTAGAGTATGCAAATAAAGTAAATATTATTGAAATTAGATAAACCAGGAGATGAGTTATGAAATCAAGATTGACAATATTAATCATTGCTGCACTGTTTTTAGGTGCATGTAGCTCGGGTTCATATGTCACTGGGTACCACAGTGATGACATTTATTTTAATCCCGGAGATGTTCCGCCGCCCATAGCATCTGAAAGATCTGCTGCTGAATCAAGAGGTAAGCAGAAATCAGCTGATAAAATGATTATCAGCAATATTCAGGAGAATGAAGAAGGTTCAAAGACAATGAACAACTACATTTTCGGAGCTGATAAAACAGATGCTGATGCACTTACCTACAGTATGGATCAATACGACCTTTATTCAAGTGATACAACCGTTTATTACAACGAAGATGAGGTTAAGTATGTGATCAATAATTACTACGACGGAGAGTCAGTGGATTACGCCTACCGAATCCGCCGTTTTCATCGTCCTCATTTTTATGATCCGTTCTACTGGGATGCCTGGTATTACGATCCGTATTATTATGATCCTTTCTTTTATTCTTCCTGGTATTCTCCTTCATGGTCATTTGCATGGAGATGGGGTCATAGCTGGTACTCGCCTTACACAAGCTGGGGATGGGGTTATTCACCCTGGTCCAGCCCATATTATGCTGGGTATTACGGAGGGTACTATGGTGGTTATTACGGTGGCTATTATGGATATCCCTGGTATGCATACGGAAGGAATGTAAGATATATTGATTCTGAAAATTACAGGTATGGACAACGTCGTTCAACCGGTTCAGGAGTTGTTTATGGAGATGATTACGTCAGAAGGTCCTCCGGAACTGCTGCTAGAGGCGCATCAACCACTACCAAGAGCGGTGGTGAAGTTGCATCTGCAGATCGCAGAAGCAGTGCTGCTGCCAGTGCACGTGTGACCGACAGCCGCACCCAGACACCTCAGCGTGCTGTATCAAACAGCAGTGTGGTAACTGAAAGGAGAAGGTCTGATGCATCTGAACAGGCTGTACGAACCGGTTCTCAGGCAAATACAGGCTCCCAGTCATACACACGTCCGGGAAGCACAACTACAAGAAGCTACACACGGCCATCAAGCGGAGTTTCAACGACGCCAAGAGTAATAACACCTGAAAACAAAAGCGGCAACATCCGTTATTCGGCACCTAATAATTCATCATCAAGTTATAACCGTACTTACCGGACCAATTCCACCTACAACAGAAGTTCTGGTACAGAAAGTTCAACGCCTGTATACAGAGCTCCTGCAACACGTTCAGGTAGTACAATCCAGAGGAGTACGCCTCCCAGCAGAAGCAGTTCGCCAAGCTACAGCAGTCCCTCCTCATCTCCTTCCAGAAGCTATTCTCCAAGCAGCGGAAGTAGTTCAGGAAGCTCCGGCAGCTCGGGAAGCTCCGGCAGGTCTTCTTCATCCTCCTCTGGCAGAAGGTAATAGAAAGGCCTTTTATTTAGTACTAACGAATATAGATTATTAGCCATGAAAAAATTCATAATATTATTGACTTTATCTATTGCAATTCCATTTTTCGTAAAGGCACAGGATTTGGCCGATGCGTTGCGTTACTCACAATTCCAGGTACAGGGCACGGCCCGTGCCGGAGGTATGGGTAATGCCTTTGGTGCCCTGGGAGGTGATTTTACCTCTGTAAGCATCAACCCGGCAGGACTGGGCCTTTACCGTTCTTCAGAATTTGTGTTTTCACCGGTTTTCAGTCAAATGCAGGTGGAAACTAACTTTCGCGGAAATCTGATGACTGACAGCAAGTATAACTTTTCATTTAACAACCTGAGTTATGTGGCGGCTATGACGCCGCAAAACAGAAGCGAAACCGGTCTGGTAGGATTTAATATCGGAATTGGTTATAACCGTTTGAAGGATTTTAACACCAATATCCTGGGTGGAGCACATAACATGAACGGATCATTCCTTGACCACCTGGCAAGCAATGCAACAGCCGGCAGATGGAGTGAATTCTATGAGGAGCTGGCAGTGGATGCCGATTTGATTAATGAAGATAATAATGGCATCTATTACAGTGATCTGGAAGAAGATGGTTATGGTCAAAGCCTCAGAAAGAGCATTGCACGGCAGGGGGCTGTGAATGAATATTCAGTTGCGGCAGGGTTAAACTTTAACCATAAATTATACCTGGGTATGTCGGTAGGGATTGTGGATGTACATTTCAGAGAGTCATCAGAACATCTGGAATGGGATGCAAACAACAACATTGATTATTTTAATTCCATGGCCTTTAACAGCATGCTGCGGACAACAGGTACCGGTTATAATGGCAAGATCGGGCTGATATATAAACCAGTTAATGCCGTCAGGTTGGGAGCTTCATTGCATACGCCTACTTTTTATAACCTTACCGATGTTTTTGAAACATCCATGGCATCATCAATGAGCTATGAAGATGGGAATGAGAATTACAAAATCAATTCTCCATGGTCGGAGTACGGATATTCACTGGAATCGCCGCTAAGGGCAAATTTAAGTGGAGCTTTTGTTATAGGTAAGGCCGGCCTTGTAAGCGTGGATTATGAATATGTAGATTACGGTTCTGCAACTTTAAGAAGAGGGGGCGACGGATATACTTTCGTTGATGAAAACAGCGAAATTGCCGAAATATTTAAACCGGTCGGCAATATTCGTATAGGAGGAGAATTGCTGGCTACTAACAATATCAGCTTGCGTGCCGGATATGAATATTATCCTTCTCCATACAACAGCCATGCTTTCGGTGCCACGCAGCCCAATGCCGATGCCGATAAGGTTACTTTCTCAGGTGGTGTTGGATTCAAAAGCGGAGGGTTCTTTTTTGATGTGGCCTACCGGTATTCATACCTGAAAGATTTTGACATGCTTTATCCGGCTCCAGGCGACAGTTTTTATGCACAACCTGAAATGGCAGCTTTTAATAATGTGAAGAATAAAGTAATGTTTACTCTTGGTTTCAGATTCTAAATTTATAATTAAATAATGAAAAGGTACAGGTATAATGCTTGTGCCTTTTTTTTTGCAATGGTTTCCCGCTTACTTTATCCCGGATCTAAAGAAATTGCCTGAAATAAAAAATTATATATCTTTAGTTGTTTAATAAACCAATAGAAGAGTTATGTGGGTTACAATTCTGCTGATCCTGTTTTACCTGCTGGTGCCGTTGTTTCTTATTTACCTGACAAAGATTTCATCCGTCCTGAAGCGGATTGGAGCTGTTGTTCTGGCCTATGCCGCCGGATTGCTGCTTGGCAATTCGGGCATCATTCCTGCACCTAGCGAGAGGCTGACAGCAGTATTGGGTGGTAAGCGTACTTTCCTTCCCAAAAATGAATTAATGGATTTCATCATCAACCCCGGTTTTATTGAAACCGACCTTGTATATAATCACATTGCCCAGTT
>OBJA01001165.1_pt1 | contig 19045 bp, 13 predicted proteins | sample 1519751 | NCBI WGS metagenome assembly OBJA01 (sample SAMEA3881238, study PRJEB22517) | soil metagenome | biome: lake sediment; feature: soda lake sediment; material: sediment, water from around vicinity | place: India | collected 2013-12-23 | depth 3 m
GGCACCGAGTACATGGTCCGGGGCCGCGGATATGCCCAATCCGTCGCCGATTTCGAGAGCATCGTCCTGACCGCCGGCGAAGACGGCACGCCGATCCGCATCCGCGATGTGGGCAAGGTCGTGCTGGGGCCGGACCTGCGCCGGGGTGTCGCCGACCTGGACGGCACGGGGGAGGCGGTTTCCGGCATCGTGGTCATGCGCCAGGGCCAGAACGCCCTGGATGTCATCAAAGGGGTCAAGGCCAAGATCAGGGAGATCGAGCCCGGGCTGCCGGCCGGGGTGAAGATCGTCCCGGTCTATGACCGCTCGGAGCTGATCGAGCGCTCCATAGACAACCTCAAGGGCACCATCGTCGAGGTGATCTGTACGGTCGCGCTGGTCATCCTCCTCTTTCTCTGGCATATCCCCAGCGCCATCATCCCCATCATCACCATTCCCGTCGCCGTCCTCATTTCGTTCATTCCCCTCAAGCTGCTGGGGATCAACGCCAATATCATGTCGCTCGGGGGGATCGCCATCGCCATCGGGGCACTGGTGGACGCCGCCATCGTGGTGGTGGAGCAGACCCACAAGAAGCTGGAGCTGTGGGAACAGGGCGGGCGGAAGGGACCCTATCGGGATGTGGTGATCGGCGCGGTCAAGGAGGTGGCCGGCCCCAGCTTCTTCGCCCTGCTGGTGATCGCGGTCTCCTTCCTGCCCGTCTTGACCCTCGAGGCCCAGGAAGGCCGGATGTTCAAACCGCTTGCCTATACCAAGACCCTGGCCATGGTGGTCGCCGCCGTCCTGGCCATCACCCTCGACCCCGCCCTCAGGCTGCTGTTCACCCATGTGCGGAATTTCCAGTTCCGCCCCCTGTGGCTGTGCCGGACGGCGAACGCCGTCCTGGCCGGAAAAATCCACTCCGAGAAGCACCATCCGATCAGCCGCCTGCTGATCCGCCTCTACGAACCCGCCGCGGCCTGGGCGCTCAGGCGCAAGTGGCTGGTGATCGGCACCGCCTTTGCTCTGGTCCTCTTGACCCTGCCGGTATATAAACAACTGGGCTCGGAATTCATGCCCCAGCTCGACGAGGGGTCGCTCTTCTACATGCCGACCACCATGCCGGGGATTTCCATCACCGAAGCAGAGAAGATCCTCCAGGTGACCGACCGGATCATCAAGAGCTTCCCCGAGGTGGAGAGCGTCTACGGCAAGGCCGGGCGGGCGGAGACCTCCACCGATCCGGCGCCGCTGTCGATGCTCGAGACGGTGATCATCCTGAAACCAAAATCGGAATGGACGAAAAAGGAAACCTGGTATTCGTCGTGGGCCCCGGAGTGGGCCAAGGTGATGCTCCGCCGGATCACCCCCGACCACATCTCCCGCGAGGAACTGGTCGCCAGGATGAACGATGCCCTCAACCTCCCCGGGCTCTCCAACGCCTGGACCATGCCGGTGAAGGGCCGGATCGACATGCTGACCACCGGCATCCGCACCCCCGTCGGCCTGAAGATCTCCGGCGCCGACCTTTCGAAGATCCAGGAGATCGGCACCCGGGTCGAGTCGGTGCTGCGCCCGGTCAGGGGCACCCGCAGCGTCTTTGCCGAGCGCACCGGTGGCGGCTATTTCCTCGATATCACCTGGGACCGCGAGGAACTGGGCAGGTACAACCTGAGCGTGGACGAGGCCCAGCAGGTGGTGTTGAGCGCCATCGGCGGGGAAAATGTCACGACCACCATCCAGGGCCGGGAACGCTATCCCGTGAACGTCCGGTACATGCGCGACTTCCGCAGCGACCTGGGGGCGCTTGGCCGCCTGCTGGTCCCCGTCGCCGACGGCGGCACCCAGATTCCCCTCGACCAGCTGGCGGAGATCCGCATCGTCCCCGGCTCGGCGATGATCCGGGACGAAGACGGCCTGCTCACCGGCTACGTCTATATGGACATCGCCGACCGCGACCCGAGCAGCTACATCGAGGAAGCCGGCAGGCTCCTCCGGGAAGAGGTCGACCTTCCCCCGGGCTATGCGGTCACCTGGAGCGGCCAGTACGAGGCGATGCAGCGGGTTCAGGAGCGGTTGACCATGATCATTCCGCTCACCCTCTTCTGCATTCTCTTCCTCCTCTATCTCAATACCCGCTCGATGGTGAAGACCATGATCGTCCTGCTGGCGATCCCCTTCTCCGCGGTAGGGGCGATCTGGTTCCTGTACCTGCTCGACTACAACATGAGCATCGGCGTGTGGGTCGGCCTCATCGCCCTGCTGGGCGTCGATGCCGAAACCGGCGTCTTCATGCTCCTGTACCTGGACCTCGCCTATGCCCAGGCCAAGCGGGAGGGGCGGCTCGGCAGCCGCCAGGAGCTGCACCGGGCGGTGCTCGAAGGGGCGGTCAAGAGGATCCGGCCGAAGTTCATGACCGTGGCCACCATGTTCCTCGGGCTGCTCCCCATCATGCTCGCCACCGGGACCGGCTCCGACGTGATGAAGCACATCGCCGCTCCCATGGTCGGAGGGATCTTCACCTCATTCCTCATGGAACTGATGGTATATCCGGTGATATACGAGACCTGGAAGTGGAACTTCGAGGTGAAGAGGCAACTGCCCGGCTGATCTTCGGAGTTCGCCGTCATTGTCTGAATCTAATCCAATGTCGCGAATTCCGGCATCTATCGCATCGGCATCCGAGGTGCGGCCATGGTTTCCTTTGTCTTTCACCGCTCTCAACATCACCGCCGCCCCGACCTTCGCCAGACTCTACGCTCTGGACGGTATCTCGGAACTGTCCCAGCTGGTAACCAGGCATACCCGCTGCTCCATGCTTGCGGCGCAATGGCATGAATTCCTGGTTTGTCTATCGTCGTCTCGGCATTCGCCCGTTTCCGCTGGTAGCGGGCAAAAATCTCACCGACTCACCGCAATGAACCGGAAAGAACCCTACTCTGCGCTGAATTCTTCTGATCGACGGCTCTCGGCGGGCGGGCGACGCCTCAAGGTCGGCATCATCGCCAACGAACTCTTTTCCGCCAAAGTGGGAAGGATGGGCGGCTTCGGATGGGCGGCTCGGCAGGTCGCCGGATGTTTCTCCAATAATCCGGAATTAACCGTCGATCCCGTGCTGCTCATGGGCGAACGTCCCCGCCATGCCTCACCGCCATCGACCTTGCACGGCGCCCGCGTCTTGTGGTTGTCGGATTCGCTCGGGGCATGGGTGCGAAGCATACGGCGCGAAAAGATCGATGTGCTGCTTTCCATCGATTATCGTCCGAATTACGCGGCATTTTTTGCCTTGCTGCCCCGAACGCCCGTGATAGTCTGGGTGCGCGACCCGCGGGATACGGCAGACCTCAGACGGATCGCCACGCTTCGGGTGCCGGGAGATGAATCTGCGCCGCCCCAGGGTATCCTGACGCCCGGGACGCAGAGCCTTTCCACCGTCGTGGCTCTCTCGAGATTGCTGGGCCGGTCCGTCCATTTTGCCATAACCACTCCCGCCCTCCTTCCGAAGATAAGCAACGTTTACGGCGTCTCCCGACCGGCCGCCAGTGTCCTGCCCAATATTGTCCCTCCCTGCGGGAGCAAAGTGGAAAAAACCGAACGTCCCGCCATTGTCTTCCTCGGACGACTCGATCCGGTCAAGCGGCCCTGGCTGATATTCGAAATTGCCAGGCGCCTGCCGGAATGCGATTTTTTCGTAATGGGCAAGAGCCATTTCGAAGGCCCCGGGTCGTGGCAGCCGGATGATGTCCCCGGCAATGTTCGCCTGCTGGGACATACCGATACAGAGGCCAAGCAACGACTCCTTGCCTCCGCCTGGCTGCTGATCAATACATCCATCCACGATCAGCTTTCTCGAGGCGCTGGCCCATGAAGTACCGCTGGTCAGCTGCGTCGACCCGGAGAATATCGTGAGCCGCTTCGGCATTTGGGTCGGCCAGTTCGAGGGAACCGGCATGGCCGGGGTTGCAGCCTTCGAATCCGCGATAAGAACCCTGCTCGCCGACCACGAGCACCGGCAGGAGTTAGGGCGTCAGGGTCGGGCGTGGGTCGAAACCGTGCACAGCCAGGCGTCATTCGTCCGGGCATTCCCGGCCATCTGCGGCAGGCTCTCCTTGGCGGGTTCCTTGCCGGATCATGGCCCGGACAGTTCCGATCTGGCGGCCAGATTGTTGGTGTAGCCGTAGATGAGTGAACGATCATTGCTCTGAAAGATGTAGTCGTTTTTGGCATTTTCGTAGCCGGCCAAAACCGTCAATGCGAATGAGGGACCGGCGGGCAGGTAGCTTCCGACGACGACCTGCCGCCCTGGATCTTCAAATGCCTGCACGATCTGCCGGAGCCAGTCGGGATTGACTGTACAATCCGGATCGGTGTGCCACAATCTCACCGCTCGCGGCCCTGAGCCCGGTATTCCGGGCGGCATACGCCCCCTGCCGTCTCTGCTGAAGCAGGGTGATTCGCGGATAACGACCGACGATCTCTCTTGAGCAGTCATCGGAGTTGTTGTCGATCATGATAATTTCGTACTCGGCTGCGGCAAATTGCTGGGCAAGGAGCGCTTCGCAGCACGCATCGATATAGGGCTCGGCGTTGTAAAAAGGAACAATGACGGAAACCTTCATCGTAGCGTATTTCCTGTTTTATGTACGACGGGATCGGTAAGAACCCCGCCGCATATCGTTGCCAGGGCCGGCACTTCCCCGGAAATTTTCTGGGAAAAAGCCCATCACGTGTCCCATGCCCAACAAGTCACCTGCTGTTCCTGGAGACAAAGCCTGCCCTCAGCGAATCCCCCCTGAGCCTGAGGTCCGGATTCCTGTAGGGGGAAGAAGGCAGAGCCGAATCCCAGCACTGGTCGCCGCTGGCGGTGGTATAGATTTCGAGCCCGGAAGCGGTCCTGTATCTTTCCATCTCCACCTGCGGGACCGGCTCCGCAGCCGGCGACCACTTCATCACGATTTCAGGAGACAAACCCCTTTCAAGCTGGGTGAGAAGAAGAGGCGTATTGATCGCTACCAGAATGACCGGCACGAGAAGCAGCCGAACCCGGAAATGCTGGGTGTCAGCCAGCCAGGGCAGGAAGCCGGCCAGCGCCAGCAGAAAGAGAAACGGGTCGGCAAAGCGGGGATGGGGGGCCGTGACGAACCAGAAAACGAGCGCCGACAGCGGGGGGATTATGGCAAGAGCCAGGAGGAGATTGCCTCTCCTCCGCACCTTGTCCCGGGCGATGGCAATCGAAGCCACGGCCGCGCAGATGGCCGCAACCGCCAGCATGGCGGGGTAGGCAAAACCCGCCTTCCACTGCCACATGCGGTCGAACCACTTCACCATCCAGCTCCGGTCGACGAGATAATCCTGCGGCACCTTGCTGGTCGTCTTGCTCCGCACCGACCGGTATACCATTTCCGCTTCGGTCGCCACCTGTTCCGCCGGAACAGCCCACTCGACGTCGAGGCAGAAGGCAGACGAGGGATAGAGCGGACAGCCGCTGAGGACGACGCCCCTTCCCGCCCACAGGCCGAGAAAGATGAGGACAACGCCGGCGAACACCAGGTTTTTCCCGCTCCCCACCCCCCGAAGCCGGCTGCCTCGGGCAAAATGCAACAGGCCGCACAGAAGGGTCAGGGCAACCGCGTACATGATGTTGCTGAGTTTTATGGTTATCGCCACGGCTGCCAGCAGGACGGAATGCTTGATCCCGGCAATATCTCTCTGCCCCGCCCGGAATCTCAACAGGATGTCGACGAAATGATAGAACAGGACGATCCGCAGGATCGCCGAGCCCAGATCGGGAGAAGGAGAAGAAAGGGCGTAATTTTTCCCGTACACCAGAACTAGAGGGAGAAAGGCCAGCTTGACCAGGAGCATCAGCCGATCGCCTGCCCGGGCTCGATCGAAGAGAGGAAAGGCGCATTCCGCCAGCACCAGGATCAGCAGGAAGCTGTTGGCCAGGTTATGGCCGGAGGCCAGGGGTTGAAAGACCTGCAGGCTCGCGACATAGATGAAGAAGGTTTGATTGAACGCCAACCTGCCGTGGAGGTTGCCGAGTCCGGGGACCAGGGGGTGTTCCAGGAGCCAGCGGATCGAATTGAAATGGTAGAGGCCGCTGTCATACAGTTTCGGTTCGGTCAAGGCATGTGCGGCGATCCAGCCGCCGCCCAGAACGAGGAACAGCCAGTATGCCCCGGAGACCCTGCGAATACCGGCGAGGACGGTTTCTTTGGCGAAACTCCGTTGAACCAGGTACGCCAGCCCGATGAAAAAAAAAACGGCGGATACCCACGGAGCCAGCGGCAATACCAGGTGTATCGTCTGCAACACCACAAGAGAGGTCGCCCAGCCAAGCCAGACATAAGGAAAGCAGGTGCCCCTGTCCCGCAGGTCAAGGCCAAGAAGAGCGGCAGAGAGCTTCCCCCAACCGAGATAGGCGAGGAACAGCAGAAGATAGCAGGCAAAGAGACTGCCGATGCCGGGACTGACGAGCATCATGTCTCAAATGATGCGCTCACGAAGGAGCGGCTCGGCCAGGACATCGCCCGGCGGAAGGCTTGGTATTCAGTATCGGGGGGGCCGAGGTCCATTGCTTCAGATGGGTCACAGGTGAGTACCACATGCAAACTTCCACGAAAAAAACCGAATAATAATACCAGAGACTGATAAACTTTTCAGGCGATTTCTTACGCTGGAAGTACAGGGGAAGGCGGAGAATCCTCGCCCCATGCTATCGACCCTTGGCCAGTGAACCAAGCAGCCTCAGGTCTTCCCTGCCCAGCAGGCCGGCGGCGAAAAGGATGAGAATCGCCAGGCAGGCGAGCCCCATGCACTCGAGAACAAGCCATACGCCCTCCGTCTGCCAGCAGGCGGAAGCAAAAAACAGCGCCGTGCTGATCGCAATCACCTTCGCCCCTTCCACCGGCTGCAGCCGAACGAGGGAGAGTCTCTGCAGGGCAACGAAAAAAATGACCGCTCCCAGGCCGAAGGCGGACACTATCGACCAGGCTACCCCAACCGCCCCGTAAAGGGGGGCGAGCACCGCGACAAGCAGAATCATGACAGGCAGCACCGGCAGCAGCAGACGCACCGGAACCGCGGCGCGATCATCGGCGACAAGGAAATTCGCCGCGGTCTTCGCCAGCAGCACCGGAACGGGCAGATAGCACAATACGGCCAGGATATCGGCGGCCCGGGCATAGGGTTGACCAAACAGCAGGGTCATGATGGAGCCGGCCGAACCGGAAACGATCGCCGAGAACGGCAGCAGCAAAAGGAGATATTTCAGCAACCGGCGGGCAAGCTCATGGAAAGAGGCGTGATCGCCGTCGCGCCGCAGCCGGGTGGCGGTCGACAGGACAACGGAGGACAGGGTAATGGTCAGAAACAGGGGAAGGGAAGCCGCCATCTGGGCCGCCGCATAGTACCCCACGGTCTCCTTTTCACCGCCGAAGAGTCTCAAGAGGAAGATGTCCGCCCGAAATATGAATTCGAAACAGAGATCATAGGCCATAAGCGGCAGGGCGAGACGAAACAGGTTCTTCAGGTCGATCCGCCGGGCAAGAGACCAGGGAATGGGGACCAGTCGCCGGGCGAAAAGCAGTTCGAGGCAGGAGGCCAGGATATTGCCGAGGATGGCACCTTCGACGGACAGCCCCGCGGCCACGAGTGAGACGATGAAAACCATCCGGCCGATCCGGTACACGTACCCCAGGAAGGCGCGGCTCCGAAAGAGACCCCGGGCGATCAGCGCCAGGCGGTGGGGGGAGACCAAGGCAAAGAGCAGGATTTCCACCGTGAAAACCCGGAGCAGGGGCGTCACCTCGGGCAGGCGGAGCAGCGCGGCGACCAGCGGGGCGGCGAGGAACAGCCCGGCGCTGAAGATGCCCCCGATGATGAGGTGCGCCCGGAGTGCCTCCGATGCCGCCGGCCTCCAGTCTTCCTCCAGGGCAATCGTCCTGATGGTGGCCTGCCTGCAGATCGCGGAGACCAGGATACTTGCCGAAAGGATGATGGTAAAGAGGAGGGAATAGAGGCCGTATCCGGCAGGTCCCAGGGTTCTGGTGAGGTAGACGGCGACGACGAAACCGGTGATCGGAAATAGGCCGTCGGCCACCACGCAGAGGATTGCATCCCGCATCGAATACGGGCGTTCCCGGCGGCTGTCCCTGACAACGATCGAACTCATGGCGTCCCTGACCGGTTCTCCGCCAACCGGTGTTGCCTTGCGGTCACTCCCTCCGCCTCATCTCCGGGTGCAGCGATTTGGCCGGCTGGGCATCCCGAACTCTTCGCCGGCGGCCGGCAAAAGAGAAACGGCAGGCTCGGGAGCACACGAACCTGCCGCTCTTTTTTCTCGAAGTGACGGGAAAAGAATCAATCCACCTGGCAGAAAACCTTCTTCAGGGCGCCGCAGACCGGGCATTTTTCCGGGGCGGAGCCGACCTCGATATAACCGCAGATCGGGCAGAGGTGGAAATCGCTTACATCGAGATCGACCCCATTTTTCACCGCCTCGAGGGCTTTGGCGTAGATCCGGGCGTGGACCTCTTCGGCATCGACGGCGAATTTGAACATGGTCTTGGCCCTGTGGCCTTCCGACTGGGCCAGTTCCACCATCGGCGGATACATATTCTTGTACTCGTAGGTCTCGCCGTCGATGGCCGCCTGCAGGTTTTCCGCAGTGGAAAGGATCTTGTCCATAGCCTTCAGATGGCCCTCGGCATGAATCCGCTCGGCCTCGGCGGTGGTCCGGAAGAGCTTGGCTATATTGACGAAGCCGTCCTTTTCCGCCTTCTTGGCAAACGCCCTGTACTTCTGGTTGGCCTGGCTCTCGCCGGCGAATGCTTCCTTCAGGTTTTCGATGGTGGTCGCCATTTTTCCTCCTTTGTACTCTAGGTGACAATAGTAAGAGCTGTGCAGCCATATTTTGTCAGGGACGTTCCGGACCGACGGTCGTTCCCATCTTGCTATGGCTCCTTATGCCGATCCGCTGAATTCCTTGTTACCTTAATCGGTTACAGCGGCTTAAACCCGTTTGCCGGCCATTATATCACTTTTTTGCAAAATCTGCTGCAGGGAAGCCAAGAATTTCCGCTCCTTCTGTCCCATGGCCTGCTCGACGGCCGAGGCAATGGTCTCGGCGATCCGCAGCAGCTCGCGGCGATCCTCCTGACCAAGGCCCATCCTGCCCAGGGCCCTGATGGCCTGCTGCGGCACCACGGCCAGGAGGTTGGCCTGCTCCCTGGCGATCACCTTGAATTCGCCGGGAGTAAGCTTCCGCAGCTTTTCGTCGCCTTGCACGATATCCTCCGCCACCTGAAAGCTCCTGACATCCATCATCCTCTCGCGTCCGGCCACGGCGGTCATCACCCGGATGGCCGCCTCGACAAAGGTTCCTTTCTCGGCGAGCTGTCGCAACCGCGCCTTTTCCGCTTCCCGATAGGCGTCGCCGTTGCCGGAAGCCGCCGACAGATCAGCCCTCCTTTCTTTTTCCTCCCGCAGAAAGGCGGCGTCCAGGGGGTTGTCATAGATGTTCTTGAAAACATTCTCCTGGCTCTGGTCGCGCAGGTCGCGGAAGAAGTTGAGGCCCCATTCGAAGGCATCGGACCAGAATTTTTCCATGAGCGCGAAAGGGTTGTCGGCGGCCACCGGTTTTCTGTGGATCTTGACCTGCTCCGCCAGCATCTTCACCGGCACGAGGAACAGATTCATGTCGGAGACCAGGTAGCGCTGCATGCGCAGGGGGTGCAGCCGGCGGAGCATGTCCGCCAGCGGCTCGTTCATGGCCAGGCGCAGCCAGGGGCGCAGGAACAGGCTGTACATCGCGTCGTTCTGCCGCGATATCCAGTTGACCTGAGAGAAAGCCCGCTCGTCGTTTTTGCCGTCGCCGAGCCGCAGGAGATCCTCCATGTCCCGGCTGACGAAACGCACCCGCCAGTCCTCCTGCCCGGGCCGGCGGGGCGGGGCATCGATGACCATCTCGTAGAGTCCCGGCTGGAGGTACTCGAGCCAGCCCAGGTTGGCGAGAATCTGCCGGTGCTCCTTGCGGGCGACGCTGCCCGAGACGAAGATCCCCAGATGGCCCACCTTCTCGTGGACCATGTAAATGATGATCTGGTTGCACCGCTTCATCTCCCGGACCGAGCCGTACACCTTCCTGATCCAATTGAGGGCCTGGGGCGGCGGCGTGATGTTGTCGCCGGCCGAGGCGAAGGCGAAGACCGGCGAGCGAATGTTCTTCATGTCGATCAGCCGGCCGTCCTCGAGCCACAGCTTGCCCTGCTCCAGCTCGTTGCCGATGAAGAGCCGGTCGACGATGAAGTGGATCTCTTCCCAGTTCATCCGGTAGAAACCGCCCCACCACCGCTCGAAATCGAGAAACCGCTTCTCCTCGGTATCGACGTTGACGAAGAGGTGGCGGTATTTGGTCCAGAAGGTGTTGGCGGGATTGAGGTCCTCGAAACCGGCCACCAGGTGAGCGCCGTCGAAGGTGCCGTTGCCGAGATCGCAGGCCAGCGAGGTGAGCCAGATACCGCCGAAGAGGCCGCCCCGGTAGCGCATGGGGTTGCGGCCTTCGGTGCCGCCCCAGTAGGAGAGCGGCGAACCGTTGAAGATGAGGGGACCGGTCAGGTCCGGCCGGTCCGCCCCGATGAGGGCTGCGGCCCAGCCGGCCTGGCAGTTGCCGATCACCGCCGGCCGGGGGGCGTCGGGATGCAGCTCCGCGACCTTCTCGAGGAACCGCACCTCCGCCTGGTGGACATCGACCAGTTTCTGGCTTTCTTCCGGATCGGGATAAAAGAGGATGAAGTATACAGGATGGCCGAACTCCAGGGCGATGCCGATCTGGGAGTCGAGTTTGCTGCCGCCGATGCCCGGGCCATGCCCGGCCCGCGGGTCGATGATGACGATCGGGCGGGCGGGCAGGCCTTCTTGGTCGATGACCTCCCCCTTCCTGGTCCTCCGGTCGGCGTCTTGTGCGACCCTTACCGATCCCCTCCGCTCCCGGCGCCGCCGGTCGTGGATTTTGACCATGGCGTAGTTGACCGGTTTCTCGAAGTCCCTGCCGTCGATGATCGTTTCATAGTCAAAGATCAGGATAGGCGGCATGTTGGCTCGGAGGTGTTCGAGATAATTGTTCCCCCGCTTTCTGAGGATATCCCAGAAGAGAATGGTTCGCTGGCACCGATCGACAAGATACTCCCCGAACTGGAAAAGGGGGAGCGTTCCGGCCTGCCGATTCGTCAATGTCCTGGCATCCATGGCTACCTCTCTCGATTTGATGTTGAGGGCGGCTGATTCTTCAGTGCGGTGTTTCTCTCCCGCTGGGCGACTGGACGCATGTTGGGAACCGGGCGGAATTTCCCGCTGTCGTCCCAGCATTATTGCGCGTGAAGCACAGCCTTGATCGTAGAGACACCATAAGACTCGGTCCATGAAAACGATAGGCACAAGTTGTCTTTTCTCCTTGTTGCCGCCGCCCGGCCCATTGACTTTCGAGACTGACGGTGGGATAGTGGGCGCACTCCGGAAACGGAGATCGCCCCGGGAGAACATCTGCGGCAATGCCATAATCAGTTTCGACGAGGACCTCGAGTGAAAACTTTGCGCCTGAAACGCCAGGAAGAGAGACGCCTGCAGGGCGGCCATCTGTGGATCTACAGCAACGAGGTGGACACCCGGGAGACACCCCTCCCGGGGTTCGTCCCGGGCGAGCAGGTGCGGGTGGAGACCCGGGGCGGCAGGTTCCTCGGCATCGCCTATGTCAATCCCCGGTCCCTGATCTGCGGCCGGCTGGTCGCAAGGGACGAGCGGTCCCTGGACACCCCGCTGCTCCGCGAGCGGCTCGCGCAGGCCCTCCGCCTCCGCAGCCGGCTGTTCGATCTGCCCTTCTACCGCCTGGTCTACGGCGAGAGCGACCTCCTGCCGGGGCTTGTGGTCGACCGCTTCGGCGATCACCTGGCGGTCCAGCTGAACAGCGCGGGCATGGAGGCGGTAAGGGGTCTGGTGATCGATGCCCTCCGGGAGACCCTTGCGCCCCGCTCGATCCTCCTGCGCAACGACAGCAGCGTGAGAAGCCTGGAAGGCCTGCCCCTGACCGTCGAGCAGGCCCTGGGCCCCGTGCCCCGGGAGGTCGAGCTCGTCGAGAACCGGGTGAAGATGATCGCCCCCCTCTATGACGGCCAGAAGACCGGCTGGTTCTACGATCAACGCCCGAACCGCGCCTGGCTAAGACAATTTGCCAGGGACGCGCGGGTGCTGGATGTCTTCAGCTATGTCGGCAGCTTCGGCGTCCAGGCGGCGGCCTTCGGCGCCCGGAAGGTGCTGGCCGTCGACGCCTCGCTCGCCGCGCTCACCCTGGCCGAGAAGAATGCCGCCTTGAACGGCGTTGGCGACCGCTTCGACTGTCTCCAGGGCGATGCGTTCGCGGTGCTGAAAGGCCTGAAGGCGGAGGGCGAGCGGTTCGACGTGGTGGTGGTCGACCCGCCGGCCTTCATCAAACGAAAGAAAGACCACAAAGAAGGTCTGCAGGCCTATCACCGCATCAACGAGCTGGCCATGCAGCTGCTGGTCCCGGACGGCATCCTCCTATCGGCCTCATGTTCCATGCACCTCATGCGGGAAGAGCTGCAGGACGTCCTTCGCCTGGCCGGCCGGCGCCTGAACCGGCATGTCCAGCTGCTGGCGGAGGGAATGCAGGGTCCGGATCATCCTGTCCATCCGGCGATCCCTGAAACCCGGTACCTGAAGGCGTTTCTGGCCCGGGTTACGTAAGCTGTCAGCTGTCAGCTGTCAGCGTTCAGCTCTCAGCTAAAAAATAAAAGGCAGTGCGCGGAGCGATTTCGGGCGAACACAAGGTTCGCCCGCTCAAACCCAGCTCCGGAATGAATATGTCGGCCCCCACAAAGCTCCTTGTGGGGATCAGCTGAAAGCCGACCGCTGATCGCGGACAGCTTTCAGGGACTGAGCGTGAAGGTGCCCGCGGCGATCTCACCGTCGATATCTTTCAAGGCCCGCTTCATCTGCTTCAGGGCCTGGGTGATGCGGTTCTCGTTCTCGACCAGCGCCAGGCGCAGGTAACCGTCGCCTTCCACGCCGAAGCCGGCGCCGGGGGCCACCGCCACATTGGCCCGTTCCATCATCTCGATGGAGAACCTGATCGACCCCATTCGGATGTACGGCTCGGGAATCCTCACCCACAGGAACATGCCGGCCTTCGGTTTCTCCACCTCCCAGCCCATCTTGACGAGCCCCTCGCAGAGCACGTCGCGCCGCCGCTGGTAGACCGCCACCTGCTCGATGATGTTTTCGTCGCAATCCCGCATGGCCACGATACCGGCCACCTGGATGGCGGAAAATATCCCGTAGTCGTAATAGCCCTTGATCTTGGCCAGGCCGCCGATCATCTCTCTGTTGCCGACACAGTAGCCGAGCCGCCAGCCCGCCATGTTGTACGATTTGGAGAAGGAGCTGAATTCGACGCCGACATCCATGGCCCCCGGCACCTCCAGCAGGCTCGGCGCCACCAGCCCGTCGTAGATGATCTTGCCGTAGGCGAAGTCGTTGATGACCATGAAGTTGTACTGCTTGGCGAGCTTCACCACCTCGGCGAAGAAATCCTTGGAGACCAGCACCCCGGTCGGGTTGTGCGGGTAGTTGAGCATCAAGAGCTTCGGTCCCGGGTAGAGCGACTTGCACATGCCGACGATCTGGCCGAGCATGCCTTCCTCCGAGCTGAGCGGGATGCGCAGGACATTGGCGCCGGCGATTACCGCGGCGTAAACGTGGATGGGAAATGCCGGGGCGGGCGTCAAGACCGTGTCGCCGGGCCCGAGCAGGGCGAGACAGAGGTGCGAGATGCCTTCCTTGGAGCCGATGGTGCAGATCACGTCGTCCTCGCCGGTCAGGTCGACATCGTAGTTGCGCTTGTAGTAGAGGGCGATCTCCCGCTTGAGGTTCTTCATCCCACCGGCCGACACAGGGTATCGGTGGGCCTTGGGATCGACCGCCACCTCGCAAAGCTTGTCGGTGACCGGGTCGGGGGTCGGGTCCATCGGGTTGCCCATGCCGAGGTCGATGACGTCGTCGCCCTTCCAGCGCTTCTCCATCTTCATTTTATTGATCATGCCGAACAGGTAGGGCGGCAGCTGGTTCATGCGTTCGGCAAAGCGGATCTTGAATTGTGGTTCCATGGTCATCCTTTTCCGTAGAAACTATGCAGCACTCTTGGTCTTTTTTGGGGGCCGGAGAGCTCATCGTACCACTTCCTCTCCCCTTTTGCCAATCAGGTTTGTGCCTTAGCCTCGCAAGACGCCCACAGCTTCGGAAATGACCGCCGCCCAAACCGGCGATCCCGCATCATTTCTTCGGGCACTTGCTGCACCGCTTGTCTTTTTTGTATTTGCCGCAGCATTTCTTGCCTTTTTCCTTGCTTTTCTTGCCCATAACCCTCTCCCTTGACCTCCCGAATTCACCGCGCAACCCAGCCCCTGCCGATTCCCTTCACCATAATTCCGGGGAAACGCCCCGTCCAGTCCGCCGATTGCCGGACCTCGAATTCCCGCAACTGCTCCGCCCGCTGCCCCTGCCATAACCCAAGTTCCGCCATCCGCTCCCGCAGCTCGCGGCCGAGCTGAACGGTCAGGACATCCCACCTCGGCGCCACCAGGAGGCCGGGATGGGAGGTCGCCCACAGCCGGTGGATGGTGACATCCTCAGGAATCATCGGCAGGGCCCGCAGCAGGAACTCGAGATATCCTTCCCGGGAAAAGAGCGGGACCTTGCCGGACCGGTGGAGTTCATGGAGGGGCGTATCGCGGATCACCTGGAGGTGATGGAGTTTCAAGTGGGTCACTCCCAGCCGGCAGACGGTAGCGAGGGTTGCCAGCATGTCGGCCTCCGATTCGCCCGGGATGCCGAAAATGAGATGAGCGCTCAGCTCGAAGCCGCCGGCGGCCTTTATCCGTTCCGCCGCCTCGCAAAAATCGGCAAAGCCGTGATTGCGATTGAGAGAGGTCAGACTCCGCTCGTGCATGCTCTGCAGCCCGAGTTCGAACAGACACTCCTTGCCCGATTGCCGGACCAGCTCGGCAAGGGGCGCAAGAAGGCTGTCTTCAATGCAGTCCGGCCGGGTCGAGAGGATGAGCCCGACGCAGCCGGGATCCTTGAGCACCTCGCGCAGCAGCGCGAGCAGCCTTCCCGCCGGCATGGCCGTACAGCTCTCCTGCTGAAAGTAGGCGAAATATTCCCGGAACCGGCCCCTCAGAAGCATCGCCTTTCCCGCCGCCACCTGCCGGGCGAGATCGTCGCCTCCGCGAAGGCAGGAAGGGGTGAAACCGGCCGGGCGGCAGAAGATGCAGCCGCCCCGGGCCCGGTTCGGGCAGGCCACCCCCGCATCCAGGGGAATCTTGCCCACGCTCCTGCCGAATTTCCGCCGGCAATATTGGCTGAAGGTCCGGATCCGGGGCGATCCCGGCTCAGCCATATGTGCCTCCGGCGTCCCCGTCACGAGTCGAGTCCTTTTACCGTGGTTCGAGGTTGACCAGACAACTCTCCAGGGTGCGCTTCGGCACATGGTGGACGCCGTGCTCGTCCCGCCAGTAGCGGATATCCTGATCCTCCTGGCATTCTTCCAGGATAACCGTTTCCCGCGGCTTGCCGAGGGCGATGACCAGTGACAGCTGCAGATGGTCGGGCATGACGAAGAGAGAGGCCAGCTGGGGGTTGAAGGCGCCGATCCTGCATCCCCCTATCCTTTTTTCCATGGCACCGAGCAGGAGATTCTGGGTGGCCACCCCCAGGTCGAACTGGGCCTCGAGTTCCGAGCCCTTCAGCCACTTTCTATTCAGGAGGCAGAGAATGTAGGCGCTGGGGCGCTCCCCTTCCACCGGGCCCTTCCAGTCGGTGAGATAGCCGGCCCAGCCGAGGTAGGGGAAGATTTTGGCGCACAGCTCCGGCGTGTTGACCGGCATGTACTGCCACGACTGGCTGTTGCGGGCCGAGCCACCCAGCCTGGCGAGGTCGATCAGCTCCTCGAGCGTGGCCAGGCTGATCTGCTCCTTTTGAAGGAATCGCCGAAATGTCCTTGTTTTCGCAATGAGTTCCTGCATGACGCACCATATGGATAACAATATGTCGATGTATTCTTCCCAAGACGACTCATCATATCACCGTCCCGATTCCCATTGCCAGAACTAACTTAAGAAGTGCAATCGGGGGAGCTATTGCTCGGTATCGCTATCGGCATCGAAATAGAACTTCAGCGCGTTGTATTCGATAGCGATACCGATACCGATACCGATTTGGAAAGCTTAAGATAATGACATTGGAACGCACCTTGCGAGAAACCCAAACCTTTTTGGATGCAACTCGGAATCAAGGTACTAAAAAACACCCGCGAAGCTTTCCGCGGGTGTTTCAACCACTCCATAAGGGGCGGGTACCCCCACTTGAGGGAGTAGCTGCAAGAAAACTTCGCTTACAGGTTCGCTCTCCCTTCGGCGGTGATGCCGTACTTGCAGCGCACCGGGCTGTCGACCAGCCCCTTTTTCTTCAGGGCGGCGATCTGATCACTCACCACTTTCTTGTCGAGACCCGTCGCTTCGACGATTTCCTTCGACCCGCAGGGACCGCTGAAACCTGCCAGGGCCTGCAAAATTCTCTTCGACTCATCGGCCGGTCCGACACCCTTGCCTGCACATCCACAGCCACATCCGCTCATGTAAGGTTCTCCTTTTTCTTTTGTTTTTTCTGACAATTCGGGCATACCCCCATTATTTCCAGACGGTACCCGGTTATGGAATAGCCACCGACGCTCCTGAGCTGCTCAGGGCTCCAGTTCTCGTGGTCGATATCGAGATTATCAATCCGATGGCAGATGACGCAATAGATATGATCATGCTCCGAGGCGTCGTAGTCGAAACGCTTCTGCCTGCCGCTGATCTCCAGCTTGCCGATCAACCCCGCCTCGGAGAGGATCTCGAGATTGCGATAGACGGTTGCCAGGCTGATGCGGGGCATGACCTTCTTGACGATAACGTAAAGCTCGTCCGCCGTGAGATGCCTTTTGCTCTTCTGCAGCTCACGCAGGACGATCTCCCGCTGATTGGTCATTCGTAATGGCATACGAACCTCAAGCGATTAATAATTAATCCTAAATGTAATTAATTATTGTTTTCTGGTCAAGAGGGCATTTTGCCCCAGCAGGCGCCACGTCACGCGCCGAGCTGCCGCGTTTCGCCCCATCGCCTGCATCCTTCCGATTTGACAAAACTTGATAAAACCGGTGCCAATGTATAATTTCTGCCCTACACGGGCCATTAGTACCTTAGGAATTCATTTCTTGGACTGGATACCAGGCGGGGAGGCCGCCGGCAGGGAGGATCGGTCAATGGGAAACCGGCGGCACAAGACTATCGTGGTGACACTGCGGCTGGGGGTTCTTGCCGTGCTCCTCGGCTGTTCCTTTCTCGCCGGATGCGCCACCCTTGGCAAATCGATTACGGCCCTGACCAAGCCTTTCACCGAAGACGAGGCCGACCCGGGGGCAGTCGAGGATCTCGGGCCGACAATAGCCTACGAGGTCCAGGTGGAAATTTCCGGCCCCGCCGAGGACAACGAGCAGCTCCGGGACTTCCTGCACGAATCCAGCACCAGCATCCGTCTGCGGGAGAGGCCGACGGCGACGCTGGCCGGTCTGCAGCGGCGGGCCGAAGAGGATGTGGGGAGATTCACCGCCGTCCTCCAGTCCTTCGGCTACTACGACGGGAGGGTAAGTTTTGCCGTCCGGCCGAAAGAGGGCCCGGCCGATGCCGCCATCGCCCCCGGCTCTCCGGCGGTGGTGATCTTTCATCTCGACAGCGGGCCGCCCTACCTGCTCTCTGAAGTCTTGTTGGAGGTCGTCCGGCCGGACATGACCGTCCGCCGGCCGATGAATGACGAGGAGCTGAAGCTGGCGGGCCTCGCCACCGGCAGACCTGCCGAAGCCGAAGCCATCATCCAGGCGGAACGGCAGGCGGTCGAAATCATCCGCGCAGGCGGCTATCCCCTGGCTCGTGCGGGAGAGCGCAGGGTAACCGCCAATCCGGCGGAGAAGACGCTCCGGGTCCAATACGGAATAATCACCGGAGAACAGGCCAAGTTCGGAGACATCACGGTGAAGGGGGCGGAGGAGGTCGATCCCGATTTCATCGCCGGCTACCGCACCTGGCAGCGGGGCGACCTCTTTTCGCCCGAGGAAGTCGCCAACACCCGGCGCGAGCTGGTGGCGACGAACCTCTTCCTGGCCGCCGATGTCCGGCCCACGGATACAGTCAATGAAGAGGGCGAGATCCCCATCGAGATGGAGGTAGCCGAGCGCAAGCACCGCACCATCGGCGGCGGCATCAACTACTCGACCGCAGACGGCATCGGCGCCAACGGTTTCTGGGAGCACCGCAACCTGTACGGGGCCGGGGAAAGACTGCGGGTGCACCTCGAGGGATCGCAGCTGCAATTCGGTTTCGAGGCGGCCTTTGTCAAGCCGCAGTTTCTCAGGCGGCAGCAGAACCTGGTCGCCAACAGCCAGGGCAAGGAATTCACCACCGACGCCTACGAAGGCGAGCTTGCCGACGGTTTTGTCGGCATAGAGCGGCGATTCTGGGAGTACTGGGCTGCGACCCTCGGCGTCACGGCGGAATATTCCGACCTCTCCGGCCCCGATTCCCCCGATGAGTATTTCGTCCTCGGGGGACTGCGCGGAAGTCTGCGGCGCGACAGCACCGCCAACCCCCTCGATCCCACCTCGGGCAGCCGGATGGAACTCGCCCTGTCGCCGCTTGCCAGCCTCGCCGGGGCGAACACGCAGTTCGTCACGCTGCTGCTCACCGGCTCCAGCTATCTGCCGCTTGACAAAGCGCGCCGCTATGTCCTGGCAGGGCGGGCCAGGGCCGGCACGGTCTGGGGCGACGACCGGTCCTCCCTGCCCTCCAACAAGCGGTTCTACGCCGGCGGTGGCGGTTCCATCCGCGGATACCAGTACCAGAAGGTCGGCCCGCTGGATGAAAATAACGATCCGATCGGCGGCCGGTCTCTCTTGGAG
>OBJA01001166.1_pt1 | contig 19042 bp, 15 predicted proteins | sample 1519751 | NCBI WGS metagenome assembly OBJA01 (sample SAMEA3881238, study PRJEB22517) | soil metagenome | biome: lake sediment; feature: soda lake sediment; material: sediment, water from around vicinity | place: India | collected 2013-12-23 | depth 3 m
CTCATCAGTAGCACTGGTAACCGGTCATGAAGACCCGCAGAAGGAAGAATCATCCATCAACTGGAAAGGCCTGGCAAACGGTGTCGATACGATCGTTTTCTATATGGGCGTTTCAACGCTTCCATCCATCGTACGAAAGCTCCTGGAGAATGGACGAGCCGAACATACACCCGTTGCAGTCATTCAGTGGGGGACAACTACATCCCAGAAAACAATACGCGGGACCCTTGGAACCATTCAACAAAGAGTTGTTGAGGCCAACATTACACCGCCCGCAGTCACCATTGTCGGCGATGTAGTGCAATTTCACGAGAAGCTCAACTGGTTCCAGCAGCGTCCGCTCTTCGGGAAGCGTATCATCAATACCCGCACCCGCCATCAGGCCTCGGCACTTTCCACCAGGCTACTAGACCTCGGCGCAACGGTTGATGAAATGCCAACAATTGCAATCGAGCCTGTTGATGAAAAAAGCGAAATCGATGCACTGATCAAGAAAGGTTTTGCATACGACTGGCTTCTCTTTACAAGCCCGAACGCAGTGACAATATTCTTTGACAAACTGCTTACCTACAGGGGTGATATCCGGTCGCTTGGTCCAGTTCATATAGGATGTATCGGTCCGGCAACAGCAGATTCCGTTAAACTCTACCATCTTCAACCAGAAGTTATCTCATCTGATGCTGTTGCCGAGGGATTACTCTCAGAGCTGAAGAAACAGGGTGCCTGGGATGGAAAGCGGATACTACTCCCCAGAGCAGAAGAGGCCAGAGATATTCTTCCTGAAACACTTCGCCAGTGGGGTGCAACCGTTGATGTAATCACCACCTATAAAACCAGTGCTCCGTCTCAGGTTGACTCTCATATCTTGCGGCGTATCTGTGACAATGAATATGACATTATAACCTTCTCCAGTTCATCCACCTTCATTAATTTTGTAAATGTACTCGGTAGCGAAACATTCGAGCGAATCAAAACCGAACTCAAATGCGCAAGCATCGGTCCAGTCACAACCGGAACACTGCATCGGTATGGTGTTGAGCCGTTGCTTACTGCAAAAGAACATACAATCAATGGTCTGGTAAACGCCATTCAGGAGTATTTTTTACCCTCATGATTGGAATATCAAAACTTTATTGCGGTACAGTCGAGCCATCTGATGTTCTGAGATATAACCAGGATTCAGGTCAGCTTCCATCGCATCTTCTCCAGTTTTCAAGTGATAAGCGACCGGTAGTCGTGTGGAATGTCGGAAGGCGGTGCAATTTACGTTGTGTTCATTGCTATTCACATTCGCAGAACCAGGAGTACTCAGGTGAACTCTCTACTGCGCAGGCTGAACGGATGATCGAGAGTCTGGGGCGGTTTGGATGCCCGGTGATTCTTTTTTCCGGAGGCGAACCCCTGCTCCGAAAAGACCTGCTGCATCTTGTGGGTAGGGCACGAGCCTGTGGCCTGAGGGCGGTTATCTCAACGAATGGAACCCTGATAACTCCTGAGGTCGCTGAGCAGCTTGGTGAGGCCGGGTTATCTTATGTTGGGGTAAGCCTTGATGGGTTGGAAGAGATTAACGATTCATTCCGCGGCGTTAAGGGGTCGTTTTCCAGGGCACTGCAGGGTATCAGAAACTGCAGGGCAGCAGGAATCAAAGTTGGTTTGCGTTTTACCATTAACAGAGGTAATGTACGGGACATACCCGGAATCTTTGATCTGCTTCGAGCCGAAAGCATCCCTCGGATCTGTTTTTATCATCTGGTGTATGCCGGAAGAGGAAGCGCATTACAAAAGGAAGATCTGTCCCATCAGGAAACCAGAGAAACACTCGACCTGATAATCGACTCTACTGCATCGCTGCATAAAAGCGGTAATCCGGTTGAAGTTTTAACAGTTGATAATCATGCCGATGGTGTATACCTGTATCTAAGAATGCTTCGGGAGAAGTCACCGCGGGCATCAGATGTTTTGCGGCTTCTCAGAATGAATGGAGGGAACAGTTCCGGTGTCGGTATCGGATGTATTAGCTGGGATGGTTCCGTTCATGCAGATCAGTTCTGGCGACACCACTCATTCGGCAATATCAAACAGCGGCCATTTCCCGAGATCTGGACTGATACAGCGGAACCACTCATGGCGGGACTGAAGGATAGAAAAGCGCTATTGAAGGGTAAATGCTCCCGATGTACCTGGAAAGACATTTGTAATGGGAATTTCAGAGTACGCGCTGAAGCTGTTCACAATGATATCTGGGCTGAAGATCCAGCCTGTTTTCTCAGCGAAGAAGAGATAACTACAAATTATGAATAAGCTATTTGATTGTGAGGTTGTAGAATGTCATTTCCTGTGACCCGAATGCGTCGATTCGGAAAAATGTTTCTATTCGTTCACTTGTCAGGGAAACGATTCTTACAAAAGACGATCTTATTCTTCCGCTTTTTGTCTGCCCGGGGGATTCCGTACAAAGACCGGTTCAATCGATGCCCGGGGTATATCAAATGTCTATAGACATTCTCGTCAAAAAGTGCCGGGAAGTGGCTTCAGCAGGGATACGCTCGATTCTTCTGTTCGGTATTCCGGAGTGCAAAGATGAGCACGGCAGTTCCGGTTTCGACGAGAACGGTATTGTGCAACGTGCCATCAGGGCCATCAGAGCCGATGCATCACCGCTGCTTATTATCACTGATGTCTGCAACTGCGAATATACCTCGCACGGACACTGTGGCCATGTGATCGATGGGATGACCGACAATGATTCAACCCTGGAAACGCTTTCCAGGCAGGCACTATCTCACGCCCGCGCAGGCGCCGACATGATAGCGCCCAGTGACATGATGGACGGGCGGATAGGCCATATCAGAAACACACTCGACAAAGAGGGATTTTCAGACCTGCCGATCATGTCTTATTCTGCAAAATATGCCTCAGTGTTTTACGGACCATTCAGGGACGCAGCACAATCGGCCCCCCGATTCGGTGACCGCAAAAGCTACCAGATGGATCCGGCTAACGGCACTGAGGCTCTGCGGGAAGTGGAACTCGATATCGAAGAGGGTGCAGATATTGTCATGGTGAAGCCGGCATTGAGTTACCTTGATGTTCTCTACAGAGTAAAGGAGCGGTTTAACATCCCGGTTGCCGCTTACAATGTCAGTGGGGAATACTCTATGGTCAAAGCAGCCGCTGAAAAAGGATGGCTCGATGAGAAGAAAGCGATGATGGAGATGTTACTATCCATAAAACGGGCAGGGGCGGATCTGATCATATCGTATTATGCGCTGGAAGCAGCAAAGATAATCGGTACAGCACGTGAATAGAGATCCCCGTACAAACCAGCTCAGGATTTTGGCCTGGGAGGTAACCCGCTCGTGCAATCTTAATTGTCGTCACTGCAGGGCAGCTGCTCAGAGCACTCCCCCGGAAGGTGAACTGACAACTGTGGAGTGTGAGTCGGTCCTCAGAAATATCAGCTCCTTTTCTAAACCGGTGATAATCCTTACCGGCGGTGAACCGATGCTGCGCCCCGATATATACCACCTCGCCAGATTCGGCACCGATCTGGGGTTACGCATGGTCATGGCTCCATGCGGCATGCTTCTTGACCACTCTTCCTGCGCAAATCTGCTCTCTTCTGGCATCCAGCGTATCAGTCTCAGTATTGACGGGGCCACAGCAGAAACCCACGATTCCTTCAGACGCGTCACAGGGGCTTTCGAAGGAGTAATGCGGGGAATAGAGGTTGCCCGTGCCACCGGTCTCCCATTTCAGATCAACACAACAGTTACCCGGCTAAACCTTGAAGAGCTGCCTGCTATTTTCGATATGGCTGCCCGGCTTGGCGCAGTATCCTTTCACCCGTTTCTTCTCGTACCAGCAGGCAGGGGGAAAGAAATTGCCGGGTATGAAATATCACCTCAGGATTACGAACGGGTTCTGAACTGGATATATGAGAACCGCAACAGATACCCCATGACCCTTAAACCCACGTGTGCTCCTCACTACTATAGGATCATGCGACAACGGGAGCAGGAGGCCGGAAGAGTTGTACTGCCGCAAACCCATGGACTCGATGCAATGACCAGGGGGTGCCTTGGAGGGCAAAGTTTCGCTTTCATCTCCTCTGTGGGACGGGTACAGATGTGCGGATTTCTTGAGCATGAAGCCGGAAATCTGAAATCGAACAGATTTAATTTTAAAGAGATCTGGGAAGACTCGCCGTTTTTCAAACAGATTCGTACCCCGCAGAGCTACAAAGGGCGGTGTGGTTTTTGCGAGTACCGAAACGTCTGTGGCGGATGCAGAGCACGGGCGTTTGCCATGTCAGGTGACTGCATGAGCGAAGAGCCATTCTGTATCTACGAACCTAAAACCCCTTCGTCAAAAACGGAGAGATTGCAATGAACCTTTTATCCAGTAAACAAGCATTTGAACGATCCTGCGCAGTAATTCCCGGTGGAGTTAACTCCCCTGTCCGGGCATTCAAGGGGGTGGGCGGAAACCCTGTTTTTATGGCATCTGGCTCGGGTGCAACGGTAAGCGACATTGATGGCAACTCCTACATAGATTATGTGGGTTCCTGGGGGCCACTGATTCTTGGACACGCACACCCTGCTGTGGTATCTGCCATAAAGGAAACAGCTGAGAAGGGAACCAGTTTCGGAACACCAACGGAACGGGAGACCGAGCTTGCTGAATGTATAAAAGAGATTATGCCCTCAATGGAGATGGTGCGTTTCGTTAATTCAGGTACAGAGGCCACCATGAGTGCAGTGCGCCTTGCCCGCGGATATACCAGAAGAGAACGGATAATCAAATTCGACGGCTGCTACCATGGGCATGCCGACAGCTTTCTTATTGCCGCGGGTTCCGGAGCTGCAACACTGGGAATACCGGACAGTCCCGGAGTGACAGCAGGTACTGCAAAGGATACGCTTCTGGCCAGATATAACGATTTGGAGTCTGTCAGGCAGCTCTTTTCAAGCCACAAAGATCAGATCGCTGCTGTAATCATCGAACCGGTTGTTGGTAATATGGGAGTAATCCTGCCGCGTGGAGATTTCCTCAAAGAGCTCCGTGAACTGACACTGCGGGAGGGCACCCTGCTCATTTTCGATGAAGTGATGACCGGGTTCAGGGTATCTGCTGGTGGGGCACAGGAACTTTACGGCATCACACCAGACCTTTCGACTCTGGGGAAAATCATCGGTGCAGGATTACCGGTAGGAGCGTATGGAGGAAACAGAGATATCATGTCGCAGATTGCACCAAGCGGACCGGTGTATCAGGCAGGGACACTCTCAGGGAATCCTCTTGCCGTTGCAGCCGGACTTGCCGCCCTGAAAACCATTAGGGAGTCGGACGATTTTTATTCCAGTCTCGAGAAGAGGTCATCAACGCTTTTCGGTGCGCTCCATTCTCATTGCAGAAAGATAGGCATCCCCACAGTCCTTAACCGGGTTGGATCTATGAGTACGCTCTTCTTTACCAAAGAATCGGCAGTTGTCGATGCAGCATCAGCCAGGAAAGCACATACTGCTCTTTACGCTGAGTTTTTCCATAATCTGCTGCACCGTGGTGTTTACATTGCGCCATCTCAGTTCGAAGCATCATTTGTATCCTATGCACACAGCTCATCTGAAATCGAAAAAACAGTAGAAGCTGCGATTGACTCTCTGAATGCTCTCAAAGAAAGTGCACCGTTCAAATCATGGATGCAGTAGACAAACATATTCTCGATATACTCCAGCATGATTTCCCGCTGCTCTCCACGCCATTCCGTGCAATTGGAAAAGAAGCAGGAGTACCGGAGCAGGAGGTCATAACACGGATTGCCGCGCTGAAAAAAGATGGAATCATACGACAAATCAGCCCAATCTTTGATTCATCACAGATTGGTTATCACAGCACTCTTGCGGCTTTGAAGGTACCTCCGGGGAGCATCGAAAAGATAGCACAGAAACTCAACGAGCACAGTGGCATCAGCCATAATTATCTCAGAGATGGAGTGTACAACATCTGGTTTACTCTCACCATGCCTCGATCCGTGAATCTGGAATCTGAAGTTACCCGTATTGCCAGTGCGTGTTCCATCCGTGAGTCGCTCTTTCTTCCTGCACTGAAGACATTCAAGATCGGTTTTACACTCAATATGACTGGATCTTCCCGCAGACGTCGGTTAAAACCGGTACTACAATCGCTGAATCAGTATGAACCGGTTCACCTCAATCCGGAGTTTATCAGAATAGTACAACAGGACATGCCATTGATAAGCCACCCCTTTGCAGAAGCGGCAGAGCTTCTGGGGGTATCGGAAGATGCGATCATTGCGATGCTGGAGGCATACATCAGCAAAGGCTGGATACGTCGCATTGCGGCTGTACTGAAACCGGTACAGGCCGGTTTCCCGGTAAATCTTCTTGTAGCCTGGTCCACAAAATCCCAGGATGTGATAGATTCTCTTGGCATGTGTGCGGCATCATTTCCGACAGTCAGCCACTGCTACCAGCGTCCGTTTTCATCAGTTTGGCCCTATTCGGTATATACGATGCTTCATGGGCAAACGATAGAGGAGTGCGATGCGGTTGTGGCCGAACTTGCCGAATCCACCAGCGGAGTAGATCGCTATTGCAAGTTAGTGACACTGAGAGAGCTTAAAAAAGAACGGGTGATGTACTACCCGAAGCATTAGCGTTTTATGTGTGCTGATGCCATAATTTCAAGACAACAGAAAAAAGTGGTATTGTCAATAGAAACACCTGGAACTGAAAGGTGGTGAAATTGTTCAGGCGTTTTCTTTTTCTGAAAACGCGGCTTTGGCGCAGTCTGCCGGAGCAGGAGTCATAATTGGAAGCCTGATTTCAGCTGTAACCCCGGGCCCCTGATTGTTGTTTCTGATTTCGATTGCTCCGCCATGGCTTTCAACAATGCGTTTGACAATTCCAAGTCCCAGCCCGGTCCCCCCTTTTCTGGTGGTAAAGAAGGGTTCAAAAAGATGTTCAAAATGTTCCGGCTTTATGCCAGTTCCCCGATCAGTGACCTGAATACTGGCAATGCCATCATCGGCTCTGACATGAATCGTTATATCATTTTCCGGAGTGCTATGAGCACAGGCATTTTCAAGCAGATTGATCACAACCTGTTCCATTTTTGCCCGATCGGCTAAAATAGTGATTGTTTCAACCCCTTTTTCAGATTTTACCCGTACGACATGTTCCCGATAATACGATGAGTGCTGCCACATATTAACCGAGGCAGATATGAGCCACATGATTGATGTAGGCATGAGATTGGCACTTTCGATGGGCCTTCCCAAATCGAGCAGGTCGCGCATGAGATCCGACAAGCGAATCACTTGTTTACGAATATGATCAATATACGTAGAATATTCCGGATTGCTGCCGAGATCTTTACCGATTGCATCGGTTATGGCAAGAATCCCGTTCAGGGGATTGCGAACCTCGTGGGCGACACCCGATGTCAATTGACCGAGCATTTTCATTTCCTGTGACTGAAGTAATTGACGTTCCATGTTTTTACGATCAATCTCATGTCCGAGGTATCTGGCAAATATCTCAACAAGGTGAATTTCGTATTCAGTAAAGATGCGCTCGTTTCTATCCAGAGCACAGATAACACCCAGAATCTGGCCTTTACTATTCAAAACAGGAACACCAACATATGCATGCATATCACTAAAGTGCTGCATGCAATCTGGGTAGAGCTGTTCAAGATTACATGAGATTTGACATGAGCGCTGTACCCGGAATGCGATTCCACAGGGATGGTCACTGATCGGTAAGGAGGGAATATGTTCCAGTTTATTGTCAAAAACCTGTACGATTCCCCGCAATTCGTTTTTTTCGACTCTTCCCAGCGCAACAACCGACGTCTCTATTATACTTGCAATGCTCAGCACAGCCTGATCGACAATAGTATCCAGGGAAACGGAAAATGTGGTAGCCATTGCGTATACCGATTCAAGCGCACTGTTTCTTCGGGAAAACTCAGTCTCCGCTTTGATGCGCTCTTTCGTTTCTTCCTTGAGAAGATCATAGCTACGGGTGAGTGCCTCAGTGCGAAGCTCTACCCGCTTTTCGATCTCTGCATAGGCCTTCTGCAATGCGATCTCGGCTCTTTTTCGTTCAACGATAGCTCCGATGAGCCGTGCAGAGGAGTTGAGTCTGCTTCTGGCAGTGTCGACAATGAATTGTGGGCGAGATTTATAGGTCAAAGAGATCTCTTTGAGTTTGTGGTATTCGACATTAAACAGACGAGCGATTTTACGCAGCTTTTGTTCGTTCCGGGGAGGATCACCGTATCCGAAATTGACCACTCCAACGATTTCGTTCCCTGCTCGTATTGGCACTGCATATATCCGAATACCACCAACGCACTCTTTGTCAACAGGTGCACCGGTTTTCATAGCAACACGGGAGGTTTCCTCCCAACAGCATTTCCGACACAGCCACTTGCCACTTTCCAGGGCATCTTCACAAGACAACCCCCCGCAGAGTTCATGTGATGCATTATCGAGAAATCTGCACCACGCTGAGCGGTATATATCCACAGCATAACTGCCATCTGCTTCAATAACAGTCGCTGAGGTCTCCAGAAGATCGAGGTAGTCACTGACAATATCGACAAGCAGGTTTTTCCCTACAGCGGAAAGTATCTCCCCATGTTCGTTCAGTGAGGAAAGATCTCCGTAGGGCTGGACCCACGATGGTACAGAGCGGGTTGGTGTGCAGTTTCGTGTGAGGAGCCATTCGATTTTTTTCAACTCCTCTTCCATTTTTTTCCGTTCGGTTATATCGAGATGAATTCCCACCCAGGATGTGATCTGATCTTTGCTATCCCGAACCGGCCTTCCCCGGGACAATACAGTCACCACCTCTTCATCTGTTATTGTGAACCGATATTCATGCTCCCACTCCTCACCGGTCTTTACACAATGGAGCCACCGGTTGAGCACCGGACCGACATCTTCTGAGATCATCCGTTTTGTCCAGCCAAACTCCTGTGCTTCCTCCATGCTCATCTCTATCATCTCCAGAAATGACGGACTGGCATAGCGTAAGTTACCCTCTGCATCACACAACCAGACCCCATATGGAATCGTCTCCCCCATTATGCGATATCTCTCTTCACGTTCACGAAGCGCTTCATCCATGCGCTGTCGGTGAGTGATATCGTGCCAGGTCAGAACCGCTCCTGAAATGGAACCGTTCTTAAACACAGGGCTTGCCGAAAGTAAAAGCGAGAGGTGAAGCCGATTATCGATGATGATATCGACCTGCTCATCATGTAATTTCTCCCCCAGAAGCGCTCGTTTTAGAAATGATGAAAAACGGTCACTATCCTTTCTTCTGACCCCCACTTTTTTCATGAGATCCCGATAGATAGAGCCTATCGGATTAAAAGTGAAAAGAGTCACTGCAGCACTGTTTGCGTTTATTACTTTCCCTTCCGGGCTGAAAATCAATATCGGATCTGCGATGGATTCGAAAACCGCTTCCAGCTCAGCGAACAGGAATACCGAAACATTTACGTCATTTTGGACGCATTTGCCCTCTGCCTCAGCGAGCCTGTTCCTGAGTGCATCATTTTCCTCCATGAGTTGTGCTTTCGTTCTGGAACGAGAAGATTGAACCTGATGGTTTCTCATCTTTAATCAGCACTCCATTTCTGAGTGGCCCCGGAAATTTTTTTTACCAGAATTAAGTCGAATACAGCACGGGAACTTGCCGGTTGTATAACACAGGTGTAAGCAAAGAGATTAAGATCAAGTTACACAACACATTGAGACAGAGGAGAAGTTCTGCTGACATAGAACTCCGCACTGTTTCAAGTAAAACAAAGTATTGGGTAATATAATTTTTGAAGGCAGGGGTACAAAGTATTTCTGATTTCGATAAGCAAAGGGACCCTATAAAAGCTTTTTCGCTCAGATTCGGAGCTTTATTAGGCGATTCGGGACTGCAGGTTAGTGGCTAACAATTATATTTGATTTACTTTTCAGTTTATTCACTCATTGTAACGAAGGGTTTCACCATGGGAAAAACCTCCGCCTCAGAGCTATTTACCGAATACTGCTCTGAATTTCTTCAATCAGCAGAGTCTCTGGATAACCTTTTTGCCTTTTCGGCAGTCGCTATCACAGCCTGGAACAACACTTCCCGTGGTGATGAGGAAAGGAAGGATGCTGTAGAGAATCTCAAAAAGCGGTTGAAATGTGAAAAGATTTCAAACAAAGGCCGCACGTACAGTATTGATGAACTGGTACAGAAAATGATTGACCTGAAAAGAAGAGATTTCGACACCCATGTTTTTATGATCAAAAAAGCGGACTTTGAAAATGACCCTGACTCGCTGAGAATCAATGTAGAGTTGCTCTGAATGCCAGGTATCGCCACTGGTCACTATTTTGCTTTATTTTGAGCATATGGAGCTTTCAACGAAAACGTATCTCCTGCATTGGGTTAAGCGAAATCTCAAAAAGGCCCGTCGAGGAATCTACAGATGCCGGAAATTTATTCCCGGGCTCAAAGAGCGACATTATTTGGAATCACTGATTGGACCATTAGGATTCTGGGATAAACTCCAGGCCTATCAGTTTCATGTTCTTAAAATGCATGGATTATCACCCAACCACACTCTCCTGGATATCGGTTGCGGCCCTCTCCAGGGGGGAATCGCTTTCATCCGGTATCTAAACAGGGGTCAGTACGTCGGGATAGATAAAAAAGGCACAGTGGTTGCCGCAGCTTACCGTCAGATTATCACCTGCAATCTCTGGAATAAAAACCCCGTTATCATTCAGTCTGATACCTTTGGTAAAAATGAACTCAGATCCAGAAAGTTTGACTATATCTGGGCCTCACAGGTCTTGTATCATTTTGATCAGGTAAAAATCGATCGGCTCATGCAGTGCATTAAAGAACGACTGAACAGGGGTGGACTTTTCCTGGGAGACATACTCGGACCACGGCATTATGAGCATGTTTTTCCTGAACATGGCTATTTCCTGCACAGCATTGACTCAATCCAGCAGCTGGCCAGAAAGCACCATCTGAAAGTGGCATGTTTTGGGGAGATCTCCAACTACGGCTACCCCAAAAGCATCTCATTGAGTACCAACCTTCTTCTGGGAATACAAAATCACCGTTAAGAGTGTCCCTCCTATTATATTCTCTTGCGTTTCACTATTTTATTTCCAACACCATCCCAAACCTGCATAATCCTGGAGATGCTCCCATGAAAAGAAAGAATCTTCTGACCGGTGTTGTCCTGATTGCTCTATTTCTCATTTCCTGTGCTGCACACCAGCCATTCAGTTTAAACAGTGCTCCTGGTTTCTGGTCAGGTCTGTGGCATGGGATCATTTCTCCAATTGCGTTCATCGTAAGTCTCTTCTCAGATATCAGGATTTACGAATTCCCCAACAGTGGGAGATGGTATGATTTTGGATTTCTTGTAGGAATCAGTATCTGGGGTGGTGGTGCATCGGCGGCACGAGGGTCAGGCAAGTAAATTTGAAGAATTCAGAAACGAAACGCTTCACCCACGAATGTTTGCAGGAGCAGGATAAGGAGACCTTTTTAACTTTCCCCGGTTTCAGCGCTGAGCAGTTTGCAGCCCAAACAGTAGAAGCAGACCGATTGCGGAAATGGCAGCAATGATCCGGAATATTAGATCGCGCACCTGTGGGGGTGGCTTTGGGGCGTTGAATGAAGAATTGGGACTATGAAGCTCAGGCGGTGATTGGTGTCTGGTGTTTCTGTTGTCGGGCCCTGAAGAGAGTATCTCACTGAGTGCTTCCTCAAAGGAATCTTTGCTGTTTTTGTGCTGTTCCATCCGGCCTGTCCTTTGCTTAAAAATTAGATTGTAACCACAATGGAACACAATAATGCAAAAAAGAGACCGTACCTATAAATAGTTCATAATTATTTCCAAACAGCTTGACCTTAAAAACAGGCTTTGGTTATTTTACCTTACTTGGGTAATTTTAAAACTACTATTATCAATGAAAAAGGGATGCTTTTAGAACAGGCTGCAAATCAAAAAAATGTAGATCTCCATATCCATACTAGTTTTTCCGATGGTACGAGCAGTGTGAACGAAGTGATGGATTTTGCGTTTGCCAAGGGGCTTTCTGCAATCTCCATTACCGATCATGATTGTACCGATGCCTATCCACTGGCATTGGAGCTTGGATCGGAACTGGGCATTGAGGTCATTGCCGGGGTCGAGCTCTCAAGTGAAATTGAAGGCACCGACATTCATGTCCTGGGATACTTTGTAGACCCTGATAATCCCGCTTTTATCCGAAAACTGAAAGAGATGAAAGATGCTCGTTTTGTGCGGGCACAGAAGATCGTCAAAAATCTAAACCGTCAGGGAGTTGATCTTAGGTTCGACACGGTGCTGGCGGTTGCTGGAGTTGGGGCGATCGGCCGCCCTCACATTGCAACAGCCATGCTTAAAGAGGAGTTGGTTTACTCATTCAGAGAAGCTTTCGATAAATACATCGGCTATGGACTTCCTGCATACGTTGAAAAACTGAAGATGCACCCCAAAGAGGTTTTCGATCTGATAAAACAGGCCGGAGGCATACCAGTTCTTGCTCATCCGGGAGTTACCCAGGTCGATCAGAGGATACCGGAATTTGTGCGTGATGGCTTGATGGGAATAGAGGTTTACCATACAGAGCATCCCTCCAGTGCAGAACGCCACTATTTGCGCCTTACCAAAAAACACCATCTTGCCTTCACCGGTGGTTCAGATTTTCACAACAGTAACCACGCCAAATCCGAAATAGGTTCTCCAAGTGTCCCATACAGTTGTGTGAAAAGTTTAAAGGAAAAACTGGGTATTCCAGTTTGAGAGGTTGCTATGACCATTGTTCCAGTTATACTCGCCGGGGGTATTGGTGAGCGGTTCTGGCCACTGAGCAGATCATCGATGCCTAAACAGCTCCTGAGAATCATCAGCCATAAGACCATGGCAGAGGAGACGCTTTCCAGAGTTACCTCTTTATGTGCCAGAGGAACCAAGCCTCTGATTATCACCGGAAAACCCATGGCAAAGAAGATAAAAACCATGGTCTCCTCAAAGTATCGTTACGATGTTATCGTCGAGCCGGTAGGAAAAAACACCGCTCCTCCAGTGGCCCTTGCTGCAGCATGGATACAGGCACGGTACGGAGAAGCGGCGATGGTTGTTTTAAGTGCAGATCATGATATCCGCCCCAAGCAGGCGTTTCTTCAGGCAGTAAGAGCCGGAGTCGACCTGGCAAAGCACACCGATAATCTGGTTGTTTTCGGTATCAGGCCTTCACGCCCTGACACCGGGTACGGTTACATCCAGATGGGCAAGAAGATTCTCGACACAAAAGGTGTAGAAGGCTTCGTTGTTAAGCGTTTCATCGAGAAGCCCAGCATCGAGAAAGCCCGCTCATTTCTGGACTCAGGAAAGTACATGTGGAACAGCGGCATGTTTATATGGCGCACTTCAGTTATTCTGGAACAGTTCAGAAAGTATATGCCCGAACTCTATAAATTGGTGAAGACCGTAGCTGCCAAAAGGTTTTCAGTTGATGGGATTAACCGTTTCTACCAGCTCTGTGAAAAGGAATCGATCGATTATGGAATCATGGAGAATGCGCCGAATGTGTGTGCAATTGTGGGCAGCTTTTGCTGGGATGATATCGGGTCCTGGGAATCGATGGAGAGGCTCTATGGAAAAAACAGCGCTGGTACGACAGTTGTGGGAAAAAATATCTACCAAAAGGATTGCTGCGGATCTATAGTTGTCAACAAATCACCACTGGCTGTGGCAACAATCGGTTTAAGCAATGCGGTAGTAGTTACTACTGGAGATTCTGTTTTAGTCATAGATCGCTCGAAGCTTCCTGATATAAAAAAGTATATTACTGATATGAAAAAGGAAGGCAATCTGCCGGAAAAGTTATTCTAACCTGGTGAGATCTATGTCCGGGCCCTCTATTATGTTCATTGTCGGAGATGTATCCGGCGATCATCATGCCGCATCCATTGTGAAAAGACTCAAAGGAGATTATCCTGACGCGCAGCTTTGGGGTATAGGTGGCCCTGCAATGCAGGAGAACGGATTCATCTCACTTATGCCCTTTGAACCGTTTAATCGCATGGGCTTTATTGAGGTTATTTCTCACCTGCCTTTTTTCCTTGAGGCCAAGAGATTTCTGATTAGAAGACTTAAAGAGCTTCGTCCCGATTGTGTGGTGTGTGTTGATTATCCCGGATTCAACATGCCCATGATGAAAGCAGCATCCAGAGAGGGAATACCGGTAGTGTGGTACATTGCACCGATGGTGTGGGCCTGGAAAAAAAAACGGGCACGTGTTCTTGCCCAGCACGCATCACACATCGCCTGCATTTTTCCATTTGAACCAGCATATTTTGCGCCTTTTACCGAAAACAGTACCTTTGTAGGAAACCCACTCGTTGAATCGATGGACCTTCTTTCTGAAAGATCGGAAAATATCTCCAGTCCGGTGTTGGCAATTATTCCGGGGAGCAGGAGACAGGAAATCGAAAAGATGCTCTACCCCATGGTAGAAACCTACTCATTACTTAAAAAGGAGTTTCCTGCATTGCGGGGAATACTCTCCCGCTGTTCAGTATTGCCAGAAACGGTATTTACAAAGGCCCTAAGCGGAAGCGGCATAGAGCTTTTCTCCGGTCCTCTTCAGGAACTTCTCCAAAAAGCCGATCTAGCCCTGGTGAAATCGGGAACTGCCACTCTTGAGACTGCCCTATCAGGAGTTCCACAGGTAATTGCCTATAAAACATCACAGATCAGCTATTCTATCTTCAAACGGGTAATCAAAATCCCTTTCATCGGTCTTCCCAATATCATTGCCGGAGAACAGATTGTCCCCGAATGTATTCAAGACGAAATGAGCGCTGAGTGTATGGCGGCAAAATTGCAATCCTTTCTCCTGGATAAAACGCTATATTGTAATACCAGAGAGCGACTCATGCGACTACGAGAACAGCTTGGCTCTCAGAAACCATCGGAGGTGGTTTCGGATATAATAATGAGGAGTATTAAAAACAGAAATTTGAACCAGGGAGTCACTATTAACCACTAGAGGTGCAATAGAGGTCTTTTAACCTTGATCTCCCAAGAGGGTAACTGCTGGTGAAACGCTTTATTTGGGGTCTTCTTCTAGTACTGTTCTCTTCCGGTGCTCTGAAATCAGCTATTCGGAGTGGTGATTATACTATTGCCGGATTCAGAAAAACCGATCGACCCTATCCACAGAAAAGCTCCGGGATCATCCGAACCGAAACAGACAGCATACTCCAGGAGCTCCAGAACGTTGTACCGGTTAAACCCGGGCAGGTTCTGATGCGCAAAAAATTCGAAGGTGAGTACAGAATCTATAAAGGAGAACTGGATACTGCCCTCTTCTCCAGAGTTCCTCCAATGTACTATGTGTTTACTATCCCGGGATGGGCGCGTCTTTCCGATATAGTCAAATACCGTTTTTACCGAAGCCCCACCGATAAGCCGGGAACCGATGAAGACATCGTGTATTTTGATGGCGAGCGAATCTATGTTCGTCAGTTCTCCAGAATTTTCTACTTCCGCAACAACTCATGGTTCTCACTTGAGGGCCAGCCGGTGTTGCCCCGGGGTGCAATTGAGCTCACGTCTAACCCCTCCGGCGCAGATGTCATTATCAATGGGGAGCAATCCGGACTTAAAACCCCCTGTACAATCGACAGGATGCTTCCAGGAACCTACGTATTCGAATTGATGCAGGAAAATTACCATTTCTTCCGGAAATCAGTACGAATTATCCCCGATAGCACCATTAAATCCTCTTTTGAGCTGATCTCAGATATGGATACGGTGTATATAACCGGAGAGGTGCCCTATGGACTTCTGGTTCTTCCACAGCCGCCAAACGACACCCCTTTCATTCTGGATACTATTAAAACGAGAGATTTGAAGATACGGCTTTTTCCCGGAGATGTTCGCCTGAGATGGGATGGGGGAAGTGTATATCATTCTGTTGATACGATCCTTTCGATTCCCGAAGGAAAGGTGATGTATTTCGATTATCTTTTCAAGCGAAGATACGGGGTGCTAAGGATTGTCGTGAGCCCACCCGATGCTGAGGTGTGTTTCCAGAATGGCGCATGTATGATTGGGGAACAGGTGATGGAAACTCCTTCTGGAGTTTACACCATCGATTCCTACCGTCATGGGTTCAGAGGGATCAAAAAGGAGATTAGTGTTATTCCCGATACAATCAATACCTGTTATATTGATCTGCAGTTAGTGCCTGACAGAGATGGGGATGGTTTTCTGGATAGTTTAGATAAATGTCCCGATGAGTATGGCCTGCACGACGGGTGTCCAAAGCAGAAGCTCAGTGATGCATTGAGTTCTAAGAAAGAGGAGATTCAGGCATTCCTGAGAAATGACCAATTCACTATTGGAGTGACTCTTCTGGGCCTTATCACCCGAATTCCCACAAAAAAGCATTTCGCCAATTTCCTCTCCACTTTTTCCAGTGGTAAAATTGGCGGAATCAACAATTACCGGGGACTTACTTTTTTCAACACTCTTCAGATGATGTACCGTGGTCTTTTCTGCTCTGTTGAACTGGGACAGTGGACTGCTGGGATTCATTATGAACGGAGTGATACGATGCACCTTGCTACAAAAACGAACGAATACCTGGTAATCTATGATTCTGTATTCAACATCGAACCGGCTCTGTTTATTCCCAGCACTGGAGTTTCGTTGGGCTTTCATTATAACTGGTCCTGGCTAAATGTGATATACTCTATTGGCTATCAATGGGAAGATATCATTTTAGATCAGATATACAACACCGCGGATGGATCATTTACCAGAATTACTTTTGATAATGACTGGTGGTTTCATCAATTACATGCAGAAGCAGATATGCACATCGGAGATTTTTTCGCTCCTTCGATATATTGTCGGTTTAAATTCCCCTTCGGACCCACAAAAAGAACACGATGGCATACAATGCAGGCGGGACTTCAACTGAAAGTTACCCCATCAATGTTAAAAAAGAGGAACAGCAAATGAAGTGTATTCTACTTGTACGATCAGTTATTACGCTTTCGGTCACGCTTCTGATTCTTCTACTGGCTTCGGGATGTGGTGGGGGGTTCAAGGGGGACAGTCTGGAGGCAAAGGAGTTGGGAGAATCGATTTTCGGACCCGATTCGGCCCGGTAATCTGCCTTCTGTAGATCTGTCTCATTTCATTTTCATTTCTCAGAAAAAACTTTCTGTAATCTGCCGGGCCTAGTCAACAGGAGAGGTAGTCTTTCATATAAGCTAAATAAAAAAGGGGCACTCGCTGGAAGAGTGTCCCTGTTATCGGCTTGAACCAGGAGTGTTTTAGAAAAGCACTCCGACTCTACCTGTAAAAGTCATGGGCATATCACCATTGAAGTCTCTGAACAGAAAGTTGGCGTTACCTTCCACATTTACTTCGACTGGCCCACCTCTGAAGAGCAGAACACCGAGAACCCCACTGAGATCGAACCCAAAGGCATCATCGAATCCTGCTCCATTTGCGTACCCAAGTCCCCCGGCAGCTCCTATGTAGGGAGTGAATGCTGTTTGAATCGGGTAGTAATTAGCTCCTACGAGTGCTGATGCCAGAATGGCATCGCCGAAATCGACCCGGGTCGCGGCCTCGCGGCGCAACTCGGCTGTAGCTTCCAGCAGCGCTTTTACGCCGAAAATATCTGCTACGTTCCAGAGTCTTGAACCGAAAAACTGATATGATGGGTCATCTGAAGCAAGGTTACTGAGAACACCGATTCCTGCTCCAATGTTGAAAGCATCTGGTGCTCCCTGTTGTGTTGTTGCTCCATTTTGGGCAAAAGCTGTAGCAACGCCCAGTGAGATCAGTAAGGCTGTGAGTAGAGTCCGCATAAACCCCTCCTTTTATTGGTAATAGTTCTCCACTTCTGAGCCGTAACCCGAAGTGCCTTTATACTTGATGGGTATTGCAAACAGCGTACCTCTAAACTCAGACCTGTTGATTGACTACTTTGAGAATTGGTGCTATACTGGAATAACCCCATTTGAAAGCTGGTGATATATGGTAAGTATAATTCTCATGATAAATAACAGGCGGGAGGAACAGATTCTCAAACTGGCATTCCAGCAGCGGGGTCTCAAAGTTCTTGTTACAAAACCCACCTATCAGAATTACATTCTGATGCTTCAATTTGTGCCCGATCTGATTCTTATGGAATTACCTCACCTCTGCATTGACCAGTTAAACTTCTCAGAGCGAATCAAGTCCTACAAACGTACCCGCTCAGTTCCTATAATTGGCTATGGTGATAAAACAGACAGCATGATAAAGCGGGGCATAAGTAAAAAGGGTATTACAGTGTACCTGGAACGCCCCATTAAATTCAGTGCTATGATGGTGCTTATTGAGCGCCTTCTGAAGCCTCAGCATAAAATTCTGGAAGCTGTGGCGCTGAGTTCAGATAAGGAGAAAGATTTCGATCTGATTCTCAATTCAACCGCTCCGGCGTCCCAGAAAGCAGAAGCTTTGATACGTCACGTAGCCGGGTTACTGGCGTTTCCGTTTACTATATCCAAGGTCCTGCAGATAACTCAGGATGATAATTCCGGAGCAGGCCATCTGGCCAATGCCATCGGATCAGATCCGGCCATTGCTGCTCATATCCTCAAAGTTGCGAATTCCGTGTTCTTTGCCAGTTTCAACAGCCGGATCAATTCCATTAGGGATGCGATTGTGCGAATTGGGTTCCTGGAGACAAAGAAAATCGTCATGAGTATGTCGGTGATGAAACTGTTCGTTCAGCGCAACAAGAACCTGGGATTTGACAGAATCGATTTCTGGTATCATTCACTGCTTTGCGGACTCATATGCGAACGATTTGCAAGAAATATGAGGGGAATCAACACCGAAGAGGCATTTCTGGCCGGCCTTCTGCACGATCTGGGAATTATACTCCTGGATGAATACT
>OBJA01001167.1_pt1 | contig 19040 bp, 11 predicted proteins | sample 1519751 | NCBI WGS metagenome assembly OBJA01 (sample SAMEA3881238, study PRJEB22517) | soil metagenome | biome: lake sediment; feature: soda lake sediment; material: sediment, water from around vicinity | place: India | collected 2013-12-23 | depth 3 m
TGCCAGCCCGGTATAGTCAAACGGATATCGATGCCTTCGCTTTGGGAACCGGGGATCCCGACTTGTATCCGAACGTTGATTGGATGAAGGAAGGATTGAGTGATTATACCCAGACTCACCAGTTTAACTTCAGTTATCGCGGTGGCGATGAAAGAACCCGTTATTTTACTTCGGTCGATTACAAGAACGACGCGGGAATACTGAATTCCAAATGGACAGATTACGACGACCGTTTCTCCACGCAGTTAAAAAATGTTTCTCTCAGTGGGCGCATGAACCTGGATATTGATGTAACAAGAACCACGCTCGCCAAATTAACCATGAGGGCAGGGTTGCAAGAATATAAAAGACCCAATTACACGGAATCCTCTATTTTTAGCGATTTAATTGCCATCCCGGCAGCAAGTTTCCCCATATTAACGCAAAACGACATATGGGGAAGCAATAATATTTACAATAGGAATCCTATTGCAAATATTTCGGGGTTGGGTTATTACAGAACCGATCAAAAAAGCCTACAGGCAGATTTGCGAATTATCCAAGGGCTGTCGGTAATTACCCCCGGACTGAGCGCGGAAGCAGCGGTTGTTTATGATTATTACGGTACCACGTATGACAGACAGGCGAAAAGTTACCTCTATGAAGTGAATACGCTCGTCTTTAATCCGGAAACTGGTGAGAATATCAAAAATTCCCAGACATACGATGAAGAGAGTGCCTTGACTTTTAGCACCGGTATAGCTGGTAAACAGCAGTTCCTCGGCATGGAAGTTAAACTTGCGTACAAACAGGTATTTGGCTATCACCAACTGGATGCTGATCTTAAATTTCGCAGGGAAGGGACAACTTCGGAAGGCCGGAATAACGTGTGGACAAGGCAATACCTGCTAGGAACCGTCGGGTATAACTATAACGGTAAATATCTTGCAGATTTGGTGGTGAATCACTATGGAACAAGTGTCTTGGCAGAGGGAGACAAGTACAGGGCTTATCCGGCTATTTCTGCAGGATGGATTATCTCAAATGAATCTTTCTTCTCATTACGTTCGTTGGACTTTCTCAAACTTCGTGCTTCGTGGGGTCAATCTGGCAATGATAATATCCCCTATGAATTAAACAAACAATTTTGGATAGGAGGAACCGGCTATTACTTCAAAGATAATAATACAAGCGCAGGTGCAACCAGGGAAGGGACTCTTGCCACCAATGGCGTGGAGATCACTAGATCAACCAAATACGACATCGGGCTGGATATGAGGATTTTCACGAAACTCTCTTTCACTACCGATCTGTTTTATGACAGGCACGATAACATGTTGATAAGCGGAAGCACGATCTACTCTTCTGCAATTGGCGCAACGGTTGCGAACCTTTTCGAAGGAATTACCGATGTAAAGGGAGTCGAAACTTCGTTGTCGTGGAGAGAAACAGACAAGCCTTTTAAATATTATATCGAAGGGAACCTTGCATTTGCTAGAACGAAAGTTATCGAAAATGGTGAAGGGTTTAAACCTTACGACTACCTGTCGGCAAAAGGAAAACGGGACGGCCAATTTTTTGGATTGGAAGCGATAGGATATTTCAACGACTGGGATGATATTGACAATAGTCCCCAACAAAAATTCTCCGATGTTAGGCCGGGAGATATCAAGTATAAAGACCAGAATGACGATGGAAAGATTGATGAGTACGATATTGTAGCCAAAGGATATTCTACTTCCCTCCCCGAAGTATATTACGGGATCAAATTAGGGTTTGAATACAAAGGATTTGGGGTAGATGCTATTTTCCAAGGTGTTGCAAATTATAGCCGCGTGCTTAATACCGCCCATGTCTACTGGCCATTGACGAATAACCGCAATATATCGACTTGGTACCTGAACGACAATATCCGATGGACGGAAGAGACCAAAGCAACCGCCAACCTTCCGAGGTTGACAACGCTCTCTAACTCCAATAATTTCAGGAACAGCACCCAGTGGTTAGAAAATGCATCTTATTTCAACCTGAGAAACCTGAATGTGTACTATAACCTGCCACAATCGCTGATAAAGCATCAAGGATTACAGAAATGCCAGGTATATGTAAGGGCAAACAACCTCTTCCAAATTGACCGGTTCAAATACTTGAGCCCCCAAAATTTAAGTCTCGGTTACCCCGATTTGACTTCCGTGTTTCTTGGATTAAATGTTCATTTTTAATATTTATCTGTTATGTATAAAAGAAAATATGTTATAGCCATTTATACACTGGTAATTGTATTGAGCGGGTGCAATAACTACCTCAACATTGATGAATCTGTCGGGAAATCAAAAGAGCTTGCTTACGGGTATTTTAACGAGCTAGCCAATAACGTGGCCCATCTCTATGGGCAGTTACAGAATGATTGGGGTGTTATGGGAAACGCCTTGCGGGAAGCGGCAACCGACAATGCCGTGTATACTTGGAGCAATAGCTCCGTGTATGATATTTATTATGATACGTGGAGCCCTATAAATACCATTGATAATGTATGGGGCCATTATTATGCAGCGATTCGCTCGGCAAATATCTTTCTGGAAAACTATACATTGGAGCCTTTTGAACGCTTTAAACATAATGATGCGTACGAGGATGAAATGGACAAGGCACGACGTTTCCCGTATGAAGCAAGATTCTTACGTGCTTGGTATTTCTTCGAATTAGCTAAAAGATATGGCGATATCCCGTTACTTACAAGGCCCTACAACACCGATGAAATCAATAGCGTCGAAAAAACGTCCTTCAATAACGTGGTCGATTTCATTATTTCGGAGTGCGACGCGGTAGCCTCACAATTACCGGTTTCGTACCGGAGTGTTCCCTTGCAAGAAACAGGGCGTGCCACACGGGGTGCTGTCCTAGCGCTCAAGTCGCGCGTACTTTTATATGCGGCCAGCCCGCTACATAATCCTTCGGGAGACACTTCGAAATGGGAACTTGCGGCAAAAGCTGCCTGGGAACTTATCTCGAACGCGGAAGCGGAAGGTTGGTATAGCTTGGTATCTGGAGTGAACTTATTCAGTGACGGGAATAATGTACTGACTGCCAGGGAGCTTATTTTTGAGCGACGGAATGGCGACAGCAATAATTTCGAGGGACTGAACCTGCCTATCGGTTTCGAGGGGGGAAACAGCGGAAACACGCCGACCCAGAACTTGGTTGATGCTTTTGAAATGAACGATGGAACTCCTTTCGATTGGAATAATCCCGTGCATGCTGCCAACCCGTACTTGAACCGCGATCCCCGTTTTTACAAGACAATTGCTTACAATGGCTCTGTACTGATGGTAAACAGCGTGATGAAGAGCGTGGTCGAAACTTTCACAGGCGGTAAGAACGGACCTCCCCTTAACGGGGCAACACTCACCGGTTATTATTTGAAGAAATATATTGATGAAAATGTCTCTTTAATTTCAACGGCTCCCGTTAGCCGGCCTCACCACTATATTTTATATCGTTATGCCGAAATTTTACTTAATTATGCCGAAGCCATGAATGAGTGGAAGGGTCCTGACTACAAGGATGCAACGTACACGCTTTCGTCGTGCGAAGCATTGAACAAGATTCGCGTATACGCGGGAATGCCTAGTATCAACGGCGATAACGAACAAGGTGCTTTTAGGAACAGAATCAGAAACGAGCGCCGCGTTGAGCTAGCTTTTGAAGACCACCGTTTTTGGGACATTCGCCGTTGGAAAATGGGTGAAGTTGTCAAAACAATTTATGGTGTAGAAATCACTTCGGAAAGCAATGTTTACCAATATACCCGGAAAAAAATACAAGACAGGGTATGGAATGACAAAATGTATCTTTACCCGATACCTAATTCCGAACGATTCGTCAACGAGAACCTTACCCAAAATCCGGGATGGTAACTAATGAATTCGATTGATTTCCGAAGCAGCAGTCTACGAGATTACCCAATCCGATGGACCGTTTTCAGAACTAGTTGTCAACGGTCTTTCTGCAGATTTGTTGCATAACGGGTATATCAGCTGCCCGGTGTTTGGTACCAAGTGGATGGTACGTCAGACGATGGGATTGTGATAAAAAAGCGTACGAGTATGCCAAAGTATTGATATGGTACCTTTGAAAATAATAGTTTTAATCATATGAAAACAAAGTTTCTTTTTATTCTTTTTCTTGCAGCCAGTTTTACTATTCAAGCGCAAAACGCTGGAAAAACGTCATATGCCTATTTGGAAATGATCGACGAAATTATGAAAGACATGCCGATTTATTGGAAAACCGGTTTGGACGATATTGAAAAAATTATCGTTGGAATAGAAAAAGGTACCGTAGAGCGTATATGTTTGTCTGCCGGAGGCCGTCCCGTACATAGTATATTCTATGGCAAGCCGAACGACGTAAAACGTACTGCGAACCTCAGCAGTGCGATGGGAGCAGGCAGTATGAAATATTACGCGGACAAATCAGCGCCTGATTACCGTCCTACGGTATTTTTGGTTGGAGCAGTACATGGCGGTGAACTGGAGGGAACGGCGGCACTGATGAATCTGATTTCTATCCTGGAAACAGGCAAGGATTTTGCCGGAATCACATACCCATCAATAATCTCAAGTGCTGCAAGAATGAATTTTATTATTATCCCGTGTGCTAATCCCGACGGGCGTGCACGTGTACCTTTATCCGGCATGGTAGGATTGGATTATGAATCTTTCCGTTATCTGTCGCAAGGCACTTGGAAAGACGGAAGCTTGGCTGGCTGGCCGACGTGTAAATCGGCACATCCGATCTTGGATGCAGTAGAACATTTAGGATCTTACTATAACGACGATGGCATCAACATGATGCACGATTTCTTTTTCACCGATCCGGCCGCGGAGACCAAAGCGTTACTGAAAATAGCGGAAACATTTGCACCTGATTTTACAATACTCTTTCACGGCGGAGATAATTGCGAGCCACATATGGCCGGAGTAGGATATCTTTTCAAAGATACGAAAGAGAAAATACAGGCGTTTCAACAGTCCATAGCAGATCAATATAAAGATACAGGATTTTCGATTGGCGGGAACGGTGCAGATGAAACGAATACCAAATCATTCAATCTTACATCAGCTATGGTACATGTCTGCGGTGAACCGGCCATTACCTTCGAAAGTAATCAGGGGCTTAATTACTTTGGCAAAGGGAAGGTAAAATATACATACGACGAAATATACCGGCATCATATGCTCACTATTGAAGGATTATGTAATTTTTTACTGGATCGATATTCCCTCCGTTAAATACTATGTACGGAGTGTCATGGATCAATGTTATTATGCCCAAACACCGACTAGATATTGTTCGGAAACTTTAAGTTTTTTTATAAACACTATTAGATGTCAATTAGTTAACATTTTGCATTATGATTTTCCGATTAAACAGATCAAAGTGTGCCGTTATGGTTTATACCATCCTATTATTGACTATTATTTCTTGTTCCTTCCGTCAAAAAGAAAGAGTCGTCAATTTTGAGGGTGATTCCTGGACGAATGCCATTCGAGATGAACATCCGCGGCTGTTCTTTAGCAAAGAGTCATTTAAAGCGATAAAAGAACGGGCTCTAAATGAAGAGAGTGAGTTGTTCGGTGAGATGAAAGACAGGGTCGACGCCCTTATCGAACGAGAAATCGAGTTTAAGGATCCTTTGGTCAGGGATGGTTCCCAAAACTCGGACCATGAATACGGCACCCGTGCAGCCGAAGCCGCATTCGTGTACCTTGTCACCGAGGATAAAAAATACCTTGAGTTGAGCAAAAACATATTAATAAAATTGGTCGATTATTATACCCTACGGAATGAACACGGCTTGAACATCCAGTGGTATGCCTTTTCAAGAATAAACGCCCTGGCGGCATACGACTGGATCTACAACGATCTCACGGACCGGGAAAGGAAGGAGATAGGAGTGCCTTTCATTAAAGCCGTCTATTACATGCTTCCCTCTTCCAATAGAAAACCTTTTTTCAGAGAAAATACAGGAGACATAAAAACAGGCTTTTACGGTCCTCCAAGTCTGGCTTGGTATGCCGGCCTGGTATTTTATAATGAAGGTATCGATGACAGTATGGCAAACGCAATGCTATTGAAAGGATATAATGATTATACAGATCTTCTGAAATACAGAAGCAATTGTGCGGGAGATGATGGAGGCGCTCCCTCAGCCGTCTTGGGTTATTGCATGGGAGCATATCCATGGGCGGAATTTAGTTTTTTCCACACGATGAATTCCGCTTTGGGAATCTATATTTCAAAGGAATGGTCTTATGTTCCGAATTTTATCAATTACGTATTCTGGAACTGGTTGCCCGGCAACAGAGAATTCGGTTATGGGGATGCCAACCATTATACGAATGACATCCCTTTAGGGTCAATGGATATTCATTTGTCTCAAATGATTCATTTTTACGGAAAAAGCCATCCTGATTTAATGAGCATAGCCAAATGGATGCAGACAAAGACTGAACGACAAAAACAGGATGTGTTTCCGTTTATCCGTTTCTTATTAACAAACACTTTCGATGAGATAAAACCGGCTGTCCCTTCCGACAAGTTACCGAAAGCAAGGCATTTTGAGAATATGGGGCAAATATTTATGAGATCGGGATCAGGAGACGATGACACTTATGCGCTTTTTACTGCCGGAGGTATATTGAAGCAGCACAGGCATTATGACAATAATAACTTCGTGATCTTCAAAAAAGGATTCCTAACATTAGATACGGGGACACGTCCACAACCCGGTCTTCATTTACCGAACTATTATTGCAGAACGATAGCCCACAACTGCATCCTGATCAGAATGCCCGGAGAAAAGATGCCGAATTACTGGGGAGGCCCGGCAGTCAGTGAAGAAAATCTTCCAGTACCCAACGACGGGGGACAAAATAACCTGCTCGGTTCGGAAGTAACAGCTTTTGACGAAAACGAGGAATATGTATACATTGCCTCCGATGCTACCAAATCGTATCACGAGGACAAGGCCGATTTAGTGGTTCGCCAGTTCGTGTTTCTTCCTCCCGACTGTTTCGTGGTCTTTGACCGAGTGAAATCTGACAGGGCTGAATATCCGAAAACATGGCTTCTGCACACGGCAAAAGAACCTGTTGTTTTGGGTAATGAATTTTATGCCGATCAGGCCGAAGGTCGGTTATTCTGTAGAACGGTTTTCCCGGAAAATGCAAAACGGATAAAAATCGGCGGTTCGGGAAAACAGTTCTGGTCTGACGGGAGAAACTGGCCGATGCCAGTATTAACACCGGATGACTGGAATTACGGTCGGATGCGTTTGATACCTGATACCCACGAACTGCTCGGTCAGTGGCGTATGGAAATTTCACCGGCAACTCCTGCCAAAGATGATTATTTTCTCCATCTGCTACAGGCTGGCGACCTCTCACTGAAATACATGGTTGAATCTACGACTTTAGAAAAAGACGGCATTGCAGGAGTAAAGTTTACTTACGGTAACAAGGAATATGAGATATTGTTCAATACCAAAGATGATATCGGAGGGAAAATATCTATTAGTCGCGACCGGCAGAAGATTCTAGCGGAAGATTTCACAAAAAGCGTGAAATTCCAAAGTGGTTTACTGTGATCTATGAATTTATTAAGAAATCTGTATTCAATAAGTAAACATCATACTAGCGAATATTTAAAAATTTATGAAATTTTCTGCATTAATTACACTCAGGATTTGTTTTCTTTATTCATGTTCTTCGAAAGAAAGACCTATTTATGAAGTCGTTAATGAAGCCTTAAAGTATGCCGAGTAATAATCACTTCGGATGGCCAAAAAGTTAGAAGATGATAGGACTCTTAACCTATGCGGATTACTATTATATGGAGCATTGATGCGATATAAGAAAAAGTTTTGTAAATAAGCAAGACTTAAATAATATTCATATTTTTGTAAAATTAAAATTTGGTGCAAATGAAAAAGTTATCACTCCTGTTTTGTTTAGTTTTTACTGTTTTTTGTGTAGAATCCTGCCAGAATAAAGAGGCGGATAAAGTAAATATTATCGATGAAAACATTGCCTTTGCGGCAGATCAGTATGGATTGTTATTACAAAGTATAGAAAATCCGGTAAAATTACTGAACCCGAAATCATTTATCGATGGCAAGATGAAATTTATCCCTCCTCAGGAATGGACATCCGGATTTTTCCCCGGGAGTTTATGGTATATATATGAGCTGACCGAAGATGAAAACTGGAAGAATGCAGCCATAAAATATACCGAGATGTTAGATACGATCCAATATTATACAGGTAACCATGACGTGGGTTTTATGATAGGTTGTAGTTATGGCAATGGCTATAGACTAGCCGGTAATGAAGATTACAAAGATGTAATCGTACAAGCGGCAAAATCGTTGTCCACACGTTATAATCCTGCTGTAGGATTGATCCAATCATGGAACGCAAATCCGTCGAGAGACTGGGAATATCCTGTGATTATCGATAATATGATGAATCTGGAACTGCTCTTTGACGCGACTGAATTTTCAGGAGATTCCACTTTCTATCATATTGCGGTAACCCATGCCGATAATACCATCAAGCATCATTACAGACCGGATTACAGTACATGGCATGTTATCGATTACAGTAAAGAAGACGGCTCGGTAAGACATAGAAATACGCATCAGGGATATTCCGATGAAAGTGCATGGGCCAGGGGACAGTCATGGGGTGTGTATGGGTATGTATTGTGCTACAGGAAAACAAATGACCAGAAATATCTAGTGCAGGCGGAGAATGCGCTTGAATTTATTGCAAATCACCCTAATTATCCTGAGGATGGAGTTCCCTATTGGGATTATGATGCACCTGAAATTCCTGATACCTACCGTGATGCTTCGGCAGGATCCATTCTTGCTTCTGCTTTATATGAATTGTCGACTTATTCGAATAAAAGAAACTATGAAGAATGGGCGGATAAAATTATGAATACTCTTTCCAGCCCGGATTTTAGAGCTCCTTCAGGCGAAAATGGAAATTTTATTCTGATGCATTCCGTAGGAAGTCTACCCCATAATTCAGAGGTGGATGTTCCTTTAAATTATGCCGATTATTATTTTCTGGAAGCATTGAAAAGGAAAAGGGACTTAGATAAATAGTATTTGAAATACTTTAAACAATGGTAAAATGATCCCTTTATTGTCTATTGTTTGTAACACAGGTTGTTATAAAAAATCAATAAGACAAGGTTTTGTCAGTTATAGTTGTTTTTAAAATGTTTAAACGTTATTATGAAAAATATCAGTTTCATTTTTCTCCTTGCAATTACTGTATGGGGTACGACCACCTTATCAGCGCGAACAAAATATGGGAAAGTGAACGCGAGCAGTACCGGAAGCGTGCTTGTGCAGGCTTCCGGCCTTTGCCGGGTTTTTCAGGTATCTCCAAAAAATACCCGTGACTTTATCTCCAGAGGATAGGTATGTTATAGTAACTTTGGCGCGAGGGGCGATGGGAAAACCGATGATGTAAAGGCCATCGCTGCCACGCATGCATTCGCCAATGAGCATGGCCTGACAGTAAAGGCTGACGAAGGGGCTACCTACTATATCGGAAGAGGAGATCACACGGTGGATATCCAGACCAATACCAATTTTGGGAATGCAGCATTTGTTATTGATGACACCGATGTCGAAAACCGGAATGCTCCTGTTTTCTCTGTTAACTCAACCCTGCAGCCAATCCCACTTGAGGGCGTCACCACGTTAAAAAAGAATCAGGAAAAAATTGACGTTTTATTGCCGGGAGCCGGCCTGGTGACCGTTACCGACTCCAACGTCAGACGTTACATCCGGTATGGCCCCAATCAAAATAAAGGATCCCATCAAACAGATATCTTTGCAGTGAATGAAAAGGGAGAAGTGGATAAGAATACGCCCATCATCTGGGATTTTGACCAGATCACGGAGATTAGCTTTCTCCCTATCGATGAGACGACACTGACCATTACCGGGGGGCATTTCACTACCATCGCCAACAGGGAGGAATCAAGATACACCTACTACAGCCGTGGTTTGGCGATACGGCGATCGAATGTGATTATAGATGGTTTGGAACACCATGTCATCGGTGAAGGAGACACAGGTGCACCGTATGGCGGGTTCATTAACATCAGTAACTGTTCCAATGTGATAGTCCGGAATACCCTTCTCACCGGACGAAAAATGTACCAGACCATTGGATCGGCAGGGGTTAGGGTCTCCATGGGAAGCTATGACATCTCTGTGAACCGGGCACTGAATGTAACCTTCGAAAACTGCAGACAGACGAACGATATCCACGACCGCGCCTACTGGGGGATCATGGGATCCAACTACTGTAAAAATCTCGTGTACGACAATTGTACCTTTTCCCGATTCGATGCTCATATGGGAGTTGCGAATGCCACCATTCGTAACTCCACACTGGGGCATCAGGGGATTAACGCTATCGGCAGCGGGATTTTTATCGTTGAGAACTCCACTGTAACCAGCAGGACCCTTATCAACCTGCGTTCTGATTACGGCAGTACCTGGCAGGGTGAATTTATTATACGCGACTGTGTTTTTATCCCTACCGGCGTTGAGAGCGGCAATGTAAGCCTGATAGGAGGATCCTATTCCGGGCAGCACGATTTTGGTTACACGTGCTATATGCCTGAACGAATCACCATTGAAAACCTTCGGATCGAGGATGCCGGCCATCCCCAGGAGTATGAAGGAGCTACTATTTTTTCTAACTTCAATAGAGAAATGAAGGACGATACCTATGTAGAAAAGTATCCATACATTAAAACAAAGGAGGTCATTCTCAGAAATATAAACACCCTCAGCGGTAAGCCATTGAAAATAAGTGATAATACCTATATGTTTAAAGATGTAGTCATACGCTGAATCTTTAATCCGGAGCGTTGACGGATTATTTCTTATTTTTACCGTAAAATTTAATCGAAAACATGAAACCAGATGGACTATATAGACCGTAATACCTGTCACTCGATAATAAATAGTTTTAATCGGATGAAACGAGCATGTAAGTCGATTTAATGATGTGATGATGTGCCGATTTGATAATCAACAAATCGATAAATCGTTAAATTAACTAATCATTCTGGTTCCATACACCTTGATGTAAAGAAATAATATAATCGTATGAAAATAAAAGTTGTTATTTTGTCCTTTATCTTCTTGATTATAAGTGAGATGTTGTCGGCTCAAAGCTGGCGTGATATAAAAACCACTGAAGACGTTTGCCTCGCCTATCCGGAAGAAATGAAAAAAATGCTGGAGGAACTCGATATCGATTACCCCGGAATGGAAAGAGTAAAGAAGGCTATGGAGCTGGGAGATCTGGAAGAGGCTTGCAGACAAGTCATTGAATACTATAAAAACAGTGTCAACGCGCTGCATTTGAGAAAGGAGCAACCGGCAAAAACGGATCGAACAGAAGCTGAAGCCGATACCATCCTGGAAAATGTGTTTGTTATCCAGAATGTAAAAGGACGGGTGCCGTGGGGAGACGATGGTCATCGCGACTGGGATTACAAAGGGCCGAACAACGACAGTGAATGGGCTTGGCTATCTAACCGGCACAGCCAGATACATCGTGTATTTACTATTTATCTTGAGACCGGGAATCCGAAATATGCCATCTATATCGACGAGTTCCTGCGCGATTTTATCATTAAGAGTATGCCTTACCCCGGGGTGAAAAGCCGTACTTCCGTATGGCGGGGATTGGAGGTGAGTTTTCGGGCAAAAAGGTGGTCCGAAATCTTTTATGGTTTATTGAACAGTGAATACTTGTTGCCGGCAACCCGGCTCTTAATATTGAGTAGTCTGCCCGATCATGCCCATTACAATCGTAATTTTCATGCAGAAAATAATTGGTTGACCATGGAAATTTCAGCGCTCGCTACCGTCGCGGCCAATTTTCCCGAGTACAAAAAATCAAAAGAGTGGTTTGATTACTCCGTTGATGTGATGGTAGAGAGCATGAAGGATCAGGTGTACCCCGATGGAGTGCAAACAGAACTAACGTCTCATTATCACATCACGTCATTGGCGAATTTTGAACTTTTTAAAAATATTTGTGACCTGGCAAACCGTCAACTACCGGACTATTATACGCGGACTTTAATAGAGATGAACGATTACCTGGCCCGGACTATGCGTCCAAATGGGACGGGCATCCTGAATAATGATGGCGATCTGGATTATAATAAAGAAAGAATTCTTAACGCTTCCACTCGCCATCAGAGAAGCGAGTGGGAGTTTATTGCATCGAACGGACAAAAAGGTGAAATGCCGCAAGACGGGCCCTCCTACTTTTTTCCCTGGGCAGGTCATTTGATTTCGAGAAGCGGCTTCGATACCGATGCCCATTGGTCGTTCTTCGATATCGGACCATGGGGAAGCGGACACCAGCATAACGACAAACTTCATATATCCATCTCTGCTTACGGACGCGACCTTCTGGTGGACGCCGGCAGGTTTGCTTACACGGGTGAAGTAGCCAGGAAATTTCGACCTTACGCAACCGGAAGCCAGTCGCATAATGTGCTGCTTATCGATGGGAGAGGACAGGCCCCGGGACCGTTGCTGGCTACCGGACCAGTTGATAAAAAGCAATGGCATCTAACCGACGAATACGACTATGTGTGGGGCTCGTTTGATTCCTTCACGGGGATTGAGGGCAAGGTCAACCACATCCGTCACTTGTATTATTCTCGTGGCAATTTTTGGGTGATCGTGGATGAAATCATTACCGACCGCCCCCGAAAAATAGAAGCGCTATGGCACTGGCATCCTACTTGCGAGGTGGTTAATGATGGGTACAGGGTTTTTACTCAGAACGAAAAAGGTAACCTACAGATTATCCCGCTCGGTAATCAAAACAGGGAAATAACTTTCGTGAAAGGTCAGGAAAAACCGGAAGTACAGGGATGGTATAGCCAGGCATACAATAATTATGAACCCAATGTCGTGTCCATCTTCACTACGCATGTCGAATCGGACGATAAAATCGTGTGGGTGCTCGTTCCTTCTGAAAAGGTTGAAAGAGGTATCAAGGCCGAAATTGTTTCCGAATCATCAAGAGAGATAACTATACGTGTTGTTGATGGAAAAAATAAAGAATCTGTAGTGACAATACCTCTCTACGCGACGGAATAGCGTGGATCATCCCAATATGCCGGAAGACGGTATTCCTTATTGGGATTACCCTGACGATGCTACCTCGCTGAACTTTATTACTTATTGTAAAGTTTCACAGAATAGCCCCGGCTCTTTACTGCTTCAAGGCGAGGATTTTGCATTGGAAATGAAATATGATTCGAAAACGCTGGTTCCGGGGAAAGATTATGCATTTGTTTATTTGCCTTACGGCAACAGCATTGATATTTCCCTTGAAAAGATATCCGGTGCAAAAAGACTAAAGCTTTTCTGGTTTGATCCTCGTATGGGAAAAAAGAAATTTATGAAGAAGGTTCATGCAAGAGGAATATACAGAGCAAAACCGCCGACAAGTGGATATGGACGCGACTGGATACTGATATTGAAAAAGTGATAGGCTTGGTTCTCATAAGTATATGCGTTCCAATAAATAATCATGGTTTTATTTAAATCTCTCTGACAGAATTTCCTTGCATCCGTCCATCATTGAATGAATAATTTCTCTTCCCTTCTTCTGGGGAATGCGGATTGTTTCGCCGACAATAAGCATATCTTCAATGGCCGGTAATCCTTTGTTATTTACAGAAGTTGCATGTTCTCCATTATAACCTTCGGTATTGTGTGTTAAATCATAAGCGGGAGCCAATGACCATTTTCCGCCCCGACAGGCAAAACTGAAATTTTTGGCATGATCGTCCTTATTCTCAGTCAATACATTGAAAACCATACGGCGGAACATCTCTTCTACTTGTGTGGGATCTTGTGTGAGATAGCCAGTTAAATGAAGCAAGATTTTATAATCCAATTTGGGGTTGTAGATGGATTCGTTCAGTAAAGCTCCGGCAGTGGCAATATGTACACGTTTTCCGTTTTCTATATCAAAACGTTTACTGGCAAAATACTTTTTCTGAATAATTTTGAAGTCAGGTACTTCAATTCCACAGGATCGGGCAATCTCATTATAACGAAATTCCATTTGTCCCATATCTATGGGGTCATACGTATGACGAAACTTTACGAGCCATGTACCTTCTTCATCACGATATAAACATTTCGGCCGGCAGCCTCCGGAGTTGCCACTATTGAAGTAGAGAACGTCTGCCCCTTCTTCTGTTTTTTCCGAAAGAACATCAAGCGCAAGCTGTTGCAAATAGTCCAGTTCCGGTAATGCTTTCTCTTTTCCTATAAATGATTCCGGGAGATAAGAGAGTGCTCCCATACCGGAAGAGCCGACAATACTCAATCGTTGAATGGGTGTGAGTGTACTGTCGTCTATACCTTGTTTGCGTAACATCCGGCTTAAAAGATAGCGCCCATAGCCATCGGGCAGGCTATCTTCAAATATGCCGAAATTGCCCCAAAAAGGTTCAGGCTTGGCTATGAACAGATCTGGTCTTAAGGGTAAATCTAAAGGAGAGATAGAGAAGCCGGATGATAGCCATTCCTTATCATATTGGAATGCACACAAATTATTATCGGGAGTCATGGTTAAATCACCGACTTTCAGATCACGATATAATACGGACAACTTATTTACCTGTTTCACGGCTTCCCCTTTTACGGTTTTTATTCTTGTTAATCATATTCAGCTCTTCCATCGTGTTGTAGATGGGTTGTGAAAGCAAATCCTTTATATCCTTGGAATAACCCAATGCTTTGGCTAAAGCTGTGTAGGAAGCCAGTGATATGATCTGTTTTTGTTCAAATTTGGCTATGGTAGATGGCGGAACTCCGCTTATTTCAGAAAGCGCGTTTCGGGATAGTCCTTTTTCCAAACGTCGTTTCTGTAGATTCCGTGCCACTGTTTTTAGAATATCATCGACAGTGTCAATATCAAAATTATACAGTAAATGCATACTATCGTATCTATTAATATCGAAAAACTACAATTATAAATATCATCATACCTGTTACAAAGATATGAATTTTATTGTTAGAACAAAAAAAGAGGCCTTACAAAACGAAGTATTGTATAATATGACAGCGGAATATTAGTTGTGTCTCAGATTTTCAATGATATCCTGAATTTGAAACCGGTTTTTATTCACGCACTTGGGGATACGAAGTTTTTCATGTAATTTTGCATCTTGTTTAGAATAAATAAGAAGCAAAGAATAATTTATATGATCACTTCCAAAGAGATTAGACAGTCGTTTAAAGATTTTTTTCAATCGAAAGAGCACCGGATTGTACCTTCGGCTCCCATGGTGATAAAAGATGATCCTACGCTGATGTTTACCAATGCGGGTATGAACCAGTTCAAGGATATCATTCTGGGAAATGCACCGGTGAAATATCCCCGGGTAGCCGATTCGCAGAAATGCCTGCGCGTGAGCGGAAAGCATAACGACCTGGAGGAAGTGGGACATGATACTTATCACCATACGATGTTCGAGATGCTGGGCAACTGGTCGTTCGGCGACTACTTCAAGAAAGAGGCCATTGCATGGGCGTGGGAATACCTGACGGAAGTGCTCAGATTAGATAAAGAGCGGTTGTACGTCACCGTGTTTGAAGGAGCTGCCGAAGAAAATCTCGAACGGGACGACGAGGCGGCTGCCTATTGGGAAGAGTACCTGCCCAAAGAGCGGATCATCAACGGGAATAAGCACGATAACTTCTGGGAGATGGGAGATACGGGTCCTTGCGGTCCTTGTTCCGAGATCCATATCGATATCCGCCCCGAAGAAGATCGGGCTAAAACGGACGGACTGTTGCTCGTAAACCAGAGCCACCCGCAGGTGATAGAGATTTGGAACCTGGTGTTCATGCAGTATAACCGCAAAGCGGATGGATCGCTGGAGCCGCTTCCGGCCAAAGTGATCGATACCGGTATGGGTTTTGAACGGCTTTGTATGGCCGTACAGGGCAAACTATCGAATTACGATACCGACCTTTTTCAGCCTGTAATCCGTAAAATAGGAGAGATAAGTAATGCACTATACGGGGAAGATTCCGCGAAAGATGTGGCAATGCGCGTCGTTGCCGACCATCTGCGTACCATCGCCTTCTCCATTACCGACGGACAACTTCCGTCCAATGCCAAAGCGGGTTATGTAATCCGGCGTATCCTGCGGCGCGCGGTGCGTTATGGCTACACTTTCCTGGGAATGCACGAATCGTTTATGTACAGACTGATCCCCACACTCATTGAAGTGATGGGAGAGGCTTATCCGGAACTGATGGCACAGCAGGCGCTCATTGAAAAGGTGATGAAGGAGGAGGAAGAGGCGTTCCTACGAACGCTGGAAACTGGTATCCGGCTGTTAGAGAAAAACCTGCCTGAACAACAGGGCGGGGTGCTGGGTGGCGAAGTAGCTTTCCAGCTCTATGACACCTTTGGTTTCCCGTTGGATTTAACGGAACTGATCCTGCGTGAACACGGCATGACCGTGGATGTGGCCGGTTTCAATGCCGAAATGGAGAAGCAGAAACAACGTGCACGTAATGCCGCTGCCGTGGAGACGGGCGACTGGACGAAAATACGCGACGGTGAACCGGAGTTTACAGGATATGACGAAACAGAAACCGAAACCCGGATCCTCCGTTATCGTGCTGTGAAACAAAAGAACAGGGAGTTCTATCAGATCGTGCTCTCACGCTCACCCTTTTATGCCGAGATGGGTGGCCAGGTAGGTGATACCGGCTGGCTGATCGCAGAAGAAGGAGAAAAGGTCGATATCTTTGATACCAAGCGGGAGAACAATCTTGCCGTACACCTTACCCGGAAACTACCGGAGAACGTAGAGGGAACCTTTACTGCCCGGATCGATACGGAAAAGCGGACAGCTACCGAATGCAACCACACCGCTACCCACCTGATGCACGAGGCGCTTCGCGAGGTGCTGGGTATGCATGTAGAACAAAAGGGATCGTATGTTTCCCCCGAACTATTGCGGTTCGACTTCTCCCATTTCGGGAAGATGACTCCCGAAGAGATCCGTGAAGTGGAGAGACGGGTGACAGCAAAGATACGGGGCAATTTTCCTATTGAAGAGCACCGACATGTGCCTATCGAAGAGGCGAAGGCTCAGGGAGCCATGGCTTTGTTCGGCGAAAAATACGGCGACGACGTACGTACCGTCCGCTTCGGATCGTCTATCGAATTGTGCGGAGGTACCCATATTTCATCTACCGGGCGTATCGGTACATTCCGTGTCATCAGCGAGAGTGCCATTTCCGCAGGTGTACGCCGTATTGAGGCGGTGACAGCAAAGGTGTGTGAAGATTATCTTTACGCTAAAGAGGATGTATTGCTTGAAATTAAGAACCTGTTGCACAATGTGCCTGATGTGATGCAGGGGATCCGGCGGTTGCTTACCGACAATGAGGGGATGGAGAAAGAGATACGGGAGTATGTGAAAGAGAAGACCGAACAGTTGAAACAGCGGATTATCGACAAAAAACAGGAAATCAACGGAATATCCCTCTTTAAGATAATTCTGCCGATGGGTCCGGCTGATGTGGTGAAAGATATCGCCTATCAACTGAAAGGTCAGTTTCCCCAGAAGATGATGTTTGTGGCCGGTACCGCTACAGAGGGAAAACCCAGTCTTACCGTTATGCTGAGCGACGATCTGGTGGCCGGAGGATTACATGCCGGGAATATGGTGCGTGAAGCGGCCAAACAGATTCAGGGCGGTGGCGGCGGACAACCTCATTTCGCTACCGCAGGCGGCAGGAACGCCGACGGGTTGATTGCCGCTGTAGAGTCGATCGTACAGAAACTGAATGATTATTGATTTGGGGATTACTGATTTGATAATGTGACGATTTACTGATCCCGACAAGTCGGGACAAGTAGTGATGATATCAATATGCCAATGTGAATAATATACCAATGTGGTAATTATTAATTGCTAATTGGTAATTTTTAGCTTTTCACTTTTAATTCAATTTGCTAAATCACAACCGAACCAGTTCCAGCACCCGCTTCCATCTATCAGGGAATTGTTTCGCGAACCGGCGTACTTTGCGGTCCCGCTGGGCAGTCTTCCACCACTTGCGCCAGTAAAGGGCAAAATAGAAGGTGAGCGGCATCAGGATAAAATAACCGAGCGCCAGCAGCCAGTCCTTTGTAACGGCACCGACGATAAGCGACTGGATCAGGTCGAATATAGGGACAAAAAAGAGTCCCGACGCGTATCTTGCCGAAGGGATAAACTGCTTGTCTTTGAACAGGCCCGACAGCTTCTTATTGATCAGGATAGGGAAGATGCCGTTCAGGAATCCGAGGAGCGCCACCGGAGCGGTAAGCGCTAACGCAGTGAAGCGGGTGAAAAGATTCCCCCCCGACAATGGTTTCCATAACCGATCTTTCGATGTAAGCCCATGTTCTTTCAATAGGGTGTAGGCTTCATGGAAACCGGCTGTTTTTTGATCGAATTGCACACGACTGCTTTCGTATAGTTCATCTAGCCTTTTTACGATATAAAGGGCTGCCTGCAGAAAATTGTCTTTTCTTTCGGAGAATTTTTCCTTGGCGATGCGATCTCCGTTCCAGTCAATAGCATGGCAGTATTCGTCATAAAATTCTTCATTCCATATATTTACCACCATCGACTTGAGTCGTTTTTCCAGGTCCTGTCTCAACTGGTTGATCGCCAGGCTGGGATTCTCATTGTACAGATCCTTATAATCGGAAACCTCAATAGGTGTGCCGAAAGTGATATAGGCATCCGATAAGAAACCGAAGATATCCCTGTAGTAGATGGATACGGGAACGATCTGGCTACGGAGTTGAAAACCGACTGATGCTTCGGTGGGTAACACGATGCGCGGGACAGCTTTTTGTATGGGGAGCAGCGACTGTTTCGGATAGATCGGAAGA
>OBJA01001168.1_pt1 | contig 19039 bp, 17 predicted proteins | sample 1519751 | NCBI WGS metagenome assembly OBJA01 (sample SAMEA3881238, study PRJEB22517) | soil metagenome | biome: lake sediment; feature: soda lake sediment; material: sediment, water from around vicinity | place: India | collected 2013-12-23 | depth 3 m
CATGCTTATTTTGAATTTGGCTTCATAGCTAAGGGTCGGGGTGGAGACGACGGAAGATTATTCAATATCAATTTAGCTGGTGGTAGTTTATTGGATGTAGGAATATATCCAGTAGCTTATACATTAAACATCACTGATCAAAAGGTGAAAAGTTTAAAAGCAAAAGCGAAAAAGTATAAAACTGGTGTTGACATAGAATGCACAGTTGATATTGTGTTTGAGGATGATTCAACAGTTACTTTTATTAGTAGTTTACTCGAAGAAAGAAATCAACCGGGAGTAATCGAGTTTGAAAACGGCAATATTATTGTTGATAACTTTTGGCGGAGTGAAAAAGTAACGATTGATAACGAAGTTTTTGAATATCCACATCAAGGAGAAGGCTTCCCTTACGAAATTGATGCTTTTGTAGAAACCTTAGCAAAGAATGAAATTGAAAATCATTTAATGACACATGAACAATCAAGAAGATGTTTAAAATTATTAGATGATATCAGAAGAGAAATCCAACTTGTATATCCATTTGAATAAAGCTAGCCATTTTAAAAGCGAAAGGGAATAATATTTAATGAGTACAAAAATAGCATTAGTAGTGAAGTTTGATATCAAACCTGATTACTTAAACCAAGCAAAAACAGAACTTCTTAAAATCCTTGAACCAACAAGAAAAGAAGAAGGTTGTCTCCTTTATGAACTTCATCAAGATTTAGATAATCCTAATGTTTTGATGTTTTATGAAATCTGGGAAACAAAAGAAGCCTGGAAAAAACATGATTTAATGCCGCATATAAATCAGTTCAGAAAAGCGACGAAAGACTGTTTTGAATCAATTAGTGTTAATAAATTAAGGATAATATAGAATAAAAAACCTTAGATTAATAAAGTCTAAGGTTTTTTGATTTATAACTGATATGTTTCAATTTTTAACAATACAAGCAGCAAATTATTTATCTGCCTAAATACGTTTTTTTACAAGAGCTTATGACTCAGAAGGTATGGTCATTTTATCGATACGCTTCAAGATTATATTAAGTAGTTGACTAGCCAATTAAAGTTTCGACAATAGCGATGATTTCTTCAGGGTCTCTTATCAAAAAATCAGGATTAGCTGATTCCAGCAGTTTAATATCATCATAGCCCCAAGGGACAGAAATAATCTTAACCCCAGCTTTTTTACATGAAAGAATATCTCTTTCCTCATCACCAATATAGACTACTTCATCTTTAGTTAATTTATGCTTTTTTAGCAACTGCTGTATTTTCTTATCTTTGCCAAATAAAGAAGCTTTTGCATAAACATCAGTAAATTGATTTAAATTATGAAGCACAAGAAAATGATTGATATTCATTTGATGATTAGAGCTTAGTATCATAAGTTGATAACCTTGTTCCTTTAAATAATCCAAAACAGCTTCCAATTCGGGGAAAATTGGTGCTTCCTGCAAATACTGTCTAAATAAAGGTATTGCTATTTTAACAAGTTTTGGTAGTTTATAAAAAGGCACACCAAATTGACTAAGTCTTTTTCTTAATGGAAGTTCGCTTAAAGCATCATAAGCTTTTTTATCAATGATTTCTATATTATATTTCTTTGCTAGTTCACAATAAACATAATAAGAAATGTCTTTTGTATCAGCTATCGTACCATCAAAATCAAATATAATCGCTTTTAACATTTTTATTCTCCCCACCAATAAAATAAGCTAATAAAAACCCTATAGAAGTAACAACAATGCTAATAATATAAATTCCTAACTGTTGATCTAAAATCTCTTCTGGTAAGAGATTAATCGCTGAACCGATTAATAAACCAATTATCATATAATAAGCAATTTGTTCATAATTAATCAACAATGCTGAAATCACTCTAGAAAAGAAGACGAACCCCACAAAGGCTCCAGATGCCAATACTAATAAAAAGACAATGTGACGCTGATTAATCGCCGCTATCAAAGGATTATATAAACCTAAGGCAAGAAGAACCATCGAACCACTTACCCCAGGAATTATGCCAGTTCCACTGGCAATAAATCCAGCAAAGAATAAAAGGATTAGTGTGGTTAAGGATAATTGAATGTTAATATCAATTCTTTCTGTTTCAATCATCCCAACCCATAAAACAATACCAATACCGATGATAAAAGGTATAAGTCTAAGGAGCACTATACTTCGCTTTTCTTTATCAGAAGACTTGGCTTTACGATATAACAACGGAATAGTTCCAATTATAAGTCCGATAAAGAATAACTTTGTATAGATGGGAAAGTTTGTCATCAAATATTCAATAAGATAAGCGGTTATAAAAGAAGAAACAATAATCCCTAAAAACAGAATAACCAGAAAAACAATCGGTTTTAACTTACTCTCTTTTTTCGTGGTTAAAGCTTTAAATGATTTAATTATCTCTTCATAAACGCCACAAATAACAGCTACAGTTCCACTACTTACACCTGGGATTAACCCAGCAGTTCCCATGAATAAACCAGTAACAAATAGCTTAATTTGAGAGATGTAAGTTAGAATTAATCTTTTAACTGTCTTCACCACTAACCTCCATAACATTGACATTATATCAAAAATTATTATTTAATTTAATATTCTTTCGATTAATAGATAAAATAATATTATTTCTATGACTATGTCACAAAGACTTATCTATGATATACTAAGGATAAATACGGCAAACAGGGTCAAGAAAATAATTCATCCTTATTATAAAATAGTAACCAAGGTGAACTAATGAGTCAAGAAAAGATTGATATTGTTAAGCAAATTCAAAAGTATATCAAAGCAAATATTAAAGAAGCAATCACTTTAGCTGATATTGCCAAGCACATTAACTATTCTTTATGGTATAGCGCACGGATCTTTAAAGAGGTTATTGGAATGAGTATTTTTACTTATATTAGAAAAGTAAGATTAACTCATGCGGCAATAGTCTTAAGAGATACTAATGAAAAAGTTCTTGATGTTGCTTTTGATTTTGTATTTGATTCTCATGAAGGCTTTACTAGAGCCTTCTCAAAAGAATTTCAGGTAAATCCTAAACAATATCAAAAATCTCCAGTTCCCTTACAATATTTTATACCATTTGAAGTAATGAATATTTCAAATGAAAGGAAAGGTAAATCTATGGAAACTAAAGCAGTATTTATTCAAATTATTGAAAGACCAAAAAGAAAAGCAATTATTAAAAGAGCAAAGACAGCTACTCATTATTTTCAATATTGTGAAGAAGTTGGCTGTGATATTTGGGGAGTATTATCAAGTGTTAAAGAAGCTATTTCTGAACCGGTTGGTATGTGGTTAAGCAATAACCTAATGAAGCCGAACACATCATCTTATATCCAAGGAGTTGAAGTTCCTGATAACTATGATGGAGTGGTTCCTGAAGGTTATGAAATTATTGACTTACCTGAAACATTAATGATGATTTTTCAAGGGGAACCATATGATGATGAAAACTTTCAAGAAGAAGTTGGTAAAGTAATGCAATATATCTCTAAATATAACCCAGCGGTTTATGGTTATGAGTATGATGTTGATGGTTATCGTTTCCAATATGAACCTCAAGGCTATCGAGGTTATATCGAAGGAAGAACTGTAAAAAAGATAAAATAACTGATTTGATCTAACACTGTCTTTTATGACAGTGTTTTTTCTTGTGAAACCTTTATTTTTTTTTTGTAATGTAAGATAATAGAAATAGTTTAATAATTGAAAGGAAAAGAAGCGTGCTGACACTAAAAAATCTAATTGATAATGAAGAACTTGCAAAAAAACTTATTAACTTATGGGAGTTTGAAAGAATTGATTCGGTTGATTTTTTCAGATCATCTGCAACATCGATTTATCAAGTTAATACTGATGGTCAAAGCTTTTATTTAAGGCTTATACCAGAAGATGAAACTAAAGAGTTGAAAGTAAATGATGAAATGAATCTTATCACATACTTAATAGATCAAGGATTTAATGCGGCTGAACCGGTTCTATCAAAGAATGGTTTATATATTGAAAAGTCTGAAGGCTATTATATTAGTCTATTTAAGAAGGTTAATGGCAGTAGACTAGATAGAATAGAACTTACACCAGATTTAGTCATTCTAATGGCCCAACAATTGAGCCGCTTACATGAACTAACATTTAATCAAGATAATTTAGTTAATAATAACATCATTAGTTTATTGGAAAGTTTTAACTTTGATTATGAACCTTTTAACCAAGAAAGAGATAGACTATTAAAAAAGTTGAAAAAGCTTAAATTACCATTCGGAGTTATTCACTATGACTATGAACCTGATAACTTATTCTTTGATGAAGAAGGGAATCAACTTAATCTAATTGATTTTGAATCAGTCATGAAATCATTCTTTATGCATGATATTTTTAACATGTTTGAGGAATGGTTAAGAGTTTATGAGCTCACAAAAGAACAGTTTAATATTTATAAATCGATATTTTTAGAAGTCTATTATCACGATTGTCCTAAGTTTAAATATAAAAGCAAGTATGAAGATCTTTTTAGATCTTTCAATAAACTCCATATTTATCAAAGAATGACACATTGCCTAAGTGATATACCAGAAGAAAAAGAAGAGTGGATGTTAGAGCTTATTGAAGATTTCAAAAATGCGATAGAATCAATGAAGAACTAATAGCTAAGTTCTTCATTTTCTTGATTATTGCTGGTTAAAACTAATAAAGTAGTCAACTCAGTTGACTTTGAATTGTTTGAGATATATACTTTATATATAAAGTATATTTTGTAAAAATTTCGTTCACTGATTATCTGTTTTAAATCATTTTAGTATAAAAAAACCATATATATACAAATTATGATTTGAGAGATTTGATAAGAGAAATGGTTTTTTATTTTTCTATAAAATTACTAGATAGTATTTATAATGGGAGATTATATGTTAGCCAAAATTAGTTTAAAAAATGTGTTGTTATATTTACTTGGTTTTATTATAGCGGCACTCGGAATTGTTTTGTTGTTGAGATCAGAACTTGGGGCTGGGCCTTGGGATGCTGTTACCTTTAATTTGAGTGCTTTAACAAACTGGACTTTAGGAACGTCTAGTGCTTTGATTTCTGGTTTATTAATGATTTTTATGACCGTTGCCAATAAGAACTTAAGATACTTGTTTTTAGTAGTACCTTTGCTTTTGATTGCGTTAGCTTTAGATTTTTGGGATTTAGTAATCTTTAAAGACTACTATCCTAATGGCTGGGTATTACAAGGAGTTTTCTTTATTATTGGTTTTTATACCTTAACTTTAGGTCTTGCGATGATTGCATCTGCTAATTTTATCGCAATGATATTTGAAGAATTAACTAGAACATTGATGAATCTGTTCCCGATTGATAAGTTTGCGACAGCTAGAGTGTTTGTGGAGTTATTTGCGATTACTACAGCTTCAATCCTTGGTTTTATCGCAGGGATTAAGTTTGGCGCTGTTGCCTTTGGAACATTGATAATGGCTGTGTTTATTGGCCCAATTATTGCTTTTAATTTAAAATATATCTTCAAGATTAGAGCGAATAAATCTTAAAATTTGAGGTGAGATAAATGAAGAAGTTTAAATCTGCAGTTATTGGTGCTGGTTTTATTGGAATTGCTCATGTGGAGGCTTTTAGACGTCTTGGCAATGTAGAGGTCGTGGCGATTTGTAATCGCCATAATGTCGAGCAAATTGCACAAAAATTAAGTATTGAAAAAGCCTTTACTGATTATCGAAAACTAATAGATGAAGAAGACTTAGACTTCGTTCATATCTGCACGCCGAATGTCAGCCATTATGAAATAGCTAAATATGCTTTAGAGAAAAACATTAACGTCGTTTTAGAAAAACCACTTACCTATAGTGTTGAAGAAGCGATCGTGTTAACTGAGTTAGCAGAATCGAAAAAGTTGATTAATGCTGTCAACTTTCATAACCGGTTTTATCCAGCTTGCGCCTTTGCTCGTAAATATATTGAAAAAGGTAACCTTGGCAATATTATCTTAATTAATGGTGTATATCTACAAGATTGGTTACTATATGAAACTGATTATTCTTGGCGGTTAGTTGGAGAAGAATCAGGTATAACTAGATCAGTAGCCGATATTGGCACTCATTGGATGGATTTGGTTGAATATCTTACAGGTTTAAAGATTGTTGAGGTTTTTGCTGATTTTAAAACAGTATACAAGCAAAGAAAAAAAACCTTGGGACCAGTTCAATCATTTGCTCAAAACTCTGATCACAATTATCAAGATATTGATATTGATACTGAAGATATAGCATCTGTTTTATATCGTTTTGATAATGGTTCAGTTGGTAGTTTAACCGTTTCGCAAATGGTTGCGGGGATTAAAAACCGGATTGATGTTTTAATTTCTGGAACTGAAGCTTCTTTAGAATGGAAATTAGACGATTTAAGTAATCTAAAAATCGGCTATCGCGATAAACCAATGAAGGTAATTACAAAGGATTACTTATTGATGTCTGAAGTCAAAGATTTAATTGACTTTCCATCGGGGCATATGGAAGGGTATCCAGATGCAATAAAGCAAGTTTTTAAACAAGTATATTCAAGTTCAAAAGAAAAGTTTTACGCAACATTCAAAGATGGTTTAAGGCAAATGGTATTAAATCAAGCCATTTACGATAGTGCCAATAAGAATGAATGGGTTAAAATAAAGTAAAGCGATACATAAAAAACAAAAACCACCGAGAAAAAAGGTGGTTTTTTTGTTTGAACTGACGAAAGATGGTCGTCAATTAAGACAACCATCTTTCTGGAAGAATAAGACTGAAAATATATTAGAGTACTATTAAACTAATATACTATTACTCGTAAAGTGACCAGTTAATGTTACTGAATGTATCATCATTTTTGTCTTTGTAGCCAGTTGCAAAGATGATGTCATAAGTATTTTGCTTGTTTCCAATAGTTAATGTATCGATTGGTGAGTAAGCAGTTTGAGCGCCATCAATTGAAGGACCGCTTGTTAAGCCTGTTAAACCAGCAACGCCATCAACGATATTCTTAGCGATTTTAACTGAGTCAGCAACTAATTTTCTAACGTCTTTGAAAACTGTCATTGTTTGAGTGCCTTTACCCTTGATTGGGTCGCCCATCAATGAAGCTAAAGTGATGTTAGCTGCATCTTGACCTGTAGTGTAATAACGAGCATAAGGATGAGTCATTTCAGCAAATTCTTGACGAATAGCCGTTGAAGTATCATCGTTTGGAGCTAATACGAATACAGGTTGGTCAGATTTGTTAGCTGCACCTAATTGTGCGACAACTGCTTGAGCTCTTGTAGCTGCAGTTTCACTGTTCCAGTCAGTATCAACCGGACCCATAGCTGTTTGTAAAGCTACTCTAGCTGCATCATTGAATGTAGCTTCAGTATAGAAACCTAAGTTAGAGAATGTGTCAGTTACATTAATGATGTTGAAGATGTTAAGAACTGGTTGAAGTTCTTCCATAGCCCCACCAAAGAAGTATGTAGCATTTGGCCAGTCAGCAACGCGTCCTGCGAAAATTGCAAGGTCACATTTGTTATCAACTGTACATCCTTCAGCAATAGCTTCAGTTTTAAGGTGATTACCCATAGCTTTTCCAACATTCCAGCTGTTGAAAGTAGTGTAGTAATCAGCGTGATCTGTAGCCGATTTAGCCATACGGTCATGAGCAATAAGAATAACGCCTGCATCATGAGCTGCTTGAACTGCACCAGCACCAGATCCTTGAGCTGTCAAAATAATGACTTCTGCACCTTTAGCGATTAAAGCTTCAACATTTTGAAGTTCTTTTGACTCAGATCCTTCTGAGAAAAGGATTTCGAACTCATAGCCTTTTCCTAAAGCGTTAAGTTCTGCTAAGAAGAAAGCGCCATCTTGATTTGCCCATCTTTCTTCAGATGCATCTGGCAAAACAACACCGATTTTGATCTTCCCAGTGTTACCGCAAGCTGATAAGCCAACGACTAGTAAAGCAAATAAAACTAAACTGATAATCTTTTTCATTTTTTTCTCCTTTATGAAATATTTTTATTATTTAAGTACAATTTTTGCACTAATAACCTTACATTTTTACTTCATTAAAATCTGCTTCTTTTGCATTATGAATCTTATCTTTAATTTTATTATATGCTCCTTGAGCATTTGTAAATTTGTATTCAAAATCAAGTAGGTTTTCTGCATTTGCTTTCTTAGCTTCTTTTAATTCTCTCTTAACAATTTTGAATGCTTCGGCAGCAATCTTCAAATCATTATGATATAACTTCTTAGCGTAATGAATACCAACGTAATCGATTGATTTAACATTTCTTGTAAAGATATCAAAGACAACTGCTAGTAATAAAACTCCACCAAGAATTATCGGTTCGATATTAGAATCAACACCAGCCAAAGCCATACCGTTCTTCAAAGACATGATAACAATTGAACCAATAACAGCATTAACAACTTTACCAACACCACCAGCAGCACTAGTACCGCCGATAAAAGCAGCGGCAATTGCGTATAACTCCCAGAATGGTCCATGGTTAGGAGAAGTATTCTGTAATCTTGAAGCGTACATAACCCCAGAAATCAAAGCTAATACACCCATCGAAACAAAGACAATAACCAAAATCTTTTCAACGCTAATACCTGATAACTCTGCAGCCTCAGGATTACCACCAACAGCATAGATCCTTCGACCTAAAGTCGTTTTGGTTGTGGCAAAATGATAAATAGTAACAACTGCGATTGTAATCAATAAAAGATAGGAAATACCACGATGCGATGCAAATGTATAAACTAAGTAACCCACTACACCAAGCATAATAATGAGTTTTGAAACGAACACTTGCATTTTTTCATTAGGAATCCCGAGTTTAGTATGTTTTTTTCTTGTTAATATTCCACTTAATACAATACCCAACAGGAGGATAATGCCGATTCCTAAAGTAATCATATCAAAGCCACCGACTCTAATTGTTGGTAAATAACCAATACCAACATTTCTAAAGAATGGGTTGGTGGTAGGAATTGTTCTATTATTTGTTTGTAACATCAACAAGCCTTTGAAGATAAACATCCCAGCCAAAGTAACAACAAAAGCTGGTACTTTAATCTTAGCAACAAACAAGCCTTTAACTATCCCAACGAGAATGGTTATAACTAAAGCTCCGCCAATTGCTAGAATAACAGGGAAACCATTATTCTCAACATTAACAATTACATAAGCACCTAAAAAAGCTCCAACATAACCAACAGATAAATCAATCTGTCTAGTGACGATGACTAGAGTCATCCCTACTGCCAATACAGAAACATAAGCGGTTTGATTAAGTAGGTTAGTAAAGTTAATCGGGGATAAGAAAACCCAGTTAGTCATAATACTAAAACTAATAAATATGACAATTAATGCGATATACATCCCGTAATCTCTAATGTTGGTTCTTAACATTGAGACCATAGTGAGGATGTATTTATATATTGGCCAAGTGACTTTCTTTAATAAATTTTTCACTTACTGTTTCCTCCACTAAATAGTTGCAGATTGCATGATTTTTTCTGCCGTTGCATCTTGAATATTAAACTCAGCTGTTTGAACGCCTTCAGCAATAACATAAATACGATCACACATTCCTAAAATCTCTGGTAATTCTGATGAAATAATCAATATGCTCATTCCATTAGCAACTAAATCATTGATAATTGTATAAATTTCATACTTCGCACCAACATCAATTCCTCTAGTTGGTTCATCTAAAATCAAAATCCTTGGCCCAGCAAATAGCCATTTAGCTACTTGTACTTTTTGCTGGTTTCCGCCACTCAAATTTTTAACTTGCTGTAAAATTGATGGCGTTCGTATATCAACTTCTTTAACATATTTTTCCGCAAACTTATTTTGTCTAACGTAGTTTAATACTCCCATTCTGGAAATCTTTTTTAAATCAGAAATAGTTATATTCTGCGCAATATTCTCACCCAAAATAAGTCCGTTTTGTTTTCGGTCCTCTGAAACATAAGCAATTCCACAATTAATTGCATCTTTTGGTGTTCTAAGTGATTCAGCTTTACCAAAAACAATTACTTTGCCATTAATTTTATATTTTTTAGGATTCCCAAAAATACTATGAGCCAGTTCGGTTCTTCCTGCCCCCATTAAACCGGCAATACCAACAACCTCACCTTTTCTAATTTTAATGTTAGAATCATTGACAATATAACGATTAAGTTTATGGTCAAAAGAATTCAAATGAACAGTTTCTAAAACGACCTCGCCGCCTTGATAAGGTGGACGCTTTGGAAAGATATCATCAATTTGACGACCAACCATATGTCTAATGATTTCTTGTTCGTTGATTTGTCCTCTTTCCATTCTGATTATGGTTTTCCCATCCCTTAGAACGGTCAATGAATCAGCAATTGCTTCAACTTCTTTTAATTTATGAGAAATCATAATCGAAGTAATCCCTTGCTTCTTCAAATTACATAATAGTTTCAATAAGTTTTCACTATCATCTTCATTCAAAGCTGCAGTAGGTTCATCTAAGATTAAAAGTTTTACATTTTGACTTAAAGCTTTAGCAATTTCAATCAATTGTTGTTTACCAACACCTAAAGACCCAACCAAACTATAAATATCAACTTGCAAGCCAACCATATCAAGATACTTTTTAGCTAACTTTTTTGTTTCATCCCAGTTAATAAACTGTTTACGTTTTTCAACCTCATGACCGACAAAGATATTCTCATAAACAGTCATATTTGGAAACAATGCTAGTTCTTGATTGATGATAACAATCCCATCGCTAACTGAATCTTTGATTCTATGAAAATGCTTAACTTGACCATCGAACATGATATCGCCTTCGTAAGAACCGTAAGGATGGATTCCACTTAATACCTTCATCAATGTTGATTTTCCAGCGCCATTTTCACCAACGATAAAATGGATTTCACCTTGTTTAACATTTATATTAACTTGATCAAGAGCTTTAACTCCTGGAAACTTTTTGGTGATTGATTTCATTACTAAAATATCATTTTGTTCCAATAAAATCACCTCAGTTATCTTTAAACGACATATAAAAAATACACACAAAAAAAATTATAACTTTTCAAAGTACCTTAGTTAAGATTTAGTTTATCACTTCAACAAAGGTTTGTAAAGGCTTTCCTAAGGAATATTTACAAATAATTCTTGCATTTTTGGATACAATTTCTTGAACTCTGAATATTTTTTATCATAGAAATTAACAAGATTTTGGTCTGGATTAAAGGCTTTTCCTAGTTTGACAATCGCTTCACAAGCAGATTTTACATCATCATAAACCTTACAACCAACCATACTCAAGATTGCTGCACCTAAGGCCGGACCCTCTTCAAAGGTAATCTTCACAACCTTAATTCCTAAGATATTAGAAATCAATTGCGCCCAGACATCGCTCTTAGCTCCACCGCCAGTAAGTCGGACTTGTTTAACATTAACTCCAAGTTTCTTAATTAACTCAAATGAATCACGTAAAGCAAAAGTAACACCTTCAACAACTGCTCTATCAATATCAGCTTTGGTGTGATGAATTCCTAAACCGTAGATGACTCCTTTAGCATATGGATCATTTATCGGCGCTCTTTCACCGGTTAAATATGGTAAGAAGAAGAGGTTATCAATGTTTTTGCTATCAGCTACTCGGTGATAGTAATCTTCGTAATTGTAAGTCTCTAAAACCGATTCATTCCACCATTTAATCGCCCCTGCTGCATTTAACATCACGGCCATGATATGGTAACCACCATTAGCATGGGCATATGATTGCAAATAACTGATGTTATCAACTGCGAAGTGATCACTTGCGACAAAGATTACTCCACTAGTTCCTAAACTGATGCTACACTCACCGTTCTTTATAACTCCAACTCCAACTGCCCCAACAGCTTGATCGCCACCGCCGATAATTACAGAGACTTCTGTTTTTAAATTTAAAAAAGTTTTTATTTCTTCTTTCAATTTGCCAACACATTCATAACTCTCATGAACGCTTGGTAACATATTCTCATTAATTCCTAAAATATCTAACATTTCCTTACTATAAGTTTTTGTTAAAGGATTAAAATAAAGTGTGCCGGATAAATCAGAGACATCACTAGCGAAAACACCTGTTAGCATATAAGCAATATAATCTTTAGGCAACATAACTTTCTTTATTTTATTAAAAATCTCTGGCTCATTCTCTTTTACCCATAATAATTTTGGTGCAGTAAGGCCAGTTAAAGCAATATTGCCAGTACAACCTAAAAGTAAATCTTTAGAAATCTGATTATTTAAGTAATCAACTTGACTGACAGTCCTTTGATCATTCCAAAGAATCGCATTTCTTAAAACCTCATCATTCTCATCAAGAATAACTAATCCATGCATCTGCCCAGAAAAACTCATTCCTAAAATACTGTCTTCATAACCTTTAACTAATTCCTTTAAACCATCAAGTGTCTGACTATACCACTTGCGTGGATCTTGTTCAGACCAAGATGGTTTAACAATGATTAAGTCATAGTTTCTAGTGACGGTTTTAATAATTTCACCGTTTTTATTAACTAAAATCAGTTTTACACCTGAGGTGCCTAAATCTACACCAATAAACATAGTATTTACCTATCCGATTATATATTGATTTAAAATCGCTTCCAATAATTCCTGTTTTCCTGATTCGTTTTTAGCAAGTTCTTTTTTACTTAAAACATATTTTTCTAGTTCAGTAAAACCAACTTTACCATTAATAATATCTAAACCAATACCTTCTTTATAAGAACGGTAACGATTAGCAAGGTTTTCTTCTAAGACACCATCTTCCAATAATCTAGCCGCAACTTTTAGTCCAGCTGCATAAGTATCCATGCCAACGATATGGGCTATCAATAAATCTTCTTTAGTGAAAGATGCTCTTCTTACTTTCGCGTCAAAGTTTAAACCGCCAGTTTTTAAACCTCCTGCACGCAAAATCTCATACATTGTTAATGTTGTATCATAGATGTTTGTTGGAAACTGATCAGTGTCCCAACCTAATAATAAATCACCTTGATTAGCGTCTACACTACCTAACATATTATTATCAGCCGCAAATCTTAACTCATGATTCATTGTATGCATTGCTAAAGTTGCATGATTAGTTTCAATGTTTAATTTAAAATGTTTATCTAAGCCATATGCTCTTAAGAAAGAAACAACTGTTGCGCTATCAAAATCATATTGATGTTTTGTAGGCTCTTTTGGTTTCGGTTCAATATAAAACTGTCCAGTAAAACCAATTTGAATTGCATAATCAACTGCCATATGTAAAAATCTTGCGAAATTATCTTGTTCAAACTTCATATCAGTGTTCAATAAGGTTTCATAACCTTCTCTACCACCCCAGAAAACGAACCCTGCTCCATTAAGTCTTTTTGTTATTTCCATAGCTTTTTTAACTTGTGCTCCCGCGAAAGCATACACATCAGCGTTAGGGCTAGTAGAAGCGCCGTTGACAAATCTCTTATTACTGAAAAGATTAGCTGTACCCCATAATAGTTTGATGCCAGTTCTTTTCATTTCAACTTCGATTAAATCAACTATTTCATCTAGTAATTTATTAGTTTCTTCCAAAGTATCTTGTTCAGGTGCGATGTCACGGTCATGGAAACAGAAATACTCTAATCCCAATTTCTCCATAAACTCAAATGCAACTTTAACTCTTATCTTTGCATTCTCAATATCATCTTCACCATCCCATGGTCTTTCCATTGTTGCATCTCCAAATGGATCAACACCATCGCCAGTCATTGTATGCCAGTAAGCCATTGAGAACTTCAAATGGTCTTTCATCGTTTTTCCAAAAACTACTTCTTCAGGATTATAATACTTATAAGCAAACGGATTTTTGCTTTTTGAACCTTCATACTCAATTTTTTTGATATCATCGTAATACTTCATTTTTAAATCTCCTTTATATTTATCGTTATTTATATGTGTTTGCAAATCGCAAACCTTTATTATATAATCAAAGTGAAGTTAAAGAGGTGAAACATGAAACCAGCAAATTCTAAAAGCGTTAAGATGGTTAACACTAATTTGGTCATTGAAAAACTTGTTGAACATAAAGAAACTACCAGAGTAGATTTATCAAGAGAAACAACTCTTAATAAAGCGACTGTATCATCAATCATTCAAGAACTAATTGATGATAATATTGTAATAGAACTACCTAAAAAGGTTAAAACCAGTGGAAGAAGTGCTAATGCGATTGCTCTTAATAAGAATGCTGGTAGAATTCTTTCATTAGATTTACAAACACATTTAATCTATGGTGTCATCACCAATCTTTATGGTGATATTCTTTTTGAAATCAATCGTCCAATCGAAAGTCCTGACTTTAGTAATTATCTATCAATTCTTTTAGAAACTATCGATGAACTTAAATCGAATACTTATGATTCCATTTTTGGAATCATTGGTATTGGTATTGGAGTTTATGGAATCTTATCAAAAGATAAAAAGATTATCTATACTCCATTTTCATCCTGGCAAGATATTGAACTTAAGAAGATCATTGAAGACTATACCGGTATTAAAACCTATGTAGAAAACGAAGCTAACATCTCTGCTTTAGGAGAAAACATAGCATACTCCAATCAAGAAAATCTTATATCTCTCAACGTTGGAATCGGTGTCGGTATGGGGGTTATAATTGATAATAAATTATATACAGGAGAAAATGGATATGCCGGAGAAATTGGTCATACAGTCCTGATTCCAAACGGGAGAGAATGTGTCTGTGGAAACTTTGGCTGTCTTGAAAAGTATTTGTCCGATATTGCAATAGTAGAAGACTATTACCTAGCAACTAAAGAAAAAGTTACAATTGATGAATTCATTCTAAGACTTAAGAAAAAAGATCCAGAAGCTGTAAAAATATATAAAACATTTATTTCTTATTTAAGTATCACTGTTAATAATATCTCACAAACCTTTAACCCACACACTATAGTTATTAATTCAAAAATAATTGAAAATATGCCAGAAAGCATTTCTTTAGTAAAAAATCAATTAAGATCAAAGATTATGAAACTAGAATTACTAACGACATCCGCATACAAAACAAAAACTAATGTATTAGGCTTAACACATGTTTTAATTAAGAGATTCTTAAATATTGATAATTACATTGTCAAAGGGTAAATAATACCGCTTACAAACATAGTTTATCAATTAAATTATGATTTGTAAAGCATTATTTTTCGTTTATTAAAAGAAAGTTTAACACTTAAATTAAACAGCTGAACAAAAGTTGAAAGGGATTAGTCTCACTCTACTGTTTCTATATTTGAAAAAATAACAAAAAATTTACTTCGGATTTTAAAGAAAGATTTATATAAGAAAACAAACGTGTTATAATGTTTATAATTGAAAAATGGTTTTATCTTAGATATTTGAATAAAACATCAATGATATAACAGATAAAGGGGGAGTATTATATGGCTGCAAAAAGTTGTCAAATATGTGGAGAAGTTTCAGGTATTTATCCATTATGCAAAGAACATGTGAAATTAAAAAACGAAGGAAAAGTGATCAAGGGAGATGATGGGAAATGGACTTTATTGGTTGATATCCAAAACGAAACATCTGATTGTGTTATATGTGGTAATTCCTCTAAAGGTAAACCTTTGTGCCTTGATTGTTACAAAGAATCCATTGAACGAAAGGATGAGTTTGATAAGAATCAAAAGCCGTTCGAGTTAAAAGATTATTATTTTAATCTGCGTTCAAATATATATAGAATAACTAATTTCGACTATGTTAAAAATAATAGCAAAAAAATGTTTGCCTTAGCATATTTGATTAAGGATGTTTATAGTGATTCTTCACTTATCGATCGAGTTGTTGATGATGTGAAAGACATCATTCAAAAGAAAACTCCACAAAAAGAAATCAAAGTCACTAAATATTCTGAACAATCAGACTCTCAAAAATCATCAATTATTAGAACGATAGATGGCCATATTGTTAAAAGCATTGGGGAACAAATTATTGATGATATATTATACAATAATCAGATTTGTCATTGTTATGAAAAAGATGTTTATGAGTTAGGCTCTGATCAAAGAACTGTTAAAGCCGATTGGTTTATACCTATTGCTGGAAACAAAGGAATATATATTGAGTACTGGGGTATGGACACTGATGATTATGTAAAAAATAAAGAAGAGAAGAAAAAGTTATATAAAGATCATGGTGTAACTCTTATTCAAATTGAAAAAGATGATACCAAAGATGTATCGGGATTGACAAGTAGAGTTTTAAGAGAGTATAAAAGCTTAAAAGAAGAGATAAAGAATAAAATCTAAAAAAGTATATTGCACAATAGTTCAAGTTACATTCTTTTTTTCTGATAAAAATTAGAGTAATTTTACTTTTCATGTATGGATATATAATTGATACCCATTAGTTCATTTGTGGGTATCTTTTGTTTTATATACTTCAGACTGCACGATTGCGTGTCTCAATATTTTACAGTTATAATTAGCGTGATGTTTAATTTTTATTAATAAAGTATATAATGGAAACAATAAGATTTTATTTGAGGTATTTTATGAATAAAACTGTTTCAATACGTTTACTTGTTTTTATTTTCTTTACATTAGTATCAAGTTTATTACCATTAGTTAGTTTTGATGGTTATTCAATAATTGCTAATACAACAAGTCATTTAGGAGCTCAAGGATCACCTTATGCTTGGGTGATGAATTTGGTGTTTATTAGTCTTGGACTAACTTCATTTATAATACTATATAAAACTAATATTCGTTATCATCAGGTTATTGGTTCGGTTTTCTCTATTAGTTTAATTCTTACTGGTTTATTTAGACATGAAAGTTTAATTGAAGGTTATCAAAGTGTGATTATTTATGATTATCTTCATTCTATTTTTGCGACAACAACTGGTATTAGTTTTGTTTTACTTGCATTTGGTCATGGTTTTATGAGTACTTATAAGCAAAGGTTATTTGGTTTTGCATTGGCCACAATAGCCACATTAATATCTTTATTAATGATGTTATTGCCTGATTACATTGGTTTATTACAACGTTTAATATTTATGTCTGCTTTTTCATGGATTTTCTTTTATATGAAAAGTCCTGAAAGTAAACAATTTGAATCAAATGAATAGTAAACTCAGTTTTTAAGCAAACCACTCTTAAAATGGCGTGGTTTTTTGATTATTAATAGTGTGTTTTTAGGCTCAATATAGGTTTTTTAGATTAATCGTACTTTATGATTTATCATTGATGTAATTGTAATTGTCAACTAGATATTTATACTAGCACTCCGTTTAAATTGCCTATATATCAACCTAATCTGATTTTTAGTACAGAAAAAGAATACAATTATGTAATTGATGGTTTTGGATTAATAAGGGAAGGATATGTATTGGATGGATGGTATGAAGATATCAACTTAACTATCCCTTTTGATGGTGTTGAAATGCCGGGGAAGGATTTAAAACTATATGGTAAGCTGGTAAGTGATAATTAATTATTAACTATATTAAAAAAGATCTGAACTTGGTGATGAGCCGTTTCAGATCTTTTCTTTTTATATCTGTCTGATTAAAGATTTGTTAGATTTATTAATATATTGTTTCAGGAACTTTGGCATTAGCTAAAATTTTACATTATCTTTAGTTGACAAAATAGATAATAGTAATTTATAATATAGATGTTTATAAATATAGATAAATATCTATATATTAACAAATCACTTCATGGAATTTTATGTAAATCAAGTTATTACGTTAATAGATAAGGGGTTAATAAGATGAAGATCGGCTTTTTTGAGAAATATTTAACATTGTTTGTACTGATATGCATGGTTATTGGGGTTGCTATTGGTTTTTTTATTCCAAGTGTCCCTAACTTTTTAAGTCGGTTTGAGATCGCTTCAGTAAATATACCAATTGGTATATTAATCTGGATAATGATATATCCTATGATGCTTAAGATTGATTTTTCTTCTGTAAAAAACGTTGGTAAGAATCCGAAGGGATTGTTTATAACTTGGGTAGTAAATTGGTTGATTAAACCATTTACAATGTTTGGAATAGCATATTTCTTCTTTATGGTATTATTTAAATCGATTATACCTTTGGATTTAGCTAATGATTATTTAGCTGGTGCGGTTTTATTAGGTGCTGCACCTTGTACAGCAATGGTCTTTGTCTGGAGTAGTTTAACTAGAGGTAATCCAGCTTATACACTAGTTCAAGTTGCGACTAATGATTTGATTATTCTAGTTTTATTTGCGCCAATAGTAGGTTTATTACTAGGTGTAACAGGCATAACTGTACCTTGGGCAACACTATTCCTATCAGTTTTCTTATTTGTCGTTATTCCGCTTGTTGCGGCATCTTTAACCAGATATTTTCTTGTTAAGAATAAAGGAATTGATTATTATAATAATCAGTTTATTCCTAAGTTTAGTAAGGTTACTATTAGTGGATTATTACTTACTCTAGTTCTTATCTTTTCACTTCAGAGTGATTTGATTCTTAGTAATCCAGTTCATATTTTACTTATTGCGATACCATTAATTATTCAAACATTCTTTATTTTCTTTATAGCTTATGGAGCGGCAAAAGCAATGAAGTTATCTCATGATGTCGCTGCTCCAGCAGGAATGATTGGCGCTAGTAATTTCTTTGAACTAGCAGTAGCTGTAGCCATTGCATTGTTTCCTCTTAATCCAGGTGTTGCTTTAGCAACTATTGTCGGTGTTCTAACTGAAGTACCGGTAATGCTATTCTTAGTTAAAATCGCTAATAAAACAAAAAAGTGGTTTCCTGATTCTAAGAAAGAAGCAGTTGAACCACAATCAGTTTAAATATGTAATCAAAAAGTCCAACTGAACAATAGCGTTGGACTTTTTTGTTTTATAGAACTGTATAACCTTCAAGTTCAAATGTTGATATGACATCGTTAACAGCCATTTTTCTTAAATCACAACCTTTTCTTAA
>OBJA01001169.1_pt1 | contig 19033 bp, 19 predicted proteins | sample 1519751 | NCBI WGS metagenome assembly OBJA01 (sample SAMEA3881238, study PRJEB22517) | soil metagenome | biome: lake sediment; feature: soda lake sediment; material: sediment, water from around vicinity | place: India | collected 2013-12-23 | depth 3 m
GGCTGAGCAGCCCGGCCAGGGTCACCACCGTGGTGGTCTTGCCCACTCCGCCCTTTTGATTGGCAATCGACCAAACCTGCATATTCAACTCCCCTGGCCCGGGGCATTGGAGCCACCCAGCAAACGGCGTTCGCGCTCATCGGCACGCACCACCAGGACGACACGGCGATTCTTGCTTCGCCCTTCGGCGGTGGTGTTGTCTGCAATCGGTCGATACTCCCCGTAACCCACCGCGACCATCCGTTCCGGATCGACCCCGGTTCGCATGAACAGATGCACCACACTGGCTGCACGCGCTGCCGACAACTCCCAGTTGGATGGGAAGACGGTGGTGGCAATCGGTACATTATCGGTAAAGCCTTCCACCTGGATTGCATTGGGATATTGCTGCAGGATATCTGCCAGACGGCGTAGCACCGGAATGGCCTGCTCCTCCAGCATGGCACTCCCGCTGGCAAACAGCAGACTGGTATTGATCTCGATCTCGATCCAGTTTTCATCCCGGGTAATGCTGATCAGTTCACGATCGATCAGCGGCCTGAGTACCTGTTCAAAGTCATCGGCGATCTGTCCCAGGTTGCCGATCGGTGAACCGGGCATCCCGGCATCGAAGAGCCCCGGATCGCCGCTAATGCCCTCCTCACCAACCTGGATCGGTTCCAGGGTCCGCGGAACATTGCTGAAGGCGGAGGCCAGGGTATCGGACAGCACGCGATACTTGCCCTCATTGATCGATGACAGCGCGTACATCACCACAAAAAAGGCAAACAACAGGGTAATGAAATCGGCGTAGGAGATCAGCCAACGTTCGGTATTCTCATGTTCTTCGTGGCGGCGTCTTCTGCGCATCGTGCCTAGCCTATGAAGCCCTGCAACTTGCTCTCGATATTGCGCGGGTTGTCACCCTCGGCAATAGAGATAATCCCCTCGATGATCATGTAGCGAAACTGGCTCTGTGCCAGCACGATACTCTTCAGCTTGTTGGCGATCGGCAGCAACAGCAGATTGGCAAAGCCCACCCCGTAGATGGTCGCCACAAAGGCCACCGCGATGCCATGCCCCAGCCGCGAGGGGTCAGACAGGTTCTCCATGACCTGGATCAGCCCGAGTACCGCGCCGATGATCCCGATGGTCGGGGTATAACCACCCATGCTCTCGTACAGCTTGGCGGCGCTCATGTCATACTGTTCGCGACTATCCACCTCGACTTCCAGTATGCTGCGCATTACCTCCGGTTCATTGCCATCCACCAATAACTGCAAGCCCTTGCGTGCGAAATCATCCTGCTCGGTGTCCGAGGCGGCCTCCAGGCCCAGCAGCCCTTCCTTGCGCGCGATATTGCTCCAGGCAATAATCTTCTGGATGGCCTCATCGGCCATCAGTTTGGGTGGTACAAAGACCCAGGCCAGCAGCTTGATGGCCCGCATGAAAGTGCTCAGCGGCGATTGCAGCATGATCGCCCCCAAGGTACCACCAGCCACAATCAACAGTGCAGGCCCGTTGAGCAGCGAGGCGGCGTGACCTCCTTCCAGAAACTGGCCGACCAGAATTGCGCCAATCCCAAGAAAGATGCCGATAAGACTAAGGATATCCATCTGGAAGCTACCTATATCTTGGCCAACGCTGGCCCCACATCCTTAAGGGAAAGCACCCGGTCACTGATCCCGGCCTCGGCAACTGCCGCTGGCATCCCGTAGACCACGCAACTAGCCTCATCCTGCGACCAAACCACCGACCCACCGGTCTTGAGTGTGCGGCAACCCTCACGCCCATCCGCTCCCATCCCGGTCAGGATCACGGCCAGGGTCTGCGCAGGAAACAGCTTGGCCACGGAGCTAAAGGTGATATCGACACTGGGCTTGTAAGTCAGCCCCGGATCGCTCTCCTGAACCCGCACCACCTGGCGACCGCCGCGCGCCTCCACGGTCATCTGCTTGCCACCCGGTGCCAGCAAGGCGGTGGCTGGCTGGAGTACATCGCCATCCTCAGCCTCCTTGACAGTGATCTGACAGAGTTGATTGAGACGTTGGGCAAAAGCCGGGGTAAAGCTGCCCGGCATATGCTGCACCAGCAGCAGCGGAAAGGGGAAATTGGCCGGCAGCTTGGTCAACACCTCCTGCAGCGCCACCGGCCCACCGGTGGAGGTGCCGATCGCCACCAGGCGCAACTGGGCACGACTGGGCACAGCCCCGGCGCGCGGTGGCACGGCAGCGGCAGGCGCGAGGGGGCGTAAAACAGGTGCTACCGGTGCCCGACCGGTGGCAGGAGGCGGGGTGGCCGCGCGCCGTGGTGCGGCATGGCCACGGCTGGCAATGGCATGAACCCGCTCGCACAGAGTGCGGGTGGCCTCGTCGCGATTTTTGGAGATATCCTCGAAGCGTTTCGGCAGGTAATCCACCGCGCCAGCATCCAGTGCATCCAGGGTGGCCTTGGCGCCATCGGTGGTCAGCGAGGAGAACATCAGGATCGGCAGGGGGCTGGACTGCATGATCCGACGGGTAGCCGCAATGCCGTCCATCACCGGCATCTCGATATCCATGGTGACGATATCTGGGCGCAGTCTGGCGGCCATCTCCACGGCCTCGGCGCCATTGACTGCCTCACCGATCACCTCCAGGCGTGGATCAGAACCGAGCATCTCCTTGAGACGGCGACGAAAAAAGCCCGAATCATCAACCACCAGCACCCGTATGGGCATGCAATCCTCCTTTCATCCTTTCAACCCGAAAATACCATTAGAGAGTACGCCCTCGCTTGATCTTTGAATCCACAAGAAATTTTCTTCGGTCGGCAATACAGCACGGTATTGCGCTCCCTCAGAAAATTTCTTGTGAATCCAAATCTCTGCGCGATCATCGCACCCTCTAATGGAATTTCCGGGTTCATTGGTGACCAATATCACATACAAAAAATGCGCCCGCTACGGCCGTCAGCGTGCCTATTCAGGCGGCGCGTCTGTTACCGCTGCTACGAGCGGGCATAGTATTTCATCAAACTGGGGATATCGAGGATCAGGGCAATCTTGCCATCACCGGTTATCGTGGCACCGGCCATGCCATGGGTACCGTGCAACAAGGCACCCAACGGCTTGATCACCACCTCTTCCTGGCCAATCAGCTGGTCAACGACAAAGCCGACCTGCTGGGTGCCGACATGCACAATCACCACATGGCCCTGTTTTGGAAGCTCGCGCGAAACCCCCTGCACCAGCCAGCCGCTCAGATAGAACAACGGCAGGGCATGATCGCGGATCATCACCACCCGACGCCCATCGACCATATTGGTCTTGGTCAAATCAAGGTGGAAGATCTCGTTGACATTGACCAGTGGCAGGGCAAAGGTCTGTGCGCCGAGCTTGACCATCAAGGTCGGCATGATGGCCAGGGTCAACGGCACCTTGATCAGCAGGCGGGTACCCTTGCCCAGTTCCGACTCAATCTCGACACTGCCGTTCAGCTGTGCGATACGGGTCTTGACCACATCCATGCCGACGCCACGCCCGGAGATATCGGAGATCTCGGTCTTGGTGGAGAAGCCGGCCGCGAAGATCAGCATGAAGGCCTCGCGATCATCGAGACGGGAGGCGGCCTCCTCATCCATCAGCCCCTTGCTGACGGCAATCCGGCGCAATTTATCCGGATCCATACCGGCGCCATCGTCGGTGATGGTCAGCAGGATATGGTCACCCTCCTGCTCGGCGGCCAGGCGCACCACCCCGGTACGTGGCTTGCCCGCCGCCTCGCGCACCTCGGGCATCTCGATACCGTGATCGACCGAGTTGCGCACCAAATGCACCAGCGGGTCGGCCAGCGCCTCGACCAGATTTTTGTCCAGGTCGGTCTCCTCGCCCACCATCTCCAGATTGACTTCCTTTTTCAGGCTGCGGGCCAGATCGCGCACCACCCGGGGAAAACGGCCAAAGACCTTCTTGATCGGCTGCATCCGGGTCTTCATTACCGCGGTCTGCAGATCCCCCGTGACCACATCCAGATTGGCCACCGCCTTGGAGAGCTCCTCCAGGGATGTCTCGCCGCTGGTGGTATTTTCGCTGTGTGAGAGGGTGGCGAGGCGGTTGCGCACCAGCACCAGTTCCCCAACCATGTTCATGATGTCGTCCAGACGCCGGGTATCGACCCGCACCGTGGTTTCCGCCTGAGGGGCCTCGGCCTTCTTGCGCGGCTCGGCGCCAGCGCTTGGCATCGCCTTGGCATCGGGTGCTGGCGCGGGAGCGGGCTCCTGTGGCGCCGCTGCAACCGGGGCGACAGCCTCCTGCGGTGCGGCGGCAGGGGGCGTCTCGGGTGCACCACCCGTGCTGACCGCACTGGGGTCAAAACGGCCCTTGCCATGCAGTTCATCGAGTAGCGCCTCGAATTCATCTTCGGTGATCTCATCGTCACTGCCCGAGGAAGAAGGCGGTGGTGCTGGCGTCTCGACCGCTGGAACTGGCTCGGCAGTGCCAGCGATACTCGGGTCAAAGCGCCCCTTGCCGTGCAACTGATCCAGCAACGCCTCGAATTCTTCCTCGGTGATCTCATCATCGCCGGCAGGTGCTGCCGTCTCGGCGAGCACTGGCGCGCTGGTGGCGGCACCTTGCTGATCGAGGGCATCCAGCAGGGCCTCAAATTCCTCATCGGTAATATCACCCTCGCCGACCATCGCCCCGAGGGCCTCGGCCGGGCTGGCCACGGTCGCTGGCTCCGGGGTGGGCGCGGGAGTTGGCACGGCGGCCGGGGCCGGAGGTGCTTCGCTGGCGAGTGGGGCCGCTTGTGGTGGTGCGGCCGGGGCATCATCCCCGGGGTGATTGATCCGCTCCAATTCCTGCAACAGCCCGGGTGGGGCGCTGGCCGGTTCCTCCAGCGCGCGCAGGCTGTCGAACTGATCATTCAGGACATCAAGTACCTGCAGGAAGGTATCCATCAAGTCCGGGGTCAGGCTTTTTTCCCCGTTGCGCAACAGATTGAAGATATCCTCGGCACGATGGCATACCTCGACCAGGGGAATCAGGTTGAGAAAACCCGCGCCGCCCTTGATGGTATGAAAACCACGGAAGACCGCATTCAGCAGGTCGCTGTCGTTGGCACTTTGTTCCAGCTCAACCAGTTGCTCGTTGAGCTTTTCCAGGATCTCACTGGCCTCGACCAGAAAGTCCTGCAGGATCTCGTCATCTGCATCCAACGCCATGTACCGTTCCTCAAAAACCTAGACTGGAAAGAAGATCGTCCACCTCATCCTGGCCGGATACCAGATTGCTGGCCTCGTCGACACCGGGTACGGCAGGCCCCACGCCCTTGAGATGGTCATCCTTCTGTTGTTCATTCTTTTCCCGAATGGCCAACTCCTGCCCGGAGATCCGGATCAGATCGACCAGGCCGCTTTCCATATCGTCCACCAAGGTGATCACCTGGCCGATGATCTGGCCAGTCAGATCCTGGAAGTCCTGCGCCATGATCACCTCGGTCATGCGCTCCTTGAGTTGCGTGCCATTATCGGTCAATTCACCCAGGAAGGTATCCAGTTCACCACTGAGCTGGCGAAACTCCTCGGCGCTCATCTCACGATTCTTGAAACGGCCCCACTGTGCCTTGAGTGATTCGGCGCGTGCCTCAATGGCATCGACGATCGGCATCGCTTCCTCGGCGGCGGTCAAACTGCGATCTGCCGATTGTGCGGTCATCTGCACCACATAGCGCAGGCGCTCGCGTGCATCGGGAAATTCCTGCTGGGCGATGCTGACAATACGTGAATCAAGGCGAAAGCTGTTCAGCGAATTGTGAAATTCACGGGTCAGCTTGCCCAACTCCTGAAACAGGCTGCTCTCGCGCTGCTTGGTCAGCCTGTCGAGCAAACGATCCGCCTCTTCCTCGTTCCCCTCTTCCACATACTGCGCCAGTGTGCGAACTTGCTGGCGGAAATCCTCATCAAGTGTGGTCAATGTATTGTTCATCGTTTTGGTGATCTCTTGGTCCATGATGGGCAAGCTGGCTTAACTACCCATGCGTTCGAAGATCTTATCCAGCTTCTCCTTAAGGGTGGCAGCCGTAAAGGGCTTGACGATATAGCCATTCACCCCGGCCTTGGCAGCCTCAATGATCTGTTCCTTTTTCTGTTCGGCGGTCACCATCATCACCGGCATCTTCGCCAGTTTGGGATCGGCGCGTACCGCCTTGAGAAGGTCGATACCCTGCATACCTGGCATATTCCAGTCGGTGATCAGCAGATCGAAGTTGCCCGACTGCAACATGGGCAAGGCAGTCAGACCATCATCAGCCTCGGACGTATTATTGAACCCCAGATCACGCAGGAGATTCTTGATAATACGCCGCATGGTGGAAAAATCATCAACCACCAATATCTTGATGTTCTTATCCAATGCTGCCTCCTAAACTGTATTGCGCGATGTGCACGAAGCTGGATAACCAATACGGAAGCGCTGCCTAAGTGCAGCGCTTCGGCGGCACAGGGCAATGCTACCCTTTTTCAATGATGCTAAGTCATTGAAAGTGAAGCAAAGCAAAAATCACCCTTGTTGCCTTGCATGGCCTGCCAGGTTCTGGCCGAACCTGTTCGGGCCTTGCATAAAATTGATCCGCCACGGCCATTCTACTTGATTTTTTCAATTAACGATAATAGTCCTGAAAAGACCCTGGCTACACGTCTCAAGGTGCCTGCCCGGCCGTTTCCTGGCCGATGTTATCGCTTCAAACAGGGGCTCGAGAAAAAAAAAGGGGGGGAAGGCGGCAAAGCAGCCGAGCCCGGATGGCGGGTGCATGGCCCGGAATGGACAGGGTCACTCCACCACCGTGCAAGACACCGTCCGGATCAGGCGGCCTTCCACCTACAGCAGGCCGCCAAACAGGCTTTCACTGCTGCCGCGCTGCACCAGGCGTTCGACAAAGAACTCCAGATAGCCATCCGCCGCCGTCGGCATCGGCCACTTGTCGGCACGCTGGGCAATCTCCCGGAAGGCCCGTGAGGACATCGCATTCGGAAAGGACTCCACCACCGGGCGCTGCATCTTGACAGCCTTGAGCAGGTACTTGTCGTAGGGCACGGCACCCATGAAGTCCAGCACCACCTCATCAAGGAAGTGATCGGTTACCTTGACCAGCTTGGAGAAGAGCAGGCGGCCTTCATTGGGGGTGTGGGCCATATTGGCCAATACCCGAAAGCGGTGGATACCGTGATCCAGATTGAGCAGCTTGATCAGGGCATAGGCATCGGTAATCGAGGCCGGTTCGTCGCAGACCACCACGATCACCTCCTGCGAGGCCTTGGCAAAGCTGACCACGCTGTCGGAGATGCCGGCGGCGGTATCGACGATAAAGACATCCAGCTCCGAATTGAGCTCACTGAAGGCCCGAATCAGCCCAGCATGTTCGGCCTGGCTGAGTTCGGCCATGTATTGCAGCCCCGAGGTGGCGGGAATGACCTTGATCCCGCCCGGTGCGTCGATCAGGATCTCTTCCAGGGTGCGTTCGCCACTAATCACATGGGAGAGGTTGTAGCGCGGATGCAGCCCCAGCATCACGTCCACGTTGGCCAGCCCCAGATCGGCATCCATCACCATCACCTTGCGCCCCAGGCGGGCAAACGAGGCGGCCAAATTGACCGAGACATTGGTCTTGCCCACCCCGCCCTTGCCGCTGGTGACTGCCAATACCCGTACCGGTTTGGGCTTGCTCATACGCCGCAACCCCTCTGCTTGATCTTTTCTCATCGCGCTCAACCCGCCATCCGTCCGAAGGTCATGGCCAACTGTTCCTCTGAGGGGACGCTGCCATACTGTTGCATCAGGCTGACACAGCGGTTGACCAGTGCATTGCTGCGCGCCGGATGCAGATCCTCCGGTACCGCCTGGCCATCACTGATATAGGCCACCGGCAATTCATGCTGGATCAGCGCCGAGATCGCCTCGCCAAGCACAGCCGCCTCATCCAGTTTGGTCAGGATGGCGCCATCGAGCTGTACCTTGCCAAAATTACGCAGCACCTCATCCAGCGAGGCACGCTGGCTGGAGGCGGACAACACCACGTAGGTGCGCAGTGCATGGCCGGCCTGTTGGAGCATGGTGAACTGCTCGCTGAGGCGAACATCACGCTCACTCATCCCAGCGGTGTCGATCAGCACCAATGGCTTGTCGCGCAAGCTGTCGAGGATCGCCTGTAGTTCACTGCCATCGCGCACCAGGTGTACCGGGGCGCCGAGGATCTGACCATAGGTGCGCAATTGCTGATGAGCACCGACCCGGTAGCTGTCGGTGGTGACCAGTGCCACCTTGCCCGGCCCGTGGCGCAGGGTAAAACGGGCCGCCAGCTTGGCAACCGTGGTCGTCTTGCCAACTCCGCAGGAGCCGATCAGCGCCACCGTGCCTCCATGGTTGAGGATATCGTCATTGGTCACCGCCAAACGGGTGGCCAGCAGGCCAAGGGCCTGGCGCCAGTTGTGCGCCATCTCGTTGCTGTACTCGATCCGGTCGGCGATCTCACGACACAGCAACGAGGACAGTCCCATCTGCATCAACTTTTCCAGCACCTTGATTCGCAACGGGTGCTGCTCCTTCATATCGCGCCAGGCCAGGCCGCTGAGCTGATTTTCCAGCAGGCTGCGCAGCTGCTGGATCTCCTCGCGCATCGCCACCAGGCTGGGATCCTGCGACCAGATGATCTCCGGGTCACGGCGCGGTGGCGTCAGGCCGGCCGGCTGCCTGTCACGGGGAAGCGGCTCGAATTTGGAGGGAAGTTCATCATTCAATGCATCGTCGGCCTCGGGCTGCTGGCTGCTGGCGGTGTTGCTCTCAACCCCGTTCACATGGCGTGACACACCATCCAGTTCCTTGGGCACATAGCGTGTGCTGGATACGGAAGGGGCAGGCTTCTCGCTCAGGCTGGTTGCCATGCGGCGGATGGTGGTCTCGTCATAGTCCAGCGCGGCGACAATCTCCACCCCGCCTTCCACGCGCCGGTTGGACAGGATCACCGCATCCGACCCCTGTGCCTCGCGCACCATGCGGATCGCCTGGCGGATATCGGTAGCAAAATAGCGTTTAATCTTCATAGCCCTGAACCCTCATTGTCACGGCCTGACCGTGTTCGGGTTAACCCGGATGTTTCATAAATTCACGCGATGATCGCGCAGGATATTGATTGCACAATGGATTTTTCGACGGAGCGGTGTAGTTATTCATACACCCGACAGAGAAAAATTCATTGTGCAACCAATAGACTAGCGAGGGCGTGTGTAATTTATGAAACATCCGGGTTAATTCCCCACTGTCGCAACGATCTTGAGTTGCTTGTCATCCGGGATCTCGTTGTAGGACAACACATGCAAGCCCGGGATACTGTGTTTGACAAACCGCGCCAGTAGCTCGCGGATCGGCGGTGCAATCAGGAGTACCGCCGGCTTGCCGGCCATCTCCAGGTTTTGCGCACCGCTGGCCAGCCCCTGATGCAGACGCTCGGCCAGCATCGGCTCGATGCCCGCGCCGCCTTCCGCCGCGCCCTGAATACTACTTAGCAATATCTGTTCCAACTCCGGCGACAAGGTAATTACCTCTAAATCCGCCTTCAAGCCATTGATTTTCTGGACAATCATCCGGCTCAGGCCGACCCGCACCATCGCTGTCAAATTCCCGGCATCCTGCATACGCCCGGCACTTTCCGCCAAACTTTCGGCGATCGTACGCATATCGCGGATCGGGATCCCCTCGGCCAGCAGGTTTTGCAACACCTTGACCACCGTACCCAGCGGCAGGGCCTTGGGCACCAGATCCTCGACCAGCTTGGGCGCGCTCTTGCCCAATTGATCCAGCAGTTTTTGCACCTCCTCATGCCCCAGCAATTCATGGGCATGACTGCTCAGGATCTGGCTGAGGTGAGTGGCCACCACGGTATTCGGATCGACCACGGTATAGCCCAGGCTCTGCGCTTGCTCACGCTGATCGGGGCTGATCCAGATGGCATCCAGCCCAAAGGCCGGATCCTTGCCGGGCGTACCTTCCAGTTCCCCGAACACCTGCCCGGGGTTGATCGCCATCTCCCGATCCGGATGGATCTCGGCATCGCCAACCGTCACCCCCATCAGGCTGATGCGGTAGGCATTGGGATTCAGATCCAGGTTGTCGCGGATATGCACTGGCGGGATCAAAAAGCCCAGTTCCTGGGAGAGCTTGCGGCGCACGCCCTTGATCCGGCCCATCAACTCGCCGCCCTGGCTTTTGTCCACCAGTGGGATCAGGCGATAGCCGACCTCCAGGCCGATCGGGTCTACCATCGGCACATCGTCCCAGGTCAGCTCCTTGAGTTCCTGACTGGGGCGGGCGAGCTCCTGCTGTTGCTGCGCCTCGGCATCGAGGCGCTCCTGCTCAAGCAGCTCCACCTGTTGCTGGCGCCGGAACAGCCAATAGGCCGAACCGCCCGTGGCCGAGGCCAACAGCAGAAACGGGGTATTCGGCATCCCCGGGATCAGGCCCAGCCCGCCCAGCACCCCGGCCACCACGCCAAGCACCTTGGGATTGCTGAGCATCTGGGTGCTGATCTGCTCGCCCATGTTCTGCGAGGTGGAGACACGGGTCACGATGATACCGGCCGCCGAGGAGAGCACCAGCGAGGGGATCTGCGCCACCAGCCCGTCGCCGATGGTCAGCAGTGCATAGATCTGCATCGCATCACCAAAGCCCAGGCCGTGCTGCGCCATGCCGATGGAGAGGCCACCGATCACATTCAGGATGGTGATCAAGATCCCGGCCACCGCATCGCCGCGCACGAATTTGCTGGCACCGTCCATCGAACCGTAGAAGTCCGCCTCGGCCGCCACCTCCTCGCGCCGCCGCCGAGCCTCGTCCTGATCGATCAGTCCCGCATTCAGGTCGGCGTCGATGGCCATCTGCTTGCCGGGCATCGCATCCAGGGTGAAGCGGGCGCTTACTTCCGAGATACGCCCAGCCCCCTTGGTGACCACCACGAAGTTGATGATCACCAGGATCACAAACACCACCAGGCCGACCGCATAATTGCCACCGACCACAAATTCGCCAAAGGATTCAATCACCTGCCCGGCTGCATCGGTGCCGGTATGCCCTTCCAGCAGCACGATTCGGGTTGAGGCCACATTCAGCGCCAGACGCAGCAAGGTGGCGATCAGCAGCACCGTCGGAAAGACCGCAAAATCCATCGGGCGCATCGCATACACCGCGACCAACAGGATGATCAGCGACAGGGTGATATTGAAGGTAAAGAAGACATCCAGCAGAAAGGGCGGCATCGGCAACACCACCATGGCCAGCAGCATCACCACGATCAACGGTGCGCCCAGCCCGCTACGGGTCAATCCGTACAACATTTGAATGATGCGATTGCCATCTGCCATTGCGATGCTTGCCCGTTATTCCAGCCATAGCAGGGCGACAGGAATTTGTCGCCCCAAGGGGCTTATAGCAAGAAATGGGCCATTAAAAAGATAAAAGGAACAAGGAAAAGGGGCGAGGGGTGGTGTGCACTGCGCGCAAGGCTTTTGATATAAAAGACCTACCCGCAACGCGGGTTCATCCCCTCGTCACCCGTTCCCTCGTATCTCATATCTCCGCCCGTTTACGGCACCACTTTTCAAGTGAGCGAGTTGTTACGTCACTTTTATCTTTTCACTGCCCCTCACTCATCCCGGCGCAGTTCCTCAGGGATCGGCAAGTCGGTAAAGGGCGTCACGCCCTCGCGGTTGTAGATCGGGCCCTGCTTGAGCTGGTAGACATAGGCGAGGATCTGCGCCACAGCACGATACAGCCCTTCAGGGATCGCCGCGTCCAGTTCAGTACTGTAGTAGACCGCGCGCGCCAGCGGCGGGGCCTCGATAATCGGCACGTCATGCTCAGCGGCCACCGCGCGGATCCGGCTGGCGACCAGTTCCACCCCCTTGGCCACCACCACCGGGGCACTGGCGCGATTGGCATCGTAGCGAAGCGCCACCGCGTAGTGGGTCGGGTTGGTAACCACCACATCCGCCGTCGGCACCTGTTCCATCATGCGCCGTTGTGCCATCTCCATCTGCAGGCGCCGCTGCCGTCCCTTGACCTCGGGACTGCCCTCGGTCTGCTTGCTTTCGTCGCGAACCTCCTGCTTGGTCATCTTCATCTGGCGCTGATGATCCCACAGCTGAAACGGCACATCGATGGCCACCACGATCAGCAATACCGAACTGATGATCAGGAACGACCAGGTCAGGATCGTGCCGGCATGGCCAAGCGCCAGCGGCAGTGCCTCACGCCCCATCTGTAGCAGATCGCCGCTAAAGTGGTTGAGCATCAACAGGCCGACCGTGCCAACCAGCACGAACTTGGCCAGCCCCTTGAACATCTCCATCAGCCCGCGCCAGGCGAATACCCGTCCCAGTCCCTTGATCGGATCGAGCTTTTCCCACTTGAAGGCCAGCGCCTTGGCGGACAGGCTGAAGCCACCCAGCACGATATTGGCCAGCACCGCGACCACCACCATCAGCACGAACAGCGGCAACACCACCCGCAGCCCATCATTGATGGTATGCGAGAGATTGAACAGCATCATCGTCTCGTCGAAGGCGTATTCACGTGGAAAGCTGAAGTTGCGCCGCACCAGCTCGGCCAGGCCGAGCACGAAGCGCTCACCCATCGCCACGAACAGCCCCGCCGCGGCAATCAATGCGGCGGCCGTGGCCAGCTCCCTGGAGCGGGCGATCTGGCCCTTTTCGCGTGCCTCGCGTTCCCGTTTGGGAGTCGCCTGTTCTGTCTTGTCCTGCCCGCTCTCCGATTCGGCCATCGGCTAGAACCCTCCCAGCAGACGATTGATCAGCTCGAACCCGGATTCCATGACAAAGGCAAATTGCGGGGCCACATTGGCCAGGGTGTAGTAGATCACCACGAAGCCCATCATGATCGTCACCGGAAAGCCGATCGCAAAGATGTTGAGCTGCGGCGCAGCGCGCGCCATCACCCCGAAGGAGATGTTGACCAGCAGCAGGGAGACCACCGCCGGCAGGGCCAGCCACAGCGAGGCGGCAAACATCTGGGTGCCCCAGTGGGCCAGGGCATGAAAGCTGTCACGATCCAGCCCGACCGGGCCAACCGGCAACAGGCGAAAGCTCTCCACCACCATGGCGATCAGGATCAGGTGGCCATCCATCGCCAGAAACAGCAGGGTGGTCATGATCACGAACAACTGGCTAACTACCGGCACCTGGGCGCCATTTTGCGGGTCGACCATCGAGGCAAAGCCCAACCCCATCTGCATGGCGATCATCTGCCCACCAGTGACAATGGCGGCAAACACCATCATCAGCACGAAACCCATCGCCGCACCGATCAGGATCTGCTGCATGATGATGGCAATCCCCGGCCAGGAGAATGGCGTTACCAGCGGCGGCTCGGGCAGCAGTGGCGCCACCAGCAGGGTAATGGCAAAGGCCATGATCAAGCGCACCCGCACTGGTACGTAGTTGGCGCTGGTCACCGGCGCCACCATCAGCATCGCGCCGATCCGGAAGAATGGCCACATAAAGCTGCCGATCCATGCCGTGATCTCTGCCATGCTCAGCGTCATGGCTCACCCGATCAGCAGCAGAATGTTATCGAACATGCGCATGGTGAAATCGAGCAGCATCTGCAACATCAACGGCCCGGCCAGCATCAGCACCCCCAACGTAACCAATAGCTTGGGGATAAAGCTCAGGGTCATTTCGTTGATCTGCGTGGCCGCCTGAAACATCGCCACCAGCAGCCCGACAAACAGCGCCGGCAGCAACACGATCATCACCAGCACGATCAGCAGTTGCAGGGTGTGTTGAAAGACGGTCAGTACGGCTTCGGGGGTCATGGTGCTCCTGTCGCCTGGCTAGGTAATATAGAAACTGGCAGCCAGCGTGGTCATGACCAGCGACCAGCCATCCACCAGCACAAACAGCATGATCTTGAACGGCAGCGAGATGATCATCGGCGAGAGCATCATCATCCCCATCGACATCAGCACGCTGGCGACCACCAGGTCGATGACCAGAAACGGGATAAACAGCAAGAAGCCGATCTGAAAGGCGGTCTTCAGTTCACTGGTGACAAAGGCCGGCACCAACACCGTCAGTGGCACCGCCTCCGGCGATTCAAAACCATCCTGATAGCCCGCCATCCCGGCGAACAGGGCCAGATCCGGCTCGCGCACCTGGCCCATCATGAATTGGTGCAGCGGCACCGAGGCATTCCTCAGCCCCTGCTGCAGGGTGATCTCTTCGGCAAAATAGGGTTGCAGCGCCTCGTTATTGATACGATCGAGCACCGGCGCCATCACGAAGAAGGTCAAAAACAGCGCCAGACCCACCAATACCTGCCCGGAGGGCGCCTGCATCAGACCGATCGCCTGACGCAGGATCGCCAGCACGATGATAATGCGGGTAAAGGAGGTCATCATCATCACGGCCGCCGGGATGAAGGTCAGCACCGTCATCAGCAGCAGCAACTGGATGCTCAGGCTGTAGTTCTGTTCCCCGTCCGGGCCAGTGGTGACGGTCACCGCCTCCAACCCGGTTTGCGCCAGCACCGGCAACGGCAACAGCAGTACCAGCAGACTCAGCCACCTCATGCCTCGCCCTCCTTGCGCCGGCGCTGGATGGCCGATGCCAGACGTTCGGCAAAACGCTCGCCACCGGCCGGCAGTGCGCCGTCGGCCAGCACCACCGGCTTGTCGAAGACATGCAGGGTGCGCACCTGGCCGGGGGCGATCCCCAGCAGCAACTGTGTCTCACCGGCCTGCACCAGCACTACCCGCTCGCGCTGTCCAACCGAGATCGCCGCCAGCATACGCAAGGCCCCGGAGCGGCCGGCGGGCAGGGTGACGTAACGGCGCATCAGCCAGGCCGACACGCCGATCAGCAACAGAATGAAGACCAGCGCCACAAAGACCTGCAGGATCTCGGCGGGGCCAATCGGCATCGTGGCGGTTGGCCGCTCGGTTGCCGTCTCCGCCCAGAGTGACGTGGCGGCGAGCAACAGCGGCAGGGGAAGAAATCTGGCTATGCACATATCCGTTACTTGAGCTTCTTGACCCGCTCCGCGGCGCTGATCACGTCCGTCAGACGGATGCCGTATTTTTCATTCACCACCACCACCTCGCCATGCGCGATCAGGGTGCCGTTGACCAGTACATCCAGCGGTTCACCGGCCAGGCGATCCAGCTCCACCACCGAGCCTTGGTTGAGTTGCAGCAGGTTGCGGATATTGATGCGGGTGCGTCCGATCTCCATGGCAATGGTGACCGGGATATCGAGAATGACATCCAGATTGACATCATCATCCGAGGGGGGCACGCCCTCATCCAGCAGTTCCTGCATCGGCGCGGGCTTTGCGTCAAAGCCACCGGTTGCCTCGGTCTGGGCCTGTTCGGCAAAGGCCTCTGCCCAGTCGTCGCTCATCACCTCTTCACCTTCCTGCATGGCGTCGGCATTGTCCTGCGTGGTTTCATCATTCATGTGGCTACTCCTCAACTAGCGCCCTTGTGTGGGCCGTTCAACCTGTTTGAGTATCTTGATGGCCATCTGCTCATTGGCGATCCCCAGTTTGCCACGAAAGATAGGGATATCCTCCGCCCGCAAGGTCACCAGCTCCGGCATCTCGATGGGAATAATATCGCCCGGCTTCATGCGCAACACATCGCGCAGGCTCAGTGTGGCCTCGGCCAGCACGCTGGAGAGTTCCACCTCGGCATTCTTGACCTCCTCGCGCATCGCGCCAATCCAGCGATCATCCACATCGGTACGATCGCTCTGCACCCCGGCATCGAGGATGTCACGCATCGGCTCCAGCATTGAATAGGGCATGGTGATGTGCAGATCGCCACCGCCACCCTCCAGTTCGATATGCACCTTGGAGACCACCACCACCTCGGTGGGGCTGACGATATTGGCAAACTGCGGGTTGACCTCGCGATTGATATATTCGAAATCGACATCCATCACTGGCGCCCAGGCATCGCGCAGATCCTTGAAGGCCAGCTCCATCAGCATCTGGATGACCCGCTGCTCGGTAGGGGTAAATTCGCGGCCCTCAATCTTGGCATGGTAACGGCCGTCACCACCGAAGAAATTATCCACCAGGATGTACACCAGCTTGGGATCGAAGACCAGCAGCGCGGTGCCCCGCAGCGGGCGGATCTTGATCATGTTCAGACTGGTCGGTACGAACAGAGTATGGATATATTCGGAGAACTTGACCATATCCACGCCGGACACCGAAATCTCGGCGGAACGGCGCAGCATATTGAACAGACTGATGCGAAACGAGCGGGAGAAGCGTTCGTTGACCATCTCCAGGGTCGGCATCCGCCCGCGAACGATGCGATCCTCGCTGGCGAAGTCGTAATTCCTGGCCTCACCGGCCTCCAGATCGTCCCCGCCCTCGGTATCGACATCACCACCACTGACGCCATGCAGCAGCGCATCGATTTCGTCCTGGGATAACAGATCGGCGCTGGACATGGCGTTATTGCATCACAAAGCTGGTGAAGTACACGGCCTTGATACCGTCATCGGCACGTTGCTCGCGCAGGATACCGTTAATCGTTTCCAGGATCTCCCGATTGAGTGCATCCTTGCCCTCGCGGCTGCTGACCTGCTCATAGCTGACGCTGCCCAGCAGCATCAGCAGGTCATTGCGGATCACCGGCATGTGCCGTTCCACTGCGGTAAACACCGCCTTGTCATAGGCCATCAACTCCATCTCCACCTGCAGAAAGCGAGCCGGGCCACGTTCGGCAAAATTGACCACCATCCGCTCCAGCGGCATGTAGTGCGCGGTTGGCACGGCCTCGATCGCCGCGCGAGTACTTTCCGTAGCGTCACTGTCACCCCCGACCAGCCAGATAGTCACCCCGACACTGGCGCCGACCAACAGCACGCCCAACAGGGCGAAGAGGATGATCAGCTTCTTGTTGTTTTTGGGCGGTTTGACATCGAGATCCAGATCTTGTTTGCCTTTCTCGGCCATCGCGTGATCCTTATATTTTGGTTTTGTATCTGTATCAAGAGGCAAAAAACATACCACCGAATTCCAGTCGTATGTATTTTCCTTTACATTCAATCAGATAGAGGATAGCGCAGTCGTCTCACAACCCCTATCTTCTGGTGCGCGGTGGCAACTGTCAAGATGCCGACACCCCCCCGCCACGCATGACCTGTTCACGGTAGTAGCGTAACTCATCAATCGATTCGCGAATATCATCCAGGGCCTGGTGGCTGCCGCGCTTGTGCAATCCGGCAAAGACCTCCGGATACCAGCGTCGCACCAGTTCCTTGAGGGTGCTAACATCCAAGTTGCGATAGTGAAAGAATGCCTCCAGTTCCGGCATGTGACGGGCCAGGAAGCGCCGATCCTGGCAGATGCTGTTGCCGCACATCGGCGACTGGCGCGGCTCAAGATAGCGGGCCAGAAAATCGAGCGTCTGACGGGCGGCGCCCGCCTCGTCGATCCGGCTGTCACGCACCCGCTGGATCAGTCCGGACTGACCATGATGGCTCTGGTTCCACTCATCCATGCCCTGCAAGATCGCCTCGGACTGATGGATGGCCAGCACCGGTCCCTCGGCGAGCGGATTCAGTTCGGCGTCGGTGACGATGGTAGCGACCTCCAGGATACGATCCCGCTCCGGCTCCAGCCCGGTCATCTCTAGGTCGATCCAGACCAGATACTGATTGTCTTTGTTCATAAGCCCTCATAACCCTACGGGCAGTCATCGATCTACCCGATACTATATTCAGTCAGATCACGGCCATGCCGCCCCGACCTATTCCCTATTCCCCATTCCCCAGCAACCCACCCCGCTTGCCATCCATTCTACCAGAGGCTACCCTGCCGGGCGTATTCACACAGGTTTTTTCATCATGCACGGTTTTACGCTGCTTTTTCTGCTGATGCTCGCCCTCTCGGTCGGTATTAAAATCTGGCTGGCGCAACGGCAGCGCCGCCATGTACAGGCCCATCGCGCCCAGGTGCCCGAGGCATTTGCCGGGCAGATCACCCTGGAGGCGCACCAGAAGGCCGCCGACTACACCCTCGGCAAGCTGCGGCTCGGCCACTATGAACACCTGTACGGCGCCCTGATCCTGTTGCTGCTGACACTCGGCGGCGGTCTGAACCTGCTGGATGGGCTGTGGCGCGGCTTGGCGCTGGGCGAATTGTGGCTGGGAATGGGCTTCCTGCTCAGCGTCTTACTGTTGAGCGCACTGCTCGAACTGCCGTTTACCCTCTACCGCACCTTTCGCCTGGAGCAACGCTTCGGTTTCAACCATACCACCCCGGCACTGTTCCTGAGCGACCTGCTCAAGCAGGGGGGATTGCTATTGCTGCTGGGTGGCCCGCTGGCGGCACTGGTGCTATGGCTGATGCAGGGTAGCGGGACACTCTGGTGGCTGTGGGTCTGGCTGGTGTGGAGCGGCTTTACCCTGCTGATGCTGTGGGCCTATCCAGCCTTCATCGCCCCGCTGTTCAACCGTTTCGAACCACTCCAAGATGAGAGCCTGCGCCAGCGCATCGAAACCCTGCTGGCCCGTTGCGGCTTTGCCAGCAATGGGATCTTCGTGATGGACGGCTCGCGCCGTTCCAGCCACGGTAATGCCTATTTTTCCGGCACCGGCAACAACAAACGGATCGTATTCTTCGACACCCTGCTGGAGAGCCTGAATGGTGATGAGATCGAGGCGGTGCTGGCCCACGAACTGGGCCACTTTCGCCGCCGGCATGTGCGCACCCGCCTGCTGCAGATGATGGCGCTGAGCTTCATCGGCTTGGCGCTGCTGGGCTGGCTGATCCAGCAGCCATGGTTCTTCAGCGCGCTGGGGATCAGCCAGCCCTCCACCCATGCAGCGCTGATCCTGTTCCTGCTGGTGATGCCGGTATTTAGCTTCGCTATCCAGCCGCTGCTGGCCATCTCAATGCGCAGGCATGAATTCGAAGCGGACGATTTTGCCGCACAACACGCCTCAGCCCACGATCTGATCCGCGCGCTGGTCAAGCTCTATCGTGAAAATG
>OBJA01001170.1_pt1 | contig 19023 bp, 15 predicted proteins | sample 1519751 | NCBI WGS metagenome assembly OBJA01 (sample SAMEA3881238, study PRJEB22517) | soil metagenome | biome: lake sediment; feature: soda lake sediment; material: sediment, water from around vicinity | place: India | collected 2013-12-23 | depth 3 m
CATGCGTTGGTATTATTGAAAATATTAAATAAAAAAACATAATTAAGAAGTGAAGAGACTCCCCCTGCATTGGAAGATAGTAATAGGAATGGCATTCGGCATATTGTTCGGCATGTTGGTCAGTAACTTCAGTTGGGGGAAACAGTTTGTGGGCGACTGGATCGCTCCTTTCGGCACCATCTTCATCAGGCTGTTGAAGCTGATCGCAATCCCGTTAATATTCACTTCGTTAGTAAAGGGGATATCTGACCTGAAGGATATATCGAAATTCCGGAATATCGGAGTCCGTACCATCATTCTATATATCAGTACCACAATAATCGCTATCACCATCGGGTTATTGCTGGTCAACACGCTGAAGCCCGGGGTTGGCATCTCACAGGAGACCATCGACGAGTTGACACAGACATACGCCGGCACTACCTACATTATCACCAACATACAGGAAGTAGAACAGCCGGATAGTGGCCCGTTGACTTTTCTGATCGATATAGTACCCGAAAATATATTTACCGCTTTCGGCAATAACAGCCTGATGTTGCAGGTGATCTTTTTCTCCATCATTTTCGGTATCAGCATGTTGCTGATAGATCCGGAGAGCGCAAGACCGGTCGGCAGACTGATCAACGGGTTGAATGAAGTGGTACTGAAGATGGTCAATCTTATCATGCTGATGGCACCCTTTGCTGTATTCGCCCTTCTGGCACAGATCATTGTCAACTCCGACAATGCAGAGATCCTTCAGAAACTGCTCTTTTACGGCGCCACAGTGGTATTGGGACTATTACTGATACTTAGCTTCTACCTGCTGGTCATCTATCTTTTTACCGGAAAGAGTCCCCGCTGGTTTATCACGGGGATGGCCCCGGCACAACTTCTCGCATTCTCCACCAGTTCAAGTGCTGCCACGCTGCCGGTAACGATGGAACGGGTAACGGAACACCTGGGGGTAGACAATGAAGTGTCGAGTTTCGTACTGCCGGTGGGAGCTACCGTCAATATGGACGGTACCAGCCTCTATCAGGCCGTGGCCGCTGTCTTCATTACCCAGGCGCTTCATTTTCCACTGGAATTCACCGACCAGCTGACCATTATTCTTACCGCCCTGCTGGCCTCTATTGGTGCGGCAGCCGTACCCGGTACCGGTATGATCATGCTGGTGATCGTACTGGAGGCGATCGGCTTTCCTGCCGACAAACTGGCGATCGGTCTCGCACTGATCTTTGCTATTGACCGTCCGCTCGATATGTGCCGCACAGTGATCAACATCACAGGCGACGCCATGGTATCGGTGGTGGTAGCCAAATCACTGGGTAAACTGCATCCTCTTGCAAAAGACGAAGATCCGCTCCACAGACAGGATAATATATATCTGCCCTAATACAATCTACTATCTTTTCCCGTAGCTATACTTCTACATCTTTATAAGTGTCCGCTTCCGCACAGAACTGTTCGGAAACGGACACTCCTACTCACCGCTTCACTCTCATAATCAATACATTACATTTATGGCACACGTTTTGTCTTTGATAAGGCAAAACAGACAACATATATGGACAGAAAAATACCCAAAGATGTTCTCCGCAAAGAGAAAAGAAAAAGGTGGATCAAATACGGTGTGATCATTCTCTCTTTCATAGTGGTAATCGCTGTGATTATCTCTTTACTGCGGGACAGTATATCTCTTAAAAATATCCAGCTCTCTACCGTCGACAAAGGGACGATTGAAGTCACCGTAAGCGCATCGGGAAAAGTAATGCCGGCATTTGAAGAGACCGTCATCGCTCCTATCGAGAGCCGTATCATGAAAGTCCATAAAAGAGCCGGCGACTCCGTGGATGTAGGGACCCCCTTGTTGCAACTCGACCTGCAAAGTATTGAAACCGACTATCGTAAAATGCTGGACGAACTACAAATGCGCCAATACCGCATTGAACAACAGCGTATCAAGAATAGCAGTACCCTCAGTGATATGGAGATGCAACTGAAAGTAAACGACATGCAAATCGATAAAATGGCGGTAGAGGTGGTGAATGAGAAATACCTCGACAGCATCGGGGCAGGTACTACCGATAAGGTACGTGAAGTAGAGATCAGCTACAATGTCGCAAAACTGGAACAAGAGCAAGCACGCAAAAAATTCGAAAACGACTGTAAGGTGGCCGATGCCGAACTGCGTGTACAGGAACTGGAACTCGAAATTTTCAGGAAAACACTTTCCGAGACTAAACGTATCCTTGAAGACGCACAGATCCGCTCGCCGCGAAAAGCCATACTCACCTATATCAATAATCAGGTGGGCGCCCGCGTGGGACAGGGAATGGAAGTGGCTATCCTGTCGGATCTGTCGCAGTTTCGTATCGATGGCGAGATTGCCGACAGTTACGGAGACCGCATTTCGGTGGGAAGCAAGTCAGTCGTAAGAATCGGGAGTGATGAACTGACGGGTGTTGTCAGCAATGTGACTCCGCTATCGAAAAACGGTGTGATCCAGTTCACTGTGCAATTGGATGATCCCGATAACCAACGATTGCGGTCGGGACTACGCACCGATGTCTATGTGATGAACGCCGTCAAGGAAGACGTATTACGCATTGACAACGGACCTTATTACAGCGGACAGGGTACATACGAACTGTTTGTGTTGAACGGCAGTACACTCGAAAAACGGAAAGTACGGTTGGGCGAAAGTAATTATCAATATGTAGAGGTGATCTCTGGGCTGGATCCGGACGACCGTGTGGTGGTATCGGATATGAGCCGGTACAGGGATAAAAACAGGTTGAAAGTGTCTGAATAATGTGCCAAACAACGTTCAACGGAGCGAAGTGTAGTTAAATGAGTTAATTGATTTAATGATTTGAAGAGAACTGGTAATTGTCAACTGGTAATTGTCAACTGTCAATTGTCAATTATAATCTGCTAATCAGTAAATCTGCAAATCAACAAATCAATTCTGATTCTTGATTCTAAAAATCTAAAAAATGATTGAACAATATTCTAAACAAGTCGGAGAACTGTGGAAGTCGAATCCGCTTTTCAGTACTATCTCTGTGCTGGCCACAGCGCTGACCATCACTTTTGTAATGGTGCTCTACATGGTATATGCTTTCCGGACTACGGATATGGAACCGGAAATCAACCGAAGCCGTACTTTGTATTCAGATTTGGGATATTCCTATATGACCAAAGACCGGTCGCAAGCCAACAGAGGAATGTCGTATACCACGGCAAAAAATATTTTTGGCGATCTGGAACATGCCGAAACAGTGAGCTATTTTGTGTCCAAAGGCGAAGGGGCAGGATTTGTAGGTACAAGCCGGTCCAATTTTGAAAAAAAGATCGTAAGCCCGGTCGATGACAACTACTTCCGGGTTTTTAATTATGATTTTATTGCGGGAGGCCCTTTTACTCCGGAGCAGGCGGATGCCGCCCGCAGAGAAGCGATCATCACCGATAAAGTGGCCATGCAGTTTTTCAACACGACCGATGTTATCGGTAAAAATATCATGATCAGGTTTGCCGATTACAAGATAACAGGCGTAGTGAGATCTGTCAGCTCTCTTTTCAACAAAGCATATAGTGACGTGTGGACAGTAGCCGATAAAAATGCAATGAATGGGGGATCTAACTACTCGGAAGGATTATTGGGTAATTGCCTTGTCGCGGTAGTGGCAAAAAAAGGCTCATCATTGAAAGCGCTCCGGGAAGAAATTGACGAAAATATAAAAGAGCTGAATAACCATCTACGGGAATTTACTTTCGAACAAACCATGCACACCCAGGCGCAGAGTAATTTCTTCGGAGGTAACCAGATCAATCCTATCAAAATATTCATTGTGCTTATTCTTATATTACTGATTGTGCCGGCAATCAATATGTCCGGGTTACTCTCTACCCAAATAAAGAAGCGCAGCTCCGAAATAGGGATCCGTAAAGCCTATGGTGCAAGCAATGTACAGATAGGCGGGCAACTGTTGTTCGAAAATCTGTTGCTGACTCTCGTAGGTGGGATTATAGGTTTGGTGCTTTCTATTAGTGCCGTCCTTTTGTTTAAAAATGCACTTCTGGGAGATATTATGACGATCAATGTAGCGGAGAGTTTTCATTTGCCATTGACCGCCTTTTTCAGGCCGTTACTTTTTGTATCCGCATTTTTATTTTGTCTGATCATCAATTTATTGTCAGCAACTATTCCCGTGTGGAATGCATCACGCACAACCATCATCGAAACCATAAAAGGAGAATAAAACCATGTGGAGATCAGCACTCAAACAACTTTGGAAGAACAGGAAATCGAATCGATGGATCTTTATCGAGATCACTATCGTATCTATATTACTGTGGTACTGTGTAGATTTTCTCTATGTGGTAATCCGCAAAAACAGTGAACCATCAGGCATAAACCTTGAACATGTATATCGATTGCGGTTGGGAGCAAACCTGACACAAGCAATCGACAGAAGCAACCCCGACAGTATAGAGGTTTTATGGATCAACCCTTTACGGCAGATCGTACAATTGGTGAACGAATATCCGGGCGTAGAAGCCACTGCTTACTATTATGGGAGTGAACCTTATGATGATAATCTAATGTTTCAAGGGTACACGGCAGACGAAGAAAATGCTTATAGAGGTACTATCCGCTATGTCAGTGAAGATTATGACAAAGTATTCAAAGTACAAATGCGGGAAGGCGGATTTACCGGTTGGGATATCAAAACATCTCCCCAGGGAGCTGTCATCTCTCCCGAACTTGCCGATTCGCTTTTCCATTCACAATCGGCGATAGGCAAGACTTTTCGGGATTATTATGCACCTGATCTGAAATTTCGTGTAACAGGCATTTCACAACCAACGAAATACAATATCTATGAGCGGTACACTCCTTTTATTTATACGCCCTTTAATATGCTTCGGCTCTCTTATACAATCCCCATTATCGGTTTGCGGGTAAGTTCCGAAGCCGATATACCCGGCTTTGAACAGCGGTTTACGGAGGAGATGAAAAGTAAGCTCAATATCGGGCCGTTTTATCTTTTCAACCTGATCTCATACGATTACAAGGCCGAGGTATACGAAACCTCAACCGGTATCAGCAAGTATATAAACATTATCTCAGGTATATTCCTGTTCTTCCTGTTTATCATTTTCCTGGGTATTCTGGGTACATTTTGGTTCCAGATGGAATCACGGCAAGGGGAGATCGGTTTGCGGATGGCACTGGGATCGAGCCGGAAAGGTATTTTAAATTATGTAATGACCGAAAGCATGATGCTATTCTCAGCCGCTTTTATTCCTGCCCTCATCATATGCGCCAACCTCGCTTATTGGGATATTACCTATACCTATAACAACGCGATGGACTATACGCAGGGACGCTTTTGGGTAACGATTCTCGTGACGGCAGCCATACTCGCAGCCACTATTCTGGTTGGAGTGCTGATCCCTGCCTACCGTGCGGCAAAGTTGCACCCGGTGGAGGCGCTCAGGGAAGAATAGTTGATGTGATGATGTGATGATGTGATGATTTAACAATGGATGATATGACGGTTTTGAAATTCTGAAATTCTGAAATCTTGAATTGAAAATCGACGTAGTCAAATTCTAAAGTCTAAAAAATGATTCGACAATACTTCAAACAGGCGTGGCACCTGATTAAACAGAACAAGCTGTTCAGCGGCATTTACATTGCCGGAACAGCATTGGGAATTTCCATGGTAATGGTCATGGCGATACTGAATTACGTGAAAACAGCGAATATCTATCCCGAAACCAACCGCGACAGGACACTGTATGTGAAATCGGCCAAAATAGTCTCGAAAGACACGACCGCCAAGAGGAGCAGTTCGGGGCCACTTTCCTATAAAGGCGCCAGCTTGTTCTTTCTATCGCTGAAAACGCCCGAGTTCGTCTCATTGGAAATGGATCCTGCTTCCAGATTCGTCTCGCTACCGAATGACAATTATCTTATCAAGGTGCAGGCACGCTATGTAGACACCCACTACTGGGATGTATTCCGTTTTCGTTTTCTATCGGGAGAATCCTTTACCGAGGCCGATTTTCGTTCCGGCTTACCGGTGGCGGTGATATCCGAGTCGTTGGCCGGAAAACTGTTCGGCACGGCCGATGCGGTCGGAAAGTATATGGAATGCGGCTTTAAACAGCATCGCATAGCGGGCGTGGTAAAAGATGTATCGTATGTGCTCTCGGGCACATATGCCCAGGTATGGATACCTTATACTTCAAATAAGAACTATAAAGAAGAAAGCGATCCCGACGGAATGATGGGGCAAATGCGGTATGTTTACCTGTTGGCGCATTCGGCGGATGATTTTAATACTATCCGCACTGAAGTGAAAGAAAATATCCGTCGCTATAATGCGCAATCGACCGACTGGAATGTCGATTTGGTAGGACAGCCCGATACGAAGAAGGTGGAAGTCAACCGGTTTTGGTCGAATATAGGTCCTGACATGCCTAAGATCGTCTTGCGAAACGTATTGTTGGTATTATTATTCTTATTAGTGCCGGCGATCAATCTGTCGGGATTGAACAGCACACGTATGGAACAACGCTTGAGCGAGATGGGTATACGTAAAGCCTTTGGAGCATCACGCAAAAAGTTATTCAACCAGATATTCATTGAAAACCTGTTACTGACCCTTTCCGGGGGATTGGCGGGACTGTTGCTTTCTTATCTGTTGATATCAGTATCGCGCAATTGGATTCTCGATTTGGGAAAACAATTTGTCGAGGCCTTACCGGAAGGGACGACCGTTGATTTTTCCCTATCTATGCTTTTCAATTTCAAGATATTCTTGGCGGTATTGCTGGTTTGTTTCGTGATGAATCTTCTTTCGGCATTGATTCCTGTATATCGCTCCTTACGGAAAAACATCACGGATTCACTTCACATACGATATACATGATATAACGATGATAAAACAACTTTTAAAACAGATTTGGGTACAGCGGAAACAGAACGGCTGGATATTCGCCGAGTTGCTGGTTGTATGCATGTTGATGTGGTACATTGTGGATTTCTGCTTTGTCATTGTCCATAACAAAAGCATTCCTACAGGCTCGGACATCAATAATACGTATGTGGTAACCTACGGCGTGCTGACGGAAGAAAATTCACGTTATGATCCTGCGGAAAGCGATTCCATACGAATGATGCAGAATCTGGAACTATTCACGCGCAAGATCAGGCAATATGATCACATGGAAACAGCAAGCCTGTTAAATGTGGGATGGGGAACACTCCCCAATTCCGGTAGTTATTCCGACGTGGAAATACGGTACGATACCGTTAAAACGTATGCCGAAAAAAAGTTTGTTTCATCCGGCGATTATTTCCGTATCTTCCGGTATACATCCGCCAGGGATAATTCGTGGGAACGTCCTGCAAGCGTCGACCTGTATCAAAACAATGCGGTTATTATCACCCGTCTTCTCGAAAAAAAACTGTTTGCAGGACAATCAGGGATCGGCAAAAAAATAACGATACATGAAGGGGAAAATGAACAAGAGTATGTGGTCGCCGATGTCCTGAACGACCAGAAAAGGTTTGATTATGTTCTGCCGGCTCCGGCTATTTTTCTTCCTGCCAAACCTCTTTCACCCCGTAATATGAACAGTTATGCTGTGTGTATCCGGGTAAAAAGCGGAACACCCGAAAAATCATTCATTACCAACTTCGTGAAAGAAATGACGCCTGCATTGCGCATCGGGAATCTCTATCTGGAAGATATCGAGTCCATGACAGCAAAGAAAGCCAATATAGAATACACGTTCGGAAAGACCAATGAGATCCGCACCAATATGATCATCATGACATTTTTCTTACTCTGTATCGCATTGGGAGTGATCGGTACATTCTGGTTCCGTATTGCCTCACGACGCAACGAAATAGGCGTGCGCATGGCAATGGGCAGTACCCGCAGAAAGCTACAGCGGCAGTTTATCATGGAAGCGATGCTGTTACTGACCATAGCCGTAGTTCCTGCCGTTTGGATCAGCGCCTTTATCATGCAGGCCGATCTGATAGAGACCCTCGGAAAACGAATGCCTGATAGTATATACATAACGGGACAAAAATGGCTCCGCTTTCTCCTCACAAATGGCATGACATATATTTTCTTAGCGGTTATCGTTGGCTTGGATACCCGCTTACCGGGCATCAAAAATCCATCCGGTGGAGGCGCTCAGGGAAGAATGATTGATGTGACGATTTAACGATTTGATGATTTGACGATTGATTAATGAGAATAATATGCCAATGTGCAAATGAGACTAATTGATTTGATAATGTGTTGATGTGCCAATGTGATGATGTAATGATTTCAAGATTTCAAAATTCCAAAATTCCAAAATTCAATCATGAAATCGTCAAATCTTGGAATCTTGAATTGAAACAACGTTCGGCGGAGCCAAAATCGACGTAGTCAAATTCTAAAGTCTTGGCTCTTGGTTCTTAAGAAGAAGTATTATATAAACAAATTAATGATAAAAAATGGAAACAATGATTTTATTGGACAAAGTGCACAAAATTTACCGCACCGAAGAGATTGAAACCGTAGCGTTGGAAAACGTGAACCTCGAAGTAAAGAAAGGCGAATTTCTCGCCGTAATGGGTCCGTCAGGATGTGGCAAATCGACCCTGCTCAATGTGATGGGACTATTGGATGCTCCGTCATCCGGCAAAGTAATTATCGACGGCAAAGAAACGGCCGAGATGAAAGACCGCGCACTGGCAAAATTCCGTAACGAAAACCTCGGATTCGTATTCCAGAGCTTCCACCTGATTAATTCACTCAACGTGCTCGACAATGTGGAACTCCCGCTACTTTACCGTAAAACGGGTACACGCGAACGTCGCCGGCTGGCGGAAGAGGTGCTCACACGCGTCGGACTGTCGCACCGGATGCGCCATTTCCCCACACAACTATCGGGCGGGCAGTGCCAGCGTGTGGCGATTGCCCGTGCCGTGATCGGTAATCCGTCGATTATCCTTGCCGATGAGCCGACAGGTAACCTTGACTCCAAAATGGGTGCCGAAGTAATGGAACTGCTCCACAAACTTAACCGGGAAGATGGCCGTACCATCGTGATGGTGACGCACGACGAAAGCAAAGCCAAAGAAACTTCACGCATCATCCGCTTCCTCGACGGCCGGCAGATCTCGTAAAATTGATGTGATGATTTGATAATTTAACGATGTGATAATTGGTAATTCTAATCTACTAATCAGCACATCATTAAATCAACTAATCAATTTGGCTCCTGAGCCTAAAAATTAAAAAATGAACAAATTGTCCTATCTTCTAAAAAATATATTCAGGAAACGGTTCCTGGTGATCGCATATATCATCTTGATCGCGCTTACTACCATGTTCGTCGTACAGCAACAACTCCGGGTCGACACAGTCGCCGCCAACAATGTCAATGAACCGTACGTGGACAGGAGTCTATACCTTACCGGTACATCTGCAAAATATCCCGACGGCAGAAGGGAAGGCGTATTTCCGGGATTGCAGGTTTGCCATCGTATCGTTGAGATGAAAACCCCCGAAAACGTGTCATTTTTCACATGGGTAAGGTGGGAAGCGTTTTTCCTGAATGGAAAAATGGTTGAGATTCCTTATCGGGCGACTGACGGCAGGTACTGGCAACTGATGGCATTCGATTTCATCGAAGGACGCCCGTATACACAAGAGGAGGTAGAGGGCAAAGAGCCATTAGTGGTATTGTCGGAAACGTCCCGTAAAAGGTTCTTCGGGGATGAAAGGCAAGTGGTCGGACGACAGGTGGAGATTGAGAAACGAAACCTCACTGTATGCGGGGTGGTAAAGGATGTCCCCTATTCTTCGCCGTTTGCCTTCGGGGAATATTGGATGCCGTATACGGTATGGAGGGAAGATGACAACCGGATATTGGGTGTGTTTATTGTACAGGTGCTGGCGAAAAAACGGTCAGACTTCGATGCTGTTCACAAGGAATTCCGCCAGTTGATCGAACAATTGAATAAAGAGATCAGTTCGGAAATGAAAATTACATCAACGGCTTTCGGCACGCGTGGGTATAATTATTTCGGAAAAGACCGGACGAACGAGAATGACCGGCTTTCGGCAGGCGATATATGGCGCAATTACCTCTCCACGTTATGGATGTTGCTGGTTCCGCTGCTGGTATTGGTATGCCTGAATTTTGCCCGTGTCAACGACCGGAGTACCGAAATCGGTATCCGCCGCATGGTGGGCGCCGGAAAAACGGATATCCACAGCGAATTGATCATAGAAAATACGGTGATTGCCCTCATAGGCATTGTCCTCGGTATTCTCCTGGGATATCTGTCGGTATATTCATTTCCAATAGCCTTTATCGGGGTTGATACCCGTGATTTTGAAGGTGGTGTGTGGTTACCGTTCACACGGAACATGTTTTTCCACTTGCTGCTCATATTGGCTGTCTTTTTGACGACAAGCACGGCATTGCCCATGATCCGTGCCGGCCGGCAATCGATCTTAAAGTTATTGAAAGGAGATGAATTATGATCGTACATATTTTCCATATTCTCAGTCGGAATAAAATCACATCGCTGTTGCTCTTCCTGTTGTTGTCTGCAACCGCATTGGTCAATGTATTGTCTATCGGCGGTATTATGGATCGGATGCAGTATTTTTTTCTGCCGCGCGGTTATACTATCCAGGATATAAGTGTTTTGTATGTCGACGCTAAAAACAAGGACGATGCTGATAGCATAAAAAACGTGGAATTGTATAATCGTCTGAAAGTATCACCTTTTGTCGAAAATGTATCCTACAGCACACCCAATCTTATTTACAATTATACCCGCTACGATATGGTAGGATATAATGACAAGGTTTTTTCGGCTTATCTCCGGGGAGGAACCGAAGCTATGGCAGATATCATGCAGATAAAAATGGTATATGGACGTTGGTTACAGGTTTCCGACTACAGTACTAACGGAGTGGTAATTACTCCGGAGGCCGCAATAGCACTGTTCAATGAAGAAAATGCCGTAGGAAAATCCCTTGAATTTCAGGGACAAAAATACCATATAGTAGGAGTTTGCAATTCAATACGCCAGAACAATCGCACCGATTTTTCGCCTTCATTCTTTACTTATCGAAAAACGGCCGGTGCTTTTACCATACGGATCAAAGAGGGAGAAGAAAAGGCTTTTGTCCATTCTATCGAAAGTATCCTGACAGCGGTTTACGGCACCGGCAACTATACCCTGGATTACGAAACCATGCAACATCAGGATCACAGGGTAAATCAGGTGATTTATACGGAACTGTTTCAATTCGTACTACTACGTTTGTTTATCCTTATTGTCGCATTGCTTTCTTTTCTTGCGGTCATTTGGTACACCATCGGGCGGCGCATCCAGGAATGGAGTATCCGCTATGCGATAGGGCAGTCAAAAACGCAGCTTACCGGCTATATTTTCCTCGAAAACCTGGTGATATCAGCAGCTGCTTTCGCCATGGTACTGTTTTTCACGATCCGGCATTTCGGTGTGGAAACATTCGCGACAGGATTCACCCTGGCGGCCATCGGCATAAACACTTTCCTGATGCTGGTCTTTCTATGGATAGGTATATTCATTCCTTCGCGTAAAATAAAACGGCTGAATATGTCAGAATTATTGAAATCGGAATAGCAACTGCTTTGTAACGATATACAAAGTCTTGGCTCTTGATTCTTGATTCTTGATTCTTGGTTCGTGGCTCTAAAACTAAAAATATGCTCAAACAATATTTCAAACAGGCGTGGCAGTTGATAAGGCAAAACAAGCTCTTCAGTGCTATTTACGTTGCGGGAACAGCATTGGGAATCTCGATGGTGATGGTGTTGGCGATATTGAATTATATCAAAACCGCGAATATCTACCCGGAGACTCACCGTGACAGAATGATGTATGCAAAAACGATTAGTATGGCCCCGGTCGACACGCTACGATTTAAATACACAAATTCGGGAAGTCTGTCCTATAAAGCGGCACGATTACTTTTCATGCCGTTAAAGACCCCTGAAAAAGTATCGGTAATGATGTCGGGGTCCGATTTTGCTTCACTTCCGAATGACGATAACCTTATCAGCATCAGGAGCCGTTATGTGGACACCGCTTACTGGGAAATATTTAATTTCCGTTTCCTGTCGGGGAGACCGTTCTCCGAAGCCGACTTCCGGTCGGGATTACAGGTTGCCGTTATCACGGAATCACTGGCAAAGAAGCTTCTCGGTTCGGCCGATGCGGTAGGGCAATACCTTGAATACGGTTTTAAGCCCTATCGCGTTACGGGGGTGGTAAAAGATGTGTCGTATGTAATGGAAGAGACCTACGCCCAACTCTGGATGCCCTATACATGTATCAATGATTATGACAAGGAATGGTCTGAAAGAGGCGGAATGATTGGCGGCGTAAGCGGGATATACCTGCTGGCACGCTCTCCGTCCGATTTTGAATCCATCCGCGACGAGGTCAACGAAAATGTACGCCGTTACAATGCACAGGCCACGGATTGGAAAGCCGACCTGATGGGGCAGCCCGATACACGGGCGGTCGTGATACACCGCTATTATTCGAATGAGGGGCCAGATATGACAAAAATCCGGATTCAGAATTACCTGGTCATGCTTTTACTACTCTTGGTTCCCGCACTCAACCTGTCGGGAATGAACAGTACGCGCATGGAACGGCGGTTGGGAGAAATGGGTGTGCGAAAAGCATTCGGCGCATCGCGCTCGAAGCTCATCCATCAGGTACTGACCGAAAACCTCCTGCTCACCGGATTGGGAGGACTGGCCGGCTTACTGCTTTCCTATATGATCTTTTTGTTCACCCGCGATTGGATACTCGATATGGGCAGGCAATACTCCAATGCACTTCCCAAAGGCACATCGGTCGATTTCTCTGTCTCCATGCTCTTCAATGGAAAGATATTCCTCATCGTCCTGCTGGTATGCCTCGTGATGAACATTTTCTCGGCGTTGATTCCCGTTTACCGGTCGTTACGCAAACATATTACCGATTCACTCTACATTAAATACAACTGATCATGCTACATCATATTTTCAAACAGATCCGGGCGCAGCGGAAATACAACGCATGGATTTTCATCGAACTGATGGTGGTCTTTGTGTTGGTGTGGGTGCTGACGGATTACGCTTTTGTGATGCTGCACAACAAAAGCATTCCGCAGGGATTCGACTATAAAGACACTTACCTTGTAACCTATGGTATTTACGGGAATGAAACATCCCGGTACAATCCGGAAGAAACCGATTCGGTAAAAGTAATGGAAAATCTGGACCTGTTCGTCCGCAAGATCAAAGAATATAAGAATGTGGAATATACAGACTTAACTTATCTTTCATGGGGATCCATACCATTTTCGGGAGGACAAAACAGAACTTCCGTCACAAAATACAATAGTAACGATCCTACAGAAACATTTGCCGAAACAAAGTATGTCCGTTCGGGCGATTTCTTCCGCATCTTCCGCTATACATCCACGCAGGACGGATCATGGGAGCGTCCTGCAAATATCGATCTGTATCAGAACAATTCCATTTTCATCACCCGAAAAGTGGAAAGGGAATTATTCAAAAACGAATCGGCTATCGGAAAAACCATTACGGCAGATATAGGTGATGGTAAAAGGAACTATGTTGTCGCCGAAGTCCTGAACGACCAAAAACGTTTCGACTACAGGTTACCGGAGGGCGGTGTATTTGGTGGATCCCCACCGGTTTCGACAAATAATTTAACGGGCTTCGGAGTTTGTTTCCGTGTGAAACAGGGAACGCCGGAGAAACAGTTCATCATCGATTTCCGAAAAGAGATGACGAGACAATTGCGCATCGGAAATTTTTATCTGAAAGATATCCAATCGTTTCAACAGCGGAAAGAGAACATCAAATATGAATTGGGTATAACGAACGAAGTACGTACCCGTACAGCGCTAATGATTTTCTTTCTGTTGAATATCGCATTGGGTATCATTGCCACATTCTGGTTCCGCAATGAAACCCGTCGCAGTGAGATCGGCTTGCGTATGGCAATGGGAAGTACACGCACAACATTACAACGACAATTCATCACCGAAGCCATCCTCCTGTTTACCCTGGCGGTTCTTCCCGCCGTCATCATCAATTATGCGATTGCGCGTGCGGGTATGATCGAACTCAACATAGATCTTCACAGGAAGTATGAAACCGTCATTGGATCACCCTATATCACCCAGCATTTTACACTGCGTTTTTTAGCGGCAAATCTTATAACGTACCTGTTGCTTGTGCTTATTATACTATTCAGTGCATGGATCCCCGCCCGTCAGGCATCGAAAGTGCATCCGGTGGAGGCGCTCAGGGATGAGTGAGCAGTGGACAATGTACAATTTACAATGAGCAATGAAGAATTTATAATTAATATTTAGACTGATAATAAAAATAAATATGACAATGAAAACAAAAACTTTATTTACCATTATCCTTGCCGCAATGGCAATCGTCAGCGCATCGGCGCAAAGCAGAATCGTAAAACAAAACCGTCAGGTAGGATCGTTCTCGGCGATCAGTGCGTCGAGCGGATGGGATGTCATTATCCGTCAGGGTGACCGACAATCGGTTTCCATAGAAGTAAGCGAAAACGTATTGGACAGGGCTGTTGTGGAAGTAAAAAACGGCACGTTGCATATTTACAACGAGAGTAACGACCGTTCATTCTCGCTTCGCGACTTGCGTAACGTACGTAGCATAATGCAAAAAGCGTATGTTACCGTTACGGATTTACAAAAGATAGAAGCGTTGGGCGGTGTGGATATCCGTTTTGAAACACCCATAAAAGCCGGTAATTTCGAGGTAGAACTAAGCGGCGGAACCGATCTGGAAAATTTAACGCTGGACTGTAACCGGTTTAACGGACAGTTTTCGGGCGGATGCGATGCGGAAATCAGATTCCCTTCAGCGCAGGCTGTGAAAGCCGATGTAAGCGGAGGCAGCGATGTAGAATTGCGTGATATATCCGCACAGACAACCCGGATTTCCGCCAGCGGAGGATGTGACATAGAACTGACAGGAAAAACCGACGACCTTACCCTGAATGCAAGCGGCGGATGCGATGTTTCGGCCTCTGATCTCGTAGCACGGAACTGCAATGCCCATTTTTCGGGCGCTGCCGACGGTAGTATCCGCGTAACAGACCGCCTGGATATCTCTGTATCGGGATCGGCTGATGTCACCTGTTTCGGCAATCCGAAGGAGGTGATTAAGAGTGTACATAAAAGCGGCTCGCTGAAGCTTCGATAATCAAGGTGGAAAAATGATTAGTTGATGTATTGATAATGGATAATGGATAATGGACAATTAATGATATCCCAAATAGTCTTGACTCTAAAAGTATAAAAAATGATCCTACAATATTTCAAACAAGCGTGGCGGCTACTGCAAGAGAATCCCGTGCTGAGCACCATCTCTATTATCGGTACGGCGCTGGCGATCTGCATGATCATGGTGATTGTGATGTCGCATGAGGTAAAGAATGCCCCTTACCCGCCTGAAACCAACCGTGACCGGATGTTATATGTGAAATGGATGGCGAGCAGGGAGAAAGATTTATCAAATAGCGGATCATCAAACGGTCCTATGGGATATGGATTTGCAAAGGCCTGTTTTAAATCTCTGAAAACGGCTGAAGCCGTAGCCATTGTATCCCCTTTCTCACCATCGGCAATGGTTTCCGTTCCAGGACAAGACATAGCCGAGAGTTATGATAAGATACTTACAGACGAGGATTTCTGGCGCGTATTCGATTTCATCTTTATCGATGGTAAACCCTACACAAAAGAAGATGTAGAAGCCGGTTTACGCAAAGTGGTTATCTCTGAAAAAACCGCCCTTAAAACTTTCGGCTCTACGGCTGTTTCCGGACAGCGTATCTTGATTGACTATACAGAATTTATAGTAAGCGGTGTTGTAAAAGATGTTTCACCACTGGCGACGGCTGCATACTCACAGATATGGGTGCCGATCACGACGGCCATTCTCCCCGAAGGTAGTGATGGAATAAGCGGGGCATGCAGAGTATTTATTTTAGCGAAAAATAAAAAAGACTTTCCCGCAATCAAGGAAGAGGTTGAGATACTTCGCAAGAAGTTCAACGACGGGTCGCCTAACTACGAAGCATTCTACCGTAATCAGCCCGACACTCATTTTGTTTACAATCACCGTAAATGGGCAAATATCGAACCCGATATAAAAGCGATTGTGCGACAGTCGGTCATCGTATTGGTACTCTTGTTAGTCGTCCCGGCCATCAATTTGTCAGGGATGATGAATTCAAGAATGAGAAAGCGTCTTTCCGAACTCGGAGTAAGGCGGGCATTTGGTGCCTCCCGGAATAACCTGCTCTCACAAGTGATGTGGGAAAGTTTATTGCAAACACTGCTGGGTGGTGCATTGGGATTGATTTTTTCCTATATTGCCGCCTATGCCCTGAAGGGAATAATTTACGAAAACAGCAACATGGCATATCATTTGGGTGAGGTCACCCTCAACCCCGCCTCACTGCTTAGTCCTGCTATTTTTCTCTATGCACTTCTGTTTTGCCTGTTACTCAACGGACTATCCGCCTTTATTCCCGCGCGGAGCGTTTCATGCAAGCCTATTGTCGATTCTATTCACTCTAAATAAATCATATTATGTTTAAGCATATCCTCACGATCATCAAAAACGAACGCAAGCAAAATATCGGTTTATGGATAGAGTTGCTGATCGTTTCAGTCTTTCTCTGGTATATTGTAGATAACGTATATGTCACACTTCATAACTATTACAAGCCATTGGGGTTCGACACGGAGCATACCTATATCATGCATCTGGGAATATTGAATGAAAGTAGTTCCGAATATATAAAAGATATACCCGGGGAGACAGCCGTTGGCTACTTACATACGGCATTGGAACGGATACAGCGGAACCCGATGATTGAAGCGGCAAGCATATCATTCCACTCCAGCCCTCATATCGGGAGTAACAGGTCACGGGGTATTCATAGGGATACAATCCATACAAGATACAGTGTACTGAACCGGACGGTTACACCGGATTTTTTCCGGGTATTCAAATACAAGTCGATAAACGGTAGTACCGACGAATTAGTATTGGCATTGGAACGCAATGAATTAATTATTTCGCCCGAAGTAGCAAAAGAACTGTTCACGGCAGATGAATCACCCGTAGGTCAACAGGTTTCCTTTTCCAATAGCGACTCTGCACAGTTATATAGGATTGGAGCTGTTTCAGATATAATCCGGTACGACAATTTCTCAAATTGGAATTCTTATTTTGCGCAACGCATAGATAACGAATTTCTTGAAGGTTTTTCGGGCGAATGGGTTTCCGGCCTGGAATTTTGTGTCCGTATAAAACCGGAAGAAGATCATGATTTTATCCGCCGCTTCCGCCAGGATATGACCCAACAATTGCGCCTCGGCAACTATTATCTGGGAGAAATACAATCCATACCGGTCAACAAAAAAGCCTTTCAGAAAGATGATATCAACGACCTGAAGATGCGCATGTTTATCGTCCTCTTCTTGCTGGTCAATATTTTCCTGGGGATTACCGGAATATTCTGGTTCAGGACACAACACCGCCGCAGCGAAATCGGATTGCGCATATCGTTGGGCGACACCTCCAAACAGGTACTGGAAAAATATTACATTGAAGGTCTACTATTACTCACATCGGCGATGATTCCGGCAATGATTATCATCTATATTCTTGGCAGGGAAGGAATATTCAAAACTTACCTGATGGATTTCACTCCATGGAGATATTTGGTCGGTTTTCTTATCACCTCTGCCCTTTTGGTATTGATGATTATTCTCGGTATAGGAATTCCTGCCCGGAAAGCGGTAAGAGTGGCACCGGCAGAAGCGTTACGGGACGAATAAACTAATGTGATCATTAGTGAATGTGCCAATGTGTTGATAATTTTTCAAAGCGGATAACTTTTTAGTTAACTTTGCAGAATGAATACTCAGAGTAAGATTAGAAGAATATTTTAACTCAAAAAGGGGGAAATGATGGAAAGGGAAGAAATCAGAAATGCTAAGAACTTTGAAGAGTTGTTAGACATTAAATACGGAAAGATCGGCACAAAGAAACGGGATGAATTCGAAGAAAAAGCGCAGTATTTCGTCATCAGTGAAATGCTGAAAGAAGCACGAAAGAAGCGAATATGACACAGCAACAACTTACCGAAAAAATGCGATATTCAACTTTCAACACTTTACAGGATATTTGAAACCGGACTTGGTAAACAAATAAATCTTCTAATCGGGTAAGAACGCCCGCCGGCAAGTATTCCTTTCTGACTGTCCGAATTCGAACCCTGAGTGTTCGTTTTCGGACAGTTGACATTTTACTACAAGTCTAATATACAATATATTATATTTTTGGCACACACTTTGTTCATAGACAGGCGAATCCCGATACAACGAAAATTCTATGCAAAAAATAGCTTTTATCACTCTACTTTTTTTACTCACTTTGGCAACGGGGGCGCGGGCACAACAGGTGATGACGCTTCCCGAAGCCGTAGAGATGGCGCGACTGCAGTCGGTGGATGCCGCAGTAGCGCTTAACCAGTTGAAAACATCCTATTGGGAGTACCGTACCTACCGGGCTGACCTGCTACCCGAAGTGAATTTTTCCGCTACACTCCCCGATTATCGCAGAAGTTATAACCTGTATCAGAGTGAAGACGGCACTTATAAGTTTGTAAGAACCAACTCCCTGGGTATAACGGGAGATATCTCTATCGACCAGAACATCTGGCTGACGGGCGGGAAGTTGTCGCTCAACACATCAACGCAGTTTATCGATCCGCTGAATACCGCCGGCGCCAGCCGGTACTATATGAGCGTACCGGTAGGAGTAACCTATTCCCAGCCTATCTTCGGGGTAAACAATATGAAATGG
>OBJA01001171.1_pt1 | contig 19020 bp, 27 predicted proteins | sample 1519751 | NCBI WGS metagenome assembly OBJA01 (sample SAMEA3881238, study PRJEB22517) | soil metagenome | biome: lake sediment; feature: soda lake sediment; material: sediment, water from around vicinity | place: India | collected 2013-12-23 | depth 3 m
TAATTAGACTTGCAGTATTTGAACCTACACTATCAACAGCAGTAGTACCACTCGTTTCATCAAACTTCCAATAACTCACCAAACCATCATATAAATTATTTTTGACTACAAGTGTCCCATTAACTATTTCTAAATTATCTATACTAGAATAGTCACCAAAGTTGTAATTATAATTTGTATCTCTTTGTAAATCAGCGGTCACGAATGTTGATGTGTTACTGTATGTTGTGTTATCTAGGTTTAGTCTATATTCGTATGTTGTTAGTGGTGTTAAACCTGTTAAGTTTTGTGTTATTACTTGGGATGTGCTTATTGTTTGTGTTGTGGTATTTTGCCAAGTTGTTTGTCCTTGCACTTTGTATTGAAATACTGCGTTAGTATTAGTAGATGTTGTAATGTTTGCATTTAAAGTAACAGATGTTGAAGTTAAGTTGGTGTGAAATATATTGTTAATTGTTGGGGGTGCTAATGCTTGAAAATTATAACTACCACTCTCAAAACCATCCTTTTGGATATCATAAAGAGCTGCAACTTCATCTGCTGATAGTGCTCTGTTCCAAATACCAGTTTCGTCTATACGACCATTGAAACTATTATCACTCGTACTGGAGCTAAATCCATAGTTAGCAGCATTATGTGTTGAAAAAGTTGTAGATGTTAAGTTATAATTTATACCATTAACATAAAAAGAATAAGTTACACTTATACCAGTTGGTTTTGTAAAAGCAACAAAATTCCATTCATTTTGATTTAAAGCAATATTAGTTGATAAATATCTTTTTCCAGTACTTGTTAATAGTTCTAATGTATTATTTCTCATAGCTAAAGCAAAACCACCAGAAGTTGCATCATTAGTATATGTACTAAAAATAATTCTAAAATTTGCATCATTAGTAGTTGGATAAATCCACCCAGCATAACTGAAAGCATTATCAATAGGGTATAAATATGTTGATATATATGAATAATGAGTATTTGCGTAAACCCCACCGTAATTAATTTTACCACTACTTGTAGGAATACTACTTGTACTATGTATCATATTTTTAAACCCTAAACTATCGGTTAATGTTGTACCACTCGTTTCATCAAACTTCCAATAACTCACCAAGCCATTAAGTAAATCAGCTTGAGTAACTTGCGCACTCGCTGAACTAATTGTTAATAATAACATCATTATAGTTATTAGTACTATGAATATGTTATATGCTGTGAATCTTTCTTTAATAATTATCCATAAACTTTTATTATCAGAACCAGAACTAAAATTAGAATTAGGATTAATTGTTTTGTTATTCATTTTATTCTTTTTAGGTTTATTTGTTTCATTCATCTTTGATACGCTCCACTATCAACAAAATAAAACCCGTTTACACTAACCATAGTTATTAGTAGTATTAAAGCGTATATTATTCCTAAGTATTTGTTTTTTTTCATGTGTTCACCACGAATCCTCTAAAAAACATTATTCCAAGACAAACAAAACCAAACACTATACTAACAAGTAAATGATTTTTTAAAACGAAATTAGTAAAAGTCAAACCCTCAGAGCCGAACTCATCCACTATATCAAGCCACGCATCCCCTAAGAAATAAGGAATCACCAAGACTAAGACGAGCATTAATAAAACAACTATCATGAACACAGGGTTCTTAGCAGCGTACCAAGAACTAATACCACCAAGCAAGAACATTCCTAGCAAGAAAAACCCGAAGCCACCGTCAAAGAAACCTGTTTTGCGTTCTTCTAAATCCTCAACTACTGCTCTGCTTTCATTATGAGTAAAAAAATCAGGATCATCAAGCAAGAAATTATTTATTTCAGTGCTAAAACTACTAGTAACAAGCCAAACCACGCCGACTATGAATAACACAGCTACAACTAGTATTAGTTCAAATAAACCGATACTTTGAGCTTTCTTAGAACCTAAAACCAAAACCACCCCTCCTTTTCATCCCTTTACCCTTAACATCATCTTCTAAGTAATTAGTAAACAAACGCTCCTCTCTTGCCAAGTCGTGAGTGAACTGATAAACAGATTTACCATTAAGAGCAGCCTCAGCCTTAATAATAGCTTTAAACTTCTCATCCACGAGTAAAGGAGTAGGCTTACGCTTAGTCATCCTTAGACCTCCCGCGCTTACCGCGAATCATCCTGTTAAAATACATAAATATTTCATAAAACAAATACACTAATATGTACGCGCTAATAAGTCTAACTATCCAAAGAGTTAAACGATAAAACGTTAAACCAGTATTACTATCAGTGTTATCAAAACAAACACGCTCATATTCAAAAGTAATAACAGTAGAGTTCTCAAAACTCTTGCTAGGCAACAAATCACAAGTAACAGACGAATCCAAACCCACTTTACCAATAAGCACGAATACCCCGAACAAACAACCAATTAATAACAACCTAAGCAAATAATGCTTTTGACTAATCTCATCTTTACCGAAATTAAAAAACAAATAAGCTAACAAAAAACCAACAATACCTAATCCAGCCATCAAAATAACTTCACTCATCTTAATAAATCCTCTCTAAACTAATTGTGTGCGACACAGGAAAATCAAACACACTATCAGGCTTAAGTAATTGAATATTAGGGTTATCAGTTTTCCACTGCAACTCAATAACATCACCAGGCTCAACCCTGATACTACCTATAAAATTAAGTATATCCACGCCTCCGCTTCTAAACGCTTTAGTACGGCTAGCTTGCAAACACCTTTTCTCAACACCATTAACACTCACTCTAGCATAAATAGTAGCATCTTGATTACCAGTAGCTGTACTAAAAGGATGTAAACAACCATTAACCTTAACTATTCCACTAAAACCCTCAACTATTATGCTTTTATTATCCTCGCTTAAAACAAATCCTTGAGTGCTCTCATTTTCAACATAAATATTAAAAGGCAAAGAATACCAAGTATTAGCAGCAGCCGCAGTGACTTCCTGATCATGATGGAACTTAGCTATGTATTTAACTTCCTGAACAGTTAAAACTTTAGTATTGCTAACAGTGCAAGCACTAACAAAAACACTAAACACTAACAACAGCAATACTAAACCCTTAATCATTTTCATTTCTTTACGAATACTTTTTCAAGTTCCTCGTTCGCTTCCTCCAAGCCTTTAATAATTTTTTCATTCTCATCAATAAAATTACGAGCCTCAAGTATTTCAGCTTGTACCTTATCAATCATTTCACGCCTTTCTTTTAACAAATTTTCATTATATTCATGCATAAAAATCACCCTATCACTAATTCGGAGCAGCCGCATCCACTAATAAGCTCTGCCTGTTTTGAATAATATCCCTAAGTATCGTCACTGTTTCTCTTTGATCACTAACAGTTCCCCTAATCATCTCACCAAGCTCCTTACTAGGCGCGACGACTTCATTAAAAAATATTAGGAACAAAGCGAAAATCATTATGATCGCTATGTACGGAGCAGCCGCAACTAGTAAATCACTAATACTTTTCTTTTTATACTTCTCTGAATCCCTAATTTCTTTAGCATACAAAGCTCGTTCTTCGGACGTGAATAACTTATGATCTCCCTTAACGCTATCAGATGCCTTAAGTATTTCATCCTCTTTAAGAGTGTCCACGCGCCAAATAAAACGCCCGTCCTTAATCAAATAACCCTCAGTTAATAACTTTCCTCGCTTATTAATATCAATCGCTTCATCAGGTGGACTGAGCGTTTTAATCTTAGTCTTAAGAAAAATCCACCAAATCGCGCCATCCTTATCACGCCTTTCACGAGCCTTATCATCAATAACAATAGTTCGCCCTTTCACTATTTTTTTAATCCTAACCTTATGCTTAAATGTTGATAAGTACCAAGACAAACCAACAATCGCAGCCACCAATAATATGATTAACAACCATAAAATAACAGTAACTAAACCATCCACGGCGCTACTCGCCATTCCAGCGGCATCAAAACCGCCCAACCCTAAATCATCCATTATTTATACCTCCAATAAGTTAAACTTAATTAAACCACCCTTTGCTTTGAGCAACAGTGTTACTACTTTCAACGGTTTTAAAAGTCGCGCTATAACTATCGCGTTCTTTGTTACTAATAGGCCTAGTAAGGAAACCCCTTGCGAGATTAGTCGCTAAACGAATAACCTTATTATAATGACTAATACTAAGGCCGTACTTATGCAAATTAATAATTAAATCACTAGCCAAACCCTCATGAAAACTCTCCATGAAATCAGCATAAGTATCCTCATCAAGATTACCCTGAACTACTTGAGTATTAATAACGCTCCTAACATAACCTAAATAATTCTGAATACCGAGCTCATGCTTAAACAAAGGCTCGCTAACTTGAACCAACTCAACCTCCTCGGTTTTAGGATTCCATTTCTCACGCAACCCCCTAATATCCATCTCTAACTGAGCAAGCAAAGGCTCAACATTAAGCCTTATCTGCAAAGCAGTAGCACTAGTATAAAACGCGTTATTACTCGCATCCTGATTAACACTTGTTTTTTGTTCTTCACCCATATAAATCATACCTCAAAACTTTCAAATAAACCTCTACGCCTACGCCTCCTAGGCTCAAGCTCACGACCAACCTTAATAGTACGAACACCCTCAGTCAAAAAAGCCCTACCAGGAGAAGCTGTTTTAAGAGCAGGAGCGAACCTACGCGTATCAAAATCAAAACTAGGCCTCCTACCACCACCTAAACTAAGAGATGGAGTACTAACACCAAAAGGAATAAAAGGAACAACCCTACTAGTTGTAGTAGGCCTAATAGGAGTCGGACGAGTAATAGTTTGAGTAACAGGACTAACAGAAGTAATAGGTGCAGTAATAGTCCTACTAATACCCCTACTTACTTGATCAGTACGAGTAGCACTCCTAGTTTGACTAATAATATCAGTAACAGGAATAGTAGCAGTAGCAACATCAACATCAACAATAACTTCTCGTCTTTGAGCAAAACCAAAAGCTACAACGCTTCTAGTACGAGTATCAGTATCTCTGCGAGTTCTAGCCTCTTGAAACACATCAGTATCAACACGAGCAACAGTTGAAGTCTTTGTAGCTAATAAAGGACTAGGAACAACAAAAAAACTTCTAGTTCCAGGAGTACTTAAACTAGAAACAGCTGGCTCTCTAGCTACACTAGGCAAAGTTCTTGAAACGCCTAGATCAGGTTTAACAACTTGTCTAACAGGCCTTACAATAGATGAAAAAGGTTCTTTAGCAACTGCTGAAACGCGAGAACCAACACGAGTAGTAGTATCTATTATTCTATCAAAATCTAAACTAGGAATCCTAGCTTGACCTCTTTTATCTCTTAAAAAAAAACTAAATGATTTTATTTCTGTTTTCTTAGTAGGAATAGCCGAACCTATTTCCCCTGTTGTTATATCAAAACTTAATTTAGTTTGAACACTAGGTGCAGGCGCGCCGAAACGAGGTGTCCTTACAAAAAAAGGATCTTCAGCCGCTAATATTTTAAAACGAGTAGGTTCACGAGCAATTAAACTACTAAACTCACGAGGACTAAGCTCAAGGCCTGCCCCTGTTTTAACATCTAAAGCATAAACTCTCGTTCTCTCAAAACCAAGTTCGCGAGTACCATACCTTTGCAAACCAACCTGAGCACCCGCCTCAGTACGCGTAGTAGTAACGAAACCAGGAATATCCGTTTTAACAATAGTACCTTTAGGAAATAAACCAGGAGTACGACTAGTAACACCACGAGGCAAACCAAGAGGAGACTCAAAAACCAAACCAGTAGCCCTAAGAGAAGCATCATCAATAAAACTACCAGTAAGAGTAGTTTGACCTTTAACACCAGTAGGCATAACAAAAGAATATGTTTTTAAATTTTTTAATCTAGTTGTTTCAAATTTCGTTGTTCTTAATTTAGTTTTAACAACACTCATAGTTTTTCTAAAAGAACTAACACCAGGAGTTAATAAAGCACTCTCACTAACTAATTGAGAAGCACGCCTTTCTCTATCAGGACTACTCAAAACATCAACAGTAACAACCCCAAGCCCCAAGACAGCTGCACCAGTAAGAACACTAGAACCAAATTTAGTAATAGTAGCCGCAGTACCAGGACTAACAGCGCCAAGAGCAGCACCAGTAACACCACCCACAACTAAACCAGCACCTATACCAGCTCCCGCGATAGCTGTGCTTCTAAGAGGATCTTTAAAGGTTTCACTAACAGCTCCAAACCCTATGCGCGCAGTAGTTTCAAAACCACGACTAAACACTACATCATCAGAAACACCAGGAGCTTTAATACTAACAAATGTTTTACCAGCCTCAGCTACTTTTTCAGCCCTAGAAAACCCAAGAATATCTTTAGCCCCTTCAGCTGAACTAATAGCGACCCTAGTACTAGGTGTTCTATCTTGAAGCCTAGCAGCTACTCGTTCAATACCGAAAGCCGCGCTAGTAGTTAAACCTCTACCAGTTATGCTAGGTTCTAAACCTCCTACTTGTACGCTGCGACTAGTACCTGGTACTCTAAGAGTTTGAGCAACTTGAAAATCTGATGCTCTTGGAGTTTCACTTGCAATTAAGGCGCTAGATCTTAAAACATTACTAGTTGTTGGTGTTCTTGGTTTTAATTGAACTAAGAATTCAGGTTCTGTTCTTAGAGGAGCGCGAGTGCTTATTGTTTGAGGAGAAATACTTGGTTGAACTCTGCTAAAGCCACCTCCAGTAGTTGGTGTGAATCCTAATTGTACTTCTATTTTTGTGCCTGGCCTTTCTTGTGCTAGTCTTTGTGCTGTTGTTTTTGCATCAAATTCTGTTTTTAATCTTTGTCTTTCTTGAAATTGTGTTTGTGTTTCTCCTGGTACTCTTTGTATTCCTGGATCTGATACGCCTGTGAATCTTAATCCATCTTGTGTAGGTGTGGGGGTTGGGTCTAATGTTATTGTTCCTGTTCTTGCTGGCGTGGTTGGTTGTGGAGCTGGTGTCGTTGGTTGTGGAGCTGGGCTTGTTGGTTGTGGAGCTGGGCTTGTTGGTTGTGTTATGCTTCCTGGGGTGTATGTTCTTCTTAGGGAGCTTCTTGGTGTTGCTGGGCTTGTTGGTTGTGGAGCTGGGCTTGTTGGTTGTGGAGCTGGGCTTGTTGGTTGTGGAGCTGGTGTTGGAACTACTAGAACTGTTTGTTTTTTTATTGGATCTATTCTGTATAATCTTCCATCGGGCCCGACGAATGTACTCATGTATTTGTAATTATTTCTTTTCTTTATAAACTCTTTGTTTGTTAATCGACGACAAAATATTTATATCAATTGATAAATCTTATTTTGGAAAATATTATATAGCAAACATTATAAAGAAACATAACAATTATATATTTTAAAGCATGGAGGTGCTTAAAACAATGAAAAAATACAAATTTGATATAGCAGACATCTTAACAATAGGACTAGTACTAGTCGTAACAGGAATCGCACTCGCAGTAGGACTACAAATTATGGGCGACGTAAAAAGCGACATGACACCAGCATCAGCAGAAGCAAACGCAACCGCTAGCGCAATTGAAGGTGTTGCAAAATTACCTGAAAAAATGCCGCTGATAGCAACAGTAGTAGTGGCTGCTATTGTAATTGGAATTTTAGTCCGTTACCTTTTCGTTAGACTAAGATAAATAAATATACATTAATATATTATTTTAGTTTACTTTTTTTTCTTTTTTTATTATTTTTTTCTTGATCACTGGTTATACCTCACCACTTGCAGCAAAGACTTAAAACGTTTTTGCTGCTCGTTTTTTTCTAAATATTTAATTAATGGTTTTTAAAAAATTCATTTGGTTCTTTTCGTTACCGATTGGTTTTTAAAAAACTCGTTTTTTTTCTAAAATGTTAAACACTATAACTTAGTTATATTATGTATATAACTGAAAAAAAATTATTTTTAGCAAAAAACGCGATTTCATTTAAATACTGCTTAAAAGTTTTAAGCAAAAATTAAAATTTATTAGCATTTGACCAACTTGGCCAAGATGGGAATAGTTTTCAATAAAGTTCGACGAGATTTCAGAATAATATATAGCATAGAAAACCATGGTCAAGTTGGCCAAGTTGGTCAAATGAATAACAAAAAACATAAAATTTATATATAAGTTGTAGTTATTATATAAAATTATCCAAAAAGGTGAAAAAAATGAATTCATATGAAAAATTTTATGATAATGTAAAAGTATTAAAAGGCAGCAACAGTTTCGTACACTATGTATCAATACCAAAAAAACTAATACAAGGCCTTGGAATAAAAAAAGGAGACCAAATAAGAATTCTTATATCAAAACAAGAACAAACAAATGAGATAGAATCTTAATTGGAGGTTTATATAATGGGTGAGGCTATTAATAAAATAAACCAAGAATTAGAAAAAAAAAACAAACTAAACACATTCAACGAATTAACGAACCAAGAAATACAAGAACTAATACAAGAAACAGAAACACTAGAAAACAAAGACTATGACGGATGCAGAATATTAATATTGGATCTATTAGAAAAAAACTTGCCTGTAAGCGAAAGACTAAAATTCTTTGACATCATAAGTGAAAAAACAAATATCAGCGTACAAGACATTAAAAAGATGTACGCAGAAGAAAACAAAAAAACAAAAGAAATAAAAATAACAACAGAGGATATAGAATTTCCAAGTCCTCATATAATGTTCTTAATAAATCAAGGAAAAAGAGATGAGGTAGCAGAATTAATAACACAAAAAATCCTAAGAACAAATAAGTTTTATACGACTAGGGATGATTTTAAAAACGAGATATGGTATTATCAGGATGGTATTTATGTACCTAACGGCAGAACATATATAAAGGAATTCACGAGAGAATTATTAAAATGTTACTTTAATTCTAGGCTTGTTAATGACATAATAGGAAAGGTCGAGGTATTGACGTATATAAATGAGGATGATTTTTTTCAAAAGGAGAATAAAGATGAGATAGCTTTACTTAATGGTGTTTTAAATATTAAGACTAAGAAACTTTATGATTTTGATCCTGATAAAATTTTTTTTAACAAGCTCCCGCTTATTTATGATCCAACGAAGAAGTGTAGTAATTTTATTAATTTTTTATCTGAGATTTTGGAAAATAAAGAGGACGCAGGGGTTGTTCAAGAGTTGTTTGGTTATTTGATTTATAAAGATTATCAGATTGAGAAAAGTTTTATGTTTCTTGGTAAGGGGCGTAATGGTAAGGGTCAGTTGCTTGAGCTTATGAAAAAGTTTGTGGGTGTTAATAATTGTTCAGGTGTTAGTTTGCAACGTCTTTGTGATGAGAATAGTTTTAATATTAGTGAGTTGCACAATAAACTCGTGAATATCGGCGGCGATATTGATGGTGGTTATTTAGAGACTACTGGTATGTTTAAGCAGCTGAGTGGGAATGATTTGATTAGTGCTAAGAGGAAGTTTAAGAATGATTTGAAGTTTCGTAATTATTCTAAGATGATTTTTAGTTGTAATAATTTGCCTGGTACTAAGGATGTTAGTCAAGGGTTTTGGGATAGGTGGATTTTGCTTAAGTTTCCTTATAGGTTTGAGTTTCCTGAGATTATTGAGACTATTCCTGTTGGTGAGAGGCGTTTTTTAAAGAGGCGAGTTAATAACGTTGTTGATACTTTTACGACGGATGATGAGCTTAGTGGTTTGTTGAATTGGGCTTTGGTTGGTCTTGATCGTTTATTAGAAAAGGGTCATTTTGAGTTTACTAAGAGTACTCTTGATGTTCAACGTCGTTGGGTTCGTGAGGCTAATAGTTTTAGTTTTTTTGCTGAGAACGTGTTGGAGTCTGATTTTGATGGTGTGATTACTAAGGATGATTTGCGTACTGCTTATAACGCGTTTTGTCGTCATTTTGGGGTTGAGGCTCTTGGTGATAAGTCTATTAGTAATTTTATGACGCGTGAGTTTGGTGCTACTAGTGATCGTTTTCGTAAGATGGATGTTATTGATGTTCGTGTTTGGAAGCGTGTTAGTTTTAAAAAGGATTTTGGTTCGTTTGATGATTTTGGTTTGTGTAGGTTTGTTAATTTAGTGGATTTTAGCGAAAAGTTTAAATAGTAGTTGTGATACATATATAGTAAAGTTATAAATAAGGTGTATATTTATGAGTGAGGATTTAATAAACGCTTATAATTTTTTTGCAGAAAACCCTATTAATAATTTTATAGGTTTCGCAATAGAAATAAACAGAAAGAGGTACTTACATGAGTGATTTGTTTAGTGATGCGGTTCGTGAGAAAGATAGTACTTGGAATGATTTTTTTAAAAATAAAAAAAAAGTTAAATCAGTAAAAGAAATAATGGGTGATGAGGTATGAGGTTAGTTATTGTGTTTGATGAGTTCACGACGATAGATGAAGCTAGTAAAGTTTTTGAAAAGCTGAATGATCCTTGTATTAGTGATGCGGGGTGGGAATATTGAAAGCTAATGTTTTATTAGTTCAGTGCGTCGTGTGTTTGCATGAGTTTGAGTATGAACTTGGCGGTGTGACTTCGGATTATAGTAGTATTGTTCGTTGTCCTAACTGTGGCGCGTATAATTATGTGTGAGGGGGTTGCTTTGAAAGATTATAAGGTTAAATGTGGTAAGTGCGGGGTTTTTTTTCAGCCTAAAAATAGTTTTAGGTCTTATTGTTATGATTGTGTGCCTTATAAAGGCAGGCGTGGGTGATTAGAAGTGATTTATAAAGGTTTTAATAAAGATTTGGTTAAAAACAAGCCTTTTATAACTCATGTCAGTCGTACAGGGAACATTTTTTATTTGGCTGTGCCGCGTATATTGGTTGAATGCGGTTATTTGGAGTACACTAGGGAAAAGGGCTTGAATTCGCGTGGCGTTGAGAAAAAAAAGCGTTATCGGGTTTGGTTTGAGGAATTGGAGGACTAAAAACGCCTTATTTTGTGGTTATAAAGGCTGCGAAGGTTATAAAGGGTTTGTTTAGTTTACGTGTGAGGGTTTGCAATGGAAGATTTTAAGGAAAAATTGTATATAGATGATGATAATGATTCATTTGAGGTTAATTATACTAATGCTAAAGGTTTTTATCAGTATTTAACTAAGAATATTGAATTAATTAGTGAGTTTAGGTTATCTAATAACTATTTGATGTGGTTTAAAGCTCTTGATTGTATGTTTGTGGCTACTGTTAGTTATTGGAATAAAGAAGAAAACATAAATCAATATGAAGAAATGTATTTAAGATGTGAAATATTATTAAATAGGGAAAGCTCATTTATAAGTTCTAAGAGTAAAAACGCTTACAATTTTAAATTAAATAGGTTGCTTAGGTCTATGAATTTGTTAGTTAGTAAAAACACTGCTCATCTTATGATTAAATTAAATCAACCTGATGAGGATGATTCAAAAGCATGGAGGGAGATCTTTGGCGAAGAAAGCTAGTTATGATAACAATAGGGGTTTTGATACTATGTTAGAAAAACTTTTAGATTATGTTAAAATACTCACCACTAAAAAAGATGATGATTTTCTTATTTTATGCGTGGGAGATACTGGCACAGGTAAAAGTATGCTTTCTTTGCATGCTTTTGAGTATTACATGAAACAGCACGCGGATATTAAATATGTTGGTTTGACTAAAGGAAGTTTCGCTACTGGGTTTAAAGAAGTTCAAAACGTGCCTAGAGGTTTTAAGTTTTTGCTTAATGATGAGGCTAATATTAATAAAAGGGATGCGCTTAGTAAGTATAATAAGGATTTGCTTGATTTGTATTATAGTTGTCGTGGTCTTAATATTTTTCATTGGTGGAATAATCCTAGCGTGGAAATGATTGATAAGCCTTTTATAAAGGATAGAGTTAAAGGTTTTATTCTTATTACTACTAAGGATGTTAATAGGCCTAGGGTTTATTATTATTTTACTAAAAATTCTTTGTTAAAAATATTAGAGAAGTATAAAAATCTTGATATTAAGACTATTAGTAAAGTTAAGAATAAGTATGCTTTGTTTAAAGGTTGGTTTAAAGATTATAATGGTGATCTTAAAATGGATTATTTAGATAAAAAAAATCCTCGTATGCTTGAGAAAGTAGATGATTTTGTTAGTAAGTATGGTGATGTTAAAGTTGTTGAAGATGTTTTAACTGTGTGTGATGTAGCTGAAAAAACAGGTTATGGTAAAGGTACTATTCAAAATTATGTAGTTAGAAAAATTATTCCTGAGCATTTGGTTTTTAAAAAAAATAATTCTGCGAGAGGTCTTAATTATTTTAAGCCTGAGGTTGTTGATTTTTTGCTTGAAAGAGCTAATAGTTTTGTTTTTGGAGGGATTGGAGTTGGTTTTAAGAAAAGGCAAGGGTAATTGGGTTTATAAACGTGTCTGTCGTAGATGCGGAGAAATTAAGAATATGGGCTCTAAACACGGTCGTATTTGTGTTGATTGCGTTATGCCTCATTATCGTAGTGAAAATTATGTTAAGTTTAAAAAAATGTTGATGAATAAGCAAGATAGTACTTTAGAGGTTTCGTTATGAGTTATCTTAGTTGGCTTTGGGATAGTGTGAAATTTGATTTCTTGTATTATTTAGTAGTGTTTTCTATGATTGTTGCGTATAATTTTTATGTAGGTCTTAGTTTTTTGTCTTTGGTTCTTATTTTGTGCTTTAGTTCTTTAATTAGGGCTCTTTTTAAGGAAAAAAGGTTTGTTTTGGTTTCTTTTTTTAAAACTTGTAGTTTGATAATCGTCGTCGTCGCTGCCTTTTGGTTTTTGCCTAGGATTATTGGGTGGTGGTTCGTATGGGTTTTGTTATTAGGGTTTTTGGTTTATAAGTTTTGGGTTGGGCGTGTTTTGTTAATGAATAGTATGCGTTTTGTTGAAACTCGTTTGTTTGGTAAGCCTCTTGATAAGAAAGAGTTTAAAAAAAGTGAAAAGCCTAGTATTTATAAAGAAGATAAAGGTGATGAGTTATGAGTGAAGATTTGATTAAAGAAAAGTTTAGTGATGATAAAAGTAAAGCAGCAGGGCATCATTTGTTTAAAAATAAGTATTTGATTAGTGATGTTATTCGTCTTAGTAGCAGTAGTTGTCGTAAGTGTAAACAAATGATTACTCAAAGAATATCTGTCGGTAATAAGGTTTTGCCTGAGTTGTTTTGTGCTTCTTGCAAGAAAAAGCACGAATCGGTCTTTGATAGAATAAATAAGTCTTTGGAGAGTGTTGATTAAAATGTTTTTTGATTTGTTTTTTTGGATTGTTTATGTGTTCGGAGTAATTGTTTGTCATGAAGTGGGGCATTTTTTGGCGGCTAAGAAGCTGGGTTATGATGCTAAGTTGTCTTTATTTAGTGTTAGTGTTAGCGGCGTGGTTAGTGATCATGATGATTTTTGGATTGCTTTTTTTGGTGTGGCTCTGGGTTTTTTGCCTGTTTTATTGATGCCTGCGCTGGGTTTTGAGTTGTGGGTGTGGTTTGTTACTTGTTTGTTTTATTTTGGTGGTTCAAGAGAGGAGTTGGTGTTGTTGTGGGTTAAAAGGAGGTTTTTTTATGTTTGAGGCTTTTTTTACTTTGATTGCTGGTTTGTTTGGTGTTTTTATTTTGTTTTGGATTATTAGTAAATTTTTGTGATTTGGAGGTATGAATAATGGATGAAATTAAGAAAAAGTTTTGGAAAAGTTTTATGTTGGCGGTGTATTTAGGATTAACTTATATAACAGGGTTGTTTTTGGGCGGCGCGTTTGTTTATTATTATTTTTTAAGTGAATGCGATTGTTTAGAGGTTAAAAATGACTGTGGTAATGTGTTTTTTGTGCCTGGTGATGGGTTGTATTATGATGATTGTTTGTCTCAGCAGCACGTTAAATTAATTGATAAAACGGAGTTAACAAAATGACTAAAAAGTTAAACGATGAAGCTATTAAATTAATTTATTTTATGCTTGATGAAGAAAAAAGTGATATTGAATTAAAACTTATGACCAAAGGAACTTTAAAAGAAAAAAACATTCATTATTGTGAAAATGATGATGATATCAGTTGGAAATTAGAAAGAATTAAAGTATTAAAATATATTTTAAAAAGAGTTAAAAGGTGAAAAAGAATGAGAATTATTAAACTTTGGTGGAACAAATTTTATGAAAACTACGGATTTCATTTATATATAGCTAAAATAATATTTTGGCTTTTACTTTTACCTATAGCTAGTATTTTTTATATAGGAATACAAGAAATGTTTAATACTTATTTTATAGTAACTATAGGCATTATATGGAGCGTAGGATGGGTTTTAATATTAGTTGGGTTATTTAGTAGAGTATTACCACTTTATTAACAATTTCACCAAAAAGACAAGTAAAAATGAGGTAAATGATGGAAAAAGAAGCTGAAATCGTTGTTTTCAATGCGCAAAACTTAACAAAAGGGCATATAAATGTTAATAAGAAAGATTTGCCTAAATATATTGATGCAGAAGTAATTAAAGAAAGATTACAACAAATAACTAATAACAACGACAGAATGCTTATAATCTTCTTATGGATGACAGGATGTAGGATTAGCGAAGCACTTGGTGTATTAAAGAAAGATATTGATTTGCAGAATAACACAATACAACTAAGATGGCTTAAAAGCAGAAAATACAATTATAGAAACATGCCGATGCATCCGCAGCTCAAGCAGTTGCTTAGTTTTTATTTAGCTCCTTTTAAAGCTGATGAGAAAGTATTTAGTATAACTAGACAAAGGGCGTTCCAAATAACTCAGAAATGGTTAGGCGCAAGCCCTCATAAGCTCAGGCATAGTTTCGCGGTGCATTATTTGCGTAGCGGAGGAGAATTATTTGATTTACATTTGTTGCTTGGACATAGTAAAGTGCAGACTACTATGGAATATACTAAAATCGTGCCTAAAGATTTGGCTAAAGAATTAAATAAAATAAGTTTTTAATTATTTTTTTCTTTTTTTTCTTCCTTTTTTGACCATGTTTAAGACCTCCTATTGTTTTTTTTATAAATAAGTATTTCTCCGCGTACTATTACGAAGTAAAAATGATCTAAACTGAACTTGTATAAGGCTTCTTTGTCAGGTTTTTTAAATTTGCTTTTTAATTCATTATTTCTCAAAAAAAACCCTCCTTATTTTATCAGAAAGGGCGGCCTTTCTGATGTAAATACAACATTCTATTTAGCGAACAAAAATACTCCTATGCTTATCATGACTAAAACTATTGGAACTACCATGAAAAGCGTGCTTACAGCTCCAACAGCCCACAACAACACAGCCAAAATAGAAACTATGCTGCTACTAAAGGCCATAGCTCTATTAAAAGGGTATCTAATAAGCATAGTAGTACTTAAAACAACTATCCATATAAAAATAAGTATTAAACCAGCAAGCCAACCATTAGACGTTTGGTTAATACTTAAAAATAATTCTGCGAAATTACTTACACCATCCACTGAATAAATTATTTGACTCATATTCTATCACTCTTTATCAACATATGCAACAATATACCAACAATAAATAAAATAATAGCAATAGTAGTAATGCTGGTAATTAATATGCTGCTAAACCCACCAAGGAAAGGCAATTCACTGATACTAGTACTAATCAAACGTCGAACATTGCTAATACTTCTAAATAAAACTTTAGCTGCGTCATAACCTCCTCTAAAGAAATTGCTAAGCCTATCTAACAAACCTTGATCTTCATCAATATTAAACATTTTTTCTTCAGCTTCATTAATAATACGAGAAACTTCTTCACTCTCCATCACAAAATCATCTAAAAACCCTGTTTCATTACCACTAAGACCCCCAGGCGCGTACTTAGCACTTACACCACCCAAAAAAATAGTGAAAGCAGTAGCTATAAGAGCTAAAATAATAAAACTTGTCATGATATTAGTTAATCTAGCCATCTTCTCAAGCCTCCATCAAATAAGCCACTACTAAACCCACAATGATTAAAGGAGTAATCACGTACCAAGGCAACGCATTAAAACCAATAAGCCTACCCATAACCAAACTAAAAGGAGTAAGCACAGAACCAACAGATGGGTTTACAAGGAAACTCATAGCAAAAAACACAGTTAATAATATTTGAAACACTAAACCAGTAACACCAGCATCAAAAGCCTCAGAGAAATCAAAACTCTCACGATTAATAAGAGTCTCCTCGCCATTAATTATTGTGTAGAAAGTAGCCTCATAATACTTATCAGGTTCAACAACGTAATTAAACAACAACACACCGCTACTACTAGCACTGCAAAACCCACCTATTAAGTTTCTGTTCCTACCTATTTCAACTACGCTAACACAATACTGAGAGCCTATATTAGCCGCGTCGTTATACTCAACCCTAAAATTATTAGTCGCGTTATTATAAGATATATCACTAGTAATCCTTAAAGAATCAAAGAACTCACCCGCCACTAAACCAGTAGTTATTACTTGAATAATCAAACTATCACTAGTAATATACGCAGGGTTAGTCATCCTAAGCATCACGCCATCAAGCTCAATTATGAAACGATAAAACTCTTCGTTTTTACGAATATTAAAAATAGCTTGCCCTAAGAAATCAGTACTTCTAACCTCTTGAACCAAATAAGAATTAGTACTCAAATCAAACTTCAAACTCTTAACCACAGCTCCCTCAAGAGGCCTCGCGCTCTCATCAATAACTGTAACCGTGACAGGCTCAACTTGTGAAACGTTATTCATAAACAAAACCAAACTAGTATAACTACGATCAGTAACAGTAGTAATAAAAAAACCATCAGCGTAACTATCAGCGAAATACCTTAAAATATAAGTCTCAGGAACCAAAAAATCAATACTAAGAGAACCATTACTAGTGGTAAAATTATAACTTTGAATTTCCCCCAACATCTCAAAACGAACAGTCTCAGTAATTAAATCTTTACTAATCGCGTCCCTAAACTCAACATCAACACTATTAGTTTTATACAAACTAAAAGACTCAGTCTGAGAAGATTGATTAAGCAAAACCAAGCGAGTATTATTAAACAAAGCATAATCAGGCGCATCCACAAACACCGTGTAATTAAGCCCTTGCAACAAACTTAAACTAAAACTACCAGTAGTAGTACTAAAACTCTGATTAAAATTATACTCAGCATTACTAACCCAACCAGAAAAATTATTAACACTAGCATTGGTCCAAGCATTTAAAACATTAATAGTCAATTCTGAGTCGTGTAGTTCTGCTTGTAATGTGTACGTCTCAAGAGGCTCTATTGTTATATTCTCAAAATAAGCATAATATCCATCTTTGACTATTGTTACTTCGTAAGTTCCTGCACTAATAGGTAAAGGCAAATCACTCTGAGAATAACTAATATTTCTATGATTTACAACTAAATTACTAATAGTACTCGTACTCGTAGTAGCACTAATAGTATGATAAACCTCCACCCTACTCACCTTCTTATTACTAAAAGGATTACTAACAACTCTAATCACATCACTAGTACTAGTCGTAACAAAAGGATTAGCTGAATTATCCCACTCACTACCATCACTATAAATAAATTTAACATAAGCACGACTCTCACGAGCACTAGTACTAATACGCTGACTAAAACTAACATTACTAATAAATTCAGAAACATTAACAACACTAACATACTCCAAACCCTTAACATAACCAGTACTCGCACGAGCATTACTACCGCCAAGAACTAACTCAACATTACTAACACCAAACTCAAATTCACTAATATTATTATTAGTAATAAATTCACGAATATTAAAATCAAGATAAGCCTGAACCATCTCCACATTCAAAGGAATAGTTAAATCATAACTATTAAAGCTCTGATTATAATAACCATCCACAACTATAATTAAATCTCTAATTCTACCAATATTAGAAGGCTCACCAAGAACACCCCTATACACACCATTAACAAAACTCCCAGCATTTAAATAACCACAAGGATGCTCAATACAAGACAAAGCCCTCGCATAAACACTACCATTAAGAGGCACACCACTAAAAACATCATTAACATTAAGAATGAACTGCTCAGCCTCACCCTCATAATTACTACCAATATTCACATCTTCAACTACGAAATCAAAATGAGACGTATTAACGCCACTACCGCCAATATTAAAAAAACTAACATCAAAACTCAAAGACTCATTCAAAACCAAATCAGTAACAATAGTACCATCACTAGTGCTATAAGTAGAACCATTCACCAATATGCTAAAATTATTAATACTTGCATTAGTATTCTTATTTTTTAAAGTTACAGAGAAATTATCAGGCTCTGCGAGAGCTGAGAAATTATAACTACCACTACTAAAACCATCTTTTTGAATATCATAAAGAGTAGCGACTTCATCACTACTCAAAGCACGATTATAAACAGCGACTTCATCTAATAAACCATCATAATCATTATTATATTGCCCTCTACCAACTCTCATATTAACATTATGTTGAATATTACCAGTTCCTGCTATTGTCCCTTCTAAAACTCCATTAACATAAATTCTCTGATTAACACCATCATAAGTTCCTACAACATGTTGCCATTCATTATTTCTAGTAGTGGAACTTGTAATTATATTATATGCAGAAGTAGAAATACTAGTATAAAATCCAAATTTACCATCAGGTCTTATACTCAAACCAGTTAAAGCATATACATCACTTGTTTTTCCTCTCCAATTAATAAAATCAATACCAGCACTAGATGGACTTTTTACCCATACGCTAATAGTTAATTGAGAATACCCATTAATATTAAAAGAAGTTGTAATATCATCACTACCTTTACTAAAATTTAATCCATTTCCTATTTGACCAGTCCCACCAAATATTCTAGTATTACTAGCAGTACCATTATTACTTCCATGACTATCAACAGCAGTAGTACCACTAGTTTCATCTAATTTCCAATAACTAACTAAACCATTAAGCAAATCAGCTTGAGTAACTTGCGCACTCGCTGAACTAATTGTTAATAATAACATCA
>OBJA01001172.1_pt1 | contig 19009 bp, 18 predicted proteins | sample 1519751 | NCBI WGS metagenome assembly OBJA01 (sample SAMEA3881238, study PRJEB22517) | soil metagenome | biome: lake sediment; feature: soda lake sediment; material: sediment, water from around vicinity | place: India | collected 2013-12-23 | depth 3 m
CATCAAGGGTCATCTGTGAGCGGAAATTGCTCGGAAACGGGCAGGATTCCCGTACCACAAAACCAGACAGATGCGGCTTGGCCGATTCGACATCTTCTTCATTGATGCCGTAGTTGCCGATTTGCGGGTAGGTCATGGTGACAATTTCACCATGGTAGGAAGGATCAGTAAGAATTTCCTGATAGCCGGTCATGCTGGTATTAAACACTACCTCACCGGTCACTTCCCCGGCAACGCCAAGGGAGGTACCGACAAAAAACTTGCCGTCGGCTAATGCCAATACTGCTTTCATTTGCACCTCTGTGGTCTAATGGAATCAAAAAAAGGTCAAGCTAACGCTGATAAACCGTTCTTCCCGCCAGCAATGTCCGAACGACGGCACCGCGCATTGTCCAGCCATCAAACGGAGTGTTTTTGCTCTTGGATTGCAGTTTTTTTGCCTCCAGCGTCCACTCAATATCAGGATCTATGACAACCAGATCGGCAACAGCACCGACTTCAAGTGACCCTCGATCAATACCGATAATGGCAGCGGGTTGGCAGGTCATCAGGGCAATGGCCTGATAGCGACTAACAATCCCTGCCCTGACCAGATTCAAGGTCAGGGGTAACATGGTCTCAAGACCGACAATACCGTTTAAGGCAATAGGAAATTCGACATTTTTCTCATCGTAATGATGGGGGGCGTGATCCGTGGCAATAGCATCAATGGTGCCATCCGCCAATCCGACACGGATTGCGTCCACATCCGCCTGACTGCGTAAGGGGGGATTCATTTTGGCATTGGTATTATAACCGCGTACAGCCTCATCGGTGAGGGTAAAATGATGGGGCGTTGCCTCGCAGGTCACCTTGACCCCCCTTGCCTTTGCCTGCCGAACCAACTCGACGCTGCCTTTGGTTGACACATGGGCAACGTGAAGACGACTGTTGGTAAACTCCGCCAGCATAATCTCCCGTGCCGTTGCCGCATCTTCTGCGACCCAGGGGATCCCCTTGAGGCCCAGTTCGGTGGCGACCTCCCCTTCATTCATGCAGCCTTCGCCTACCAGACTCAAGTCTTCAGCATGTGAGATGATCGGGGCACCGAAGGTATCGGCATATTCAAAGGCTCGCCGCATCAGTTCGCCACTGACGACCGGAACACCATCATCAGAAAAAGCCACACATCCGGCAGCTTTAAGTTCACCCATTTCCGAGAGCACGTCACCTTTCATTGACTGACTGATTGCTGCAACCGGGTAAACATTGGCACTGCCATGCTGGCGCGCCTTGTTGATGATATATTCCACCACCGCAGCACTATCGATCACCGGCTTGGTGTTGGGCATGCAGGCAACCGATGTAACACCGCCGGCGGCAGCAGCACGCGTACCGCTGATGATGTCTTCCTTGTATTCAAGTCCGGGGTCACGCAGATGAACGTGAATATCAATCAGCCCGGGAGTAACCAGCAACCCTTCGGCATCAATCTGTTCCGCATCGGCGCAGCTGATATCGACACCGACCGCAGCAACCCTGCCATCTTCAATCAAGACATCATAGCAGCCATCTACATTGTTCTTAGGATCGATCAAATGACCTTTTTTAATAAGTATTTTCATCTCGACACCTCAAGTAAATGTTTAATTATTCGGAATCTGCTCGCCACCGGAAACCAGGTATAAAAGCGCCATCCGCACGGCAACTCCATTTTCCACCTGATCGAGAATGACATTCTGTTCACCATCGGCAATCAGCGACGATATTTCCACACCACGGTTCATGGGGCCGGGGTGCAGAACGATAACATCCGGTTTGGCGAGCTTGATATTTTCCGGATTCAGGCCATAAAAGCGGGCGTACTCTCTCAGCGAAGGAATAAGGGTTTTACCCTGCCGCTCACGTTGAATTCGCAGCATCATGATACAATCAACATCACGAATGGCACTACGCAGGTCCGTGAAGACCTCGCAACCAAGTTTCTCTATACCTGGTGGTAACATGGTACGCGGGCCTGCCACCCGGACATGAGCCCCCAGCCTGGTCAAACAGTATATATTGGAGCGGACCACCCGACTGTGAGTAATGTCGCCGGCAATGGTAACGGTAAGACCTTCGATTCTGCCCTTGTGCTGACGAATGGTAAACGCGTCAAGCAACGCCTGACTCGGATGTTCATGGGTACCATCACCGGCATTGATAATCGAGCATTTCAGACGTTCGGCCAGATACTCACAGGCACCGGAAGCGCTATGGCGCATCACAATAATATCCGGATGCATTGCCTCGATATTCTTTGCCGTATCTTCGAGGGTTTCGCCTTTCACCACCGATGAAGAAGAAGCACTGATGTTGATGGTGTCGGCTGAAAGGCGCTTGCCGGCAATCTCAAAGGAAGTGCGGGTGCGGGTACTGGCTTCAAAAAACAGGTTAACAATGGTCTTGCCGCGCAGGGTTGGAACCTTCTTGATTTGCCTGGTATTGATCTCTTTGAAACCGTCAGCGCTGTCGAGAATAAAATTGATGTCAGCTGCTGACAGATTTTTGATGCCCAGAATGTGTTTAGGATTGAAACTCATGATGGTCCTCCGCCGTTAGCTTTTGAGCAGATAGATTGCCTGGGGAATGTTCTGTTCGTCGAAATCAACCTTGATCTGTTCATTGCGGGAGGTTGGCAGATTGCGACCGATATAATCAGGGCGAATCGGCAACTCGCGGTGACCACGATCAATCAGGATTGCCAATTGAATACTCTGTGGTCGGCCAATGTCCATCACGGCGTCCATAGCAGCCCGAATAGTGCGCCCGGTAAAAAGAACATCGTCAACCAGCACCACGCGTTTGCCATCAAGGGGAAAACGGATATCGGTCTGTCCCACGGCAAGATGCCCACGTGATGCCAGATCGTCACGATACATGGTGATGTCAATGCTGCCATAAGGAACCGCCACCGATTCAATCTCATTGATACGCTGCTGGATCTGTTGTCCCAGAAAGGCTCCACCGCTACGAATACCGATGATAACGAGATTTTCCACCCCTTTGTTTTTTTCAATAATCTCGTGAGCGATACGGGTCAATGCCCGATTGACGCCATCCTGATCCAATATTTCCACCGCTTCAGTCGACACATGGGCCTCCTTTATCAAAAAGACACAAAAAAAACACCTGCACAGCTAATGTGTACAGGTGTCCGATTTTTTTGTATTAAGTTGTGTTTCATTTATGCTCCCTTGCTGACCTCTCGGATCAGTTTAAAGGGGTGTACGAGGAACTACCGCTCGCGAAGTTACAACGGTATGCAGGTGATTGTCAAGATGACAAACAGCAAATTTAATTTAATGAATTGGACGGCCTATGCGGTTGAAACGAATCTTGCCGAGCAGATCGGCTTCGGCATTCCAGGACCAGTATTTAACGAAAGCAAGACCCTTGACCTTCGAGTCGTCAACAAACCCCCAGAATCGACTATCGTAGGAATAATCGCGATTGTCCCCTAAAACAAAATACTGGTTCTCCGGCACCTTAAATGGTGCCATGTAATCCCTGGGACCGGCAGCAGCAGGCAGAACCTGACTGTCACGGTAGATTTCCTGCTCAACCTGATAGGGCTGGCCGTTCACAAATACCTGCTTGGCCCTGATTTCAATGACATCTCCAGGCAAACCAACCAGACGTTTGATAAAATCACGTCGTTGAAAGTAAGATTTTCCCTCATCTTCAGGAAACTCGAAGACAATGACATCTCCGCGCTCAGGGGTACGAAGAGCAAGATAGCGATTATCACTAAAAGGAAGTCTGGTACCATAAATAAATTTGTTGACCAGCAAATGATCACCAATAAGCAAGGTGTCCAGCATCGAACCGGAGGGAATCTTGAACGCCTGAAAAATGAAGGTACGGATAATCAGCGCCAGCACAATGGCAATAATCAACGCCTCGGACCATTCACGATACCAGGGTTTGTTTGATTCCACCTTTGTTTTTTTCTTACCGAAGAAAGCCATGATCTTTCACTCTTTTATTTTGAGGATGGCCAGAAAAGCTTCTTGCGGCAACTCAACGCTACCTACCTGCTTCATGCGTTTTTTGCCTGCTTTCTGTTTTTCCAGCAGTTTACGCTTCCGGGTTATATCACCACCATAACACTTGGCCGTTACATCCTTACGCAGGGCCTTGACTGTTGAACGGGCAATCACTTTATTGCCGATTGCTGCCTGAATAGCAACCTCGTATTGCTGTCTGGGAATAAATTCCTTCATTTTGTTGACCAGTTCGCGCCCACGAAACTGCGCTTTGTCATGATGCACTATCAGCGACAAGGCGTCCACCACCTCGCCATTAATAAGCACATTAAGGCGTACCAGGCGGCTAGGACGAAAATCGAGATGCTCATAATCGAGGGAGGCATAACCCCGGGTGATGGACTTGAGGCGGTCAAAGAAGTCCAGGACAATCTCGTTGAGAGGCAACTCGTAAACAATCATTACCCGGTTCGCTGTCAGATATTTGATTTCGCGCTGGACGCCCCTCTTTTCGGTACACAGGCTCAATACTGCACCAACGAATTCATTGGGGACATGAATCGACGACAAAACGAAAGGTTCTTCAATCTGCTGGATTTTTTGAATATCGGGCAGCATGTTGGCACTTTCGACATTCAGGATGTCACCTTTCACCGTTGTTACTCGATAGACAACCGTTGGGGCAGTGGTAATCAGCTCAACATCAAATTCACGTTCAAGGCGCTCCTGGATAATTTCCATGTGCAGCAGACCGAGAAAGCCACAGCGGAAACCAAACCCCAATGCAAGGGAATTTTCCGGTTCAAAAGAGAAGGCAGCGTCATTCAGCCGCAGTTTTTCAAGGGCATCACGAAGAGCATCATACTCGCCGCTGTCAATGGGGTAGAGTCCGGAAAAAACCATCGGTTTAACCACCTGATAGCCAGGTAAGGCCTTATCTGCCGGTTCGTGCAGATGGGTGATGGTGTCGCCGACTTTGGCATCTTCGACAACCTTGATACCGGCGATAATAAAACCAACTTCACCCGCCGAAAGGCTCGGCAGTTCCAGGGGGTGAGGGCTGAAGGCTCCAACCTTGTTGACTTCATAGGTTCCTCCGGTTGCCATCAAGCGAATCTTGTCCCCTTTCTTGACGCTTCCCTCCACAACCCTGGTGAGAACAATAACCCCCTGGTAGGAATCATACCAGGAGTCAAAAATCAGTGCTTTCAAGCGGCCTTTGGGATCGCCCTTCGGGGGCGGGATCTTTTTGACCAGAGCTTCCAGGATCTCCGGAATACCCTTGCCTTCTTTGGCGCTGGCATGAATGGCGTCACTGGTATCGATGCCGATGATCTCTTCAATTTCTTCACAGACACGTTGTGGCTCGGCACTGGGCAAATCAATTTTGTTCAGAACCGGAAAGACCTCCAGATCCTGATCGATGGCCATATAGACATTGGCCAGGGTCTGCGCCTCCACTCCTTGAGCTGCATCAACAACCAGCAACGCACCTTCACAGGCCGACAGAGAACGGCTGACTTCATAAGAAAAATCAACATGGCCCGGAGTGTCGATCAGATTAAGAATATATGTCTGTCCATCCTGCGCCTTGTAAGACAGTCTGACCGCCTGGGCTTTGATGGTAATGCCACGTTCTCGCTCCAGCTCCATCTTGTCCAGAAATTGATCTGTCTTTTCACGATCTGACAGAGCGCCGGTTGCTTCAAGTAGACGGTCGGCAAGGGTGGACTTGCCGTGATCGATATGGGCGATTATGGAAAAATTACGGATGTGATTCAGGCTCATAGTATCTCAATCAGGGTCATTAAAGATCGATTCATGTGATAAAAACGCACTATGTTAAGCAGGTTGTCGAGTGTTGTAAAGGAATAAAGCACTAACAGGTGCACTTGCTGTCCCGGCGACACACAGCACGGCAGGTACTTGAAGTCACGAAGCTGTTGGCAGGTATGGAATAACCATGGTTGTCATAACACTTGTGGACGGGCTTTGTCCGTGAAAACGTCGGCTGAATACTGCATAAGGATCAGGTCAGGCTGGTGATGAAGAACCGCCACAGCATATTACAGTCAGACCTTAAGAAAAGCGAACCAGACTCTTCTTGAATCTGGTGTTGAAACTGTCTCTATTATCTGTATGGTGTCACAACGGTTGAACGGGTAGCCTCATCGCCCGCCATGCCGCATAGCCTCCAAGTAAAGCATATACGCGTGTATAACCATTATTGACAAGTATCAGCGCCAGACCGGCGCTGGAAGATTCATTCGGTCAACTACAATAAGTGACGACAATTGTGTCAGTCGGCACAGAACGCCTGAAATCATCAAAATCTGCTTGCGAGGTAATTCGTATTGCTCCGGGAATCTTGTCAACTGCTCGTTGCCACTCGACTGCCGTTCGGGTATCAATAAAGACAACGTTCTCCTGACTGTGCAACACCTGAAGGTCGACTATATTGATGCGCTGAATCTGGCCAGGGTGTGTGAGGGTATCCGATGCGCAGGCTACACCGAAAGCGCCTGCGATGATCGAAGCACCAAGCAATACAAATACAAGTTTTTTCATCGTATTTTCTCCGGCATGAATTGCTACCATTTAACTACAATATAGCAGTTGCTATTTCAGATTAATAGACTGTTGGACAGATAATGAAACATCGGATTAATCGGCCTGATACCTGTGGACATAACCTTTTCCAGCTTTGTGCAGACAATGGAAGCACCATCGAGGCCAACCATTGTGCCGCTACGTCCTTGCACCAGGCCGTCAACAGCGGCACGTCCGAAACGGGCACCAAGAAGTCGATCAAAAGCCGATGGGGAGCCTCCGCGCTGATAATGTCCGAGAACAATGACACGGGTTTCGAATCCGATACGATCCTTTATCCGGGCAGCAATGTCTTCAGCACGACCGGCACCTTCAGCAACCATAATAATACTGTTGTTACGCCCCTCGTGAAACCGTTTGCGCAGGTCTGTGCATATCTCCTCAAGATCAAATGGCTCCTCCGGAATCAGGCTGTACTCAGCGCCCGTCGCAATGGTGGCGACAACCGTCAGGTATCCGCAATTTCGACCCATGATTTCGACAATGAAAGCACGGTTATGAGATGAGGCCGTATCTTTGAGGTTGTCTACGGCTCTGACAATATTGTTCAGGGCAGTATCAACCCCCAAAGACGGGCTGGTGAAAGGAATATCGTTATCTATGGAAGCAGGTATACCGATGACGGGTACGCCTTTTTGATGTATTGCATGTGCTCCCGCCAGGGAACCGTCACCACCGATAACCACCAGCCCATCAATTCTCAGTTGTTTCAGGTTGTCACAAGCTCGTTGCAGGCCTTCCTCAGTGCGCATCTCTTTACAGCGAGCGCTTTGCAAAAACGTGCCGCCACGCTGAACTGTTCCACTGACAGAACGGGTATCCAATGGAATAAATAGCTTTTCCATAACCCCTTGATAGCCTTTTTGAATGCCGACAACTTCGATACCTGATACAAGTGCACCGCGTACGACGGCCCTGACTGCGGCGTTCATCCCAGAACAGTCACCGCCACTGGTTAAAACTGCAATACGTTTAAGCATGATATCTCCTGCGGTTGTTAATTCGTTGGTCAGCTACATTCATTTTCAGATAAATTCTAATCGATTAAATCTTTTTTACCAGGCAACTGCTTCATGAATCAGGAATATCCCCTTGTTTTAATTGTACTTTTATTTTTTACTGAAAAAAGCAAAATTTCTTTCTGACTGAGACTTGACTGGTAAAAAAAAGCAATCTAAATTGCCCGCAACATGGCAATAGCAATCTATCTTATTCAGAGTTGAATGCACATACATATGATTGATCCCTTCACAATGGCCTATACCGCTATCGGCGGTCTGGGTGTCTTTATTCTGGGCATGAAGTTTCTCTCGGACAGCCTGCAGATGCTATCCGGTGGTGTCATTCGCAAGGTTATCTCGTCACTTACCAGCAATCGATTTCTGGCGGTTCTTGTCGGCATTTCAGTCACGGCCTTTGTACAATCATCAACAGTATCTACGGTAATGGTTGTCGGTCTGGTTAATGCCGGACTGATGCAACTGACTCAGGCCATCGGTTTTATTCTGGGTGCCAACATCGGTACAACCGTCACCGGTTGGATTCTGGCGATAAAGGTAGGCAAATACGGGTTGCTGCTCATCGGTCTCGGCATTTTCCCGATGTTGTTTTCAAAGAACGACCGAATTACGGCAACAGCCAGAGTCCTGGTGGCACTTGGACTGATTTTCCTTGGCCTGGAAATCATGAGCGATGCCTTCAGGCCCCTGCGCAGCGACGAACGTTTCATGAATCTGATGGTGGTACTGGACGCCCAGTCGCTGCTGAGTATTCTTGGCTGTGTTCTGATTGGCTGCCTGCTCACAATGGTTGTACAGAGCAGCTCGGCCATGCTGGGCATTACCATCGCGCTGGCCAGCACCGGTGCCATTCCTTTCCATACGGCAGTGGCATTGGTGATGGGTGAAAATGTCGGCACAACGATTACTGCTCAGCTCTCTGCTATCGGTGGGAATGTTTCTGCTCGACGCACCGCAATGGCACACAGTGTCTTTAATGTTGTCGGTGTGTGTATTCTCGTCATCCTTTTTACTCCTTTTGTCGCTCTGGTAGAATCAATAGTTCCCGGTTCTGCGAATTTCACCAATGCGGCTGGTGATCGTCCCTATATCGCTGCCCATATTGCATTTGCCCACAGCATGTTCAACATCAGCGCAACTCTGATTGTTCTGCCGTTTCTTGGTTTGCTGGCCCAACTGGTTACCAGGTTGGTCCCGGAAAAAGAAGGTGGTCCTAAAGGTTCTTTCAAGTATATCGGTACTCCCGGTTCCATGCCGGTTGCACTTGGTGTCAGCATGGTTTTTCAAGAACTGAAACGGATGCAGGGGCGCGTACATAAATCCCTGCGACATGCCGGCAGCTTTTTACAACGAGATCTTAAAGGGCATGAAAAATTTTACCGAAAAGTCAAAGCAATAGAAGAGCAGACCGATATTATTCAACATGAAATTACCACATTTACCGTCTCGCTGATGCAGGGAGGCAAAGCGACAAAAACCCAATCTGATCTTGCATATGCTTATGTGCGTGTAGCTGATGAACTTGAATCTATTGCCGATTATTGTTTGTCCTTATGCTCTTATATGCGCCGCCTGGAAAAAAATGATTTAGACTACAGTGAGGATGCCTGGCGTGATCTGCACAATTATCATCATGAACTCTTTTCATTTTTCAATCTTGTCTGCAAAGTTTTTCATAATGAAGGCCAGATAAGTAAAGAGGTCTTTCGAAAAGAAGCAAAACGCCTCAACGATCTCGCCGACACCATGCGTAAGGATCACCTTGAGCGAATGAAATCAGGCTCTTGTTCTGCCCTTCCGGCCCTGACATTCAGTGATATGGCCGTTGCTATGCGCAGGATCAAAAATCACACCGTCAATATCTACGAAGCTATCTACGAGCCGGATTAATCTGGTAATAGCTGCGCGGAACGATCATGCCGCAAGAGTCCTTCAAACTGACATCCCTGCGTCCAGCCTTCATTGCTGCCTGGCCCATCTGTCTCGGATATTTTCCGATAGGCCTGGCCCTTGGTGTTCTGGCAGATCAAACCGGTGTTCCCTGGTGGGCCATGGCGATGATGTCGACCCTTGTGTTTGCTGGTAGCGCTCAGTTTATTTGTGTTGCCATGCTCGCCGCAGGAAGCTCATCTGTTGCGATTGTCATTACAACCTTCATCATCAATCTGCGTCATCTGCTTATGAGCTCTGCGCTGGCAATTCATTTACAAGGTGTCCGTCGTTCTTTTCTGGCCCTTTTCGCTTATGGAATCACTGATGAGAGTTTTGCCGTTAATATGGCCCGCTTTCGCTCAGGCAACTGGCATCGACTCCAGGCTCTGACGGTCAATCATCTGGCCAATAGTGTCTGGATCCTGGCCACAGTAGGCGGGATACTGGCAGGACAGTTTGTACCTCCTGGAGCGTTCGGCATTGATTACGCATTGATCGGTATGTTTATCTGCCTGCTGGTATTGCAGTTTCATAGCTGTATTCATATTGTTACTGCCATCTGTTCTGCCGTTGTAGCAGTGCTTTGGGCACAGCTGATACCGGGCGATTCCTACATTGTCGGCGCGGCTGTCATTGCAGCTACATGCGGCTTTTTTCTTAACAAGAGACATGGTCAGAACAGATGAGTCCCGCAGATTATTTTATTCTGTTTGCCGGAATGGGGCTTGTCACTTACCTGCCCCGGGCTCTGCCCCTGATCTATTTGTCTCATAAAAAAATGCCGCAATGGCTGGTCGACTGGCTCGAGTATGTCCCGGTCGCAGTGCTTGCCGCCCTTCTCGCTCCGATATTGTTCATTGACGCAAGTGCGACTGTCACTCTTACCAGGCGCGAATTTGTCGTTGCTGTTCCCACATTGATCTTTGCTGTTAAAACCCGCAGCCTTGGCGGCACTGTTTTGGTCGGCATGTTACTCTACTGGCTTGCGGGCATAATCAGTCAACCATAGACACCAGGAAAAACACCATGGAATTAACAGGAAAACAAAAACGCTATTTACGCGGGCTGGGGCATCATCTGCAGCCCGTTGTGATGATCGGCAAAGACGAATTAACCGCTGCGGTAATTGCTGCTACCGATGAAGCTCTGGCCTGTCATGAATTAGTTAAAGTCAAACTGCAGGAAGGCTGTCTCAGTGATCGTCGCAGCATTGCTGAAGAACTGTCTCGAGCAACCCACTCAAGTGTCGCTCAAGTTCTGGGACGGACGTTCCTGCTCTTTCGAAAACATCCGGAAAACCCCCGAATTGTACTGCCGAAGTTGTAAATGATCAACCAGCAAACCCTCGTAACACGCTGAAATTTCGTTAGTTATTTTTTTAATTAGGGAATGATTTTTTTCTATTGACGAATCCCTTTCAAGAGCGTATATGCTGCATAAAACAGCATTGACGTTCGGGAATGCGTAACGACCCAAGCATAAAAAGAGACCCCTTTTTATAGCCGCCCGCCAGGCACCCGAATTCAGGATGTTGTTTTTGGTTCAGTAGCGGTTTTGTTTGTCCAGGCGATCTAAAAAGGGGTTATCATGAACGTTGCGCTTGTCTTTAATTTGCGCGAGGAGTCCGTCAGCGACGACGAACCTCCCTCGCTATCTTTGTGTGAAACATCCTGTGATATCTACGCTGAATGGGATGATATCGACACCATTTCTGCTGTTGAAGCAGCCTTGTCGATCCGGCACCAGGTCACTCTGATTAACGCTGATCTGAATGCTTTCGAAAAACTTCGGGCCTTGAATCCGGATCTGGTTTTCAATATTGCCGAAGGACTCCATGGTGCCAGTCGTGAAGCACAGATCCCGGCAATGCTCGACATGCTACAGATCCCCTACACTGGTAGCGATCCACTGACCCTCGGTTTGTGTCTGGATAAGCAACGTACCAAAGAAATTCTGAAACAACATCGAGTTCCGACTCCGCGCTTCCAGAGCATTGCCGGTCCGGTAGATATTCCACGTAACCTGCGTTTCCCCCTGATGGTCAAACCTTGTCTGGAAGGCTCGAGCAAGGGCGTTACCAACAATGCATTGGTACACAATCGCAAAGAGCTGGTTCGTCAACTGGAATGGGTTGCGGCGATCTATGCCCAGAAAGCAATTATTGAGGAGTTTCTCCCTGGTCGTGAATTTACCGTCGCTCTAATGGGCAACGGTTCCGACATCAGGGTTCTTCCGATTGTCGAGATTAACCTGTCGACACTGCCGGCAGGCAGCAACCCGATCTACTCCTACGAAGCCAAGTGGCTCTGGGACACGGAAGAATCTCCCTTGCAGATTTTTACTTGTCCAGCACAACTTGAACCCTTTCTCCAGCAGCAAATTGAACAACTGTGCCGACAGGCCTTTCTTGCCCTGGGTTGTCGCGACTGGTGTCGTGTTGATGTTCGCCTGGACGCCCTGGGGCGACCACAGATTATTGAATTGAATCCGCTACCGGGTATTCTACCCCGTCCTGAACAGAATAGCTGCTTTCCAAAAGCGGCTCGAGCGGCAGGATTGTCTTATAACGAGATGATTCTGCAGGTGGTTGATATTGCATCACAACGCTATGGTCTTGTTCAGGAGTTCAGGGATGAAAGTCGCTGTTTGTTATAATCTTGCCGCTACAACCCCTATTCGTGGGGAACGCCGGGACCACATCTCCGAAGCAGGTGCGGAGGCGGAGGCCCGTTCTGTTGCCCAAGGGCTGAAGCAGTTGGGCCATGAGCCGGAGCTTGTGCCATTGGGGGAGGAGGTCTACTCCTTTATTGCTCGGTTGAAAATGCTCAAACCGGCGGTCGTCTTCAATCTGTGCGAAGGATTCCGCGGTGACAGCGCTAAAGAGATGCACGTTGCTGCCCTCTACGAGCTGCTTGACATCCCCTATACCGGCTCACCATCTTTGTGTCTGGCACTGACTCAGAACAAGATCCTGACCAAAGATATTCTGGTGCGACATGGCTTACCGACACCGGCCTACTTGTGCGCCGGCATCAATGAGTCTCTACCCCGACATGCACTCAATTACCCCCTCATCGTCAAGCCCTGCAGTGAGGATGCGTCTTTAAGTATCGGTCTCGATAGTATTGTTTCCAATGATACGGCATTAAAAAAACGGATCCGTTACATTCACGACCGCTATTGTCAGGATGCATTGGTTGAGCAATTTATTGGCGGGCGCGAATTCAATGCTGCTGTTCTCGGCAATCCTCCCATTGCCGCCTTACCGGTTTCTGAAATCGTCTTTGCAAAAGACATCAACGTGCCGATCGTCAGTTACGCCGGCAAATGGGAAATGACATCTACAGACTACCGGGAAACAACACCGGTCTGTCCGGCTGACATTGAAGAAGTGTTGCGTAAAAAAATTGAGCAGATCGCCGTCAAAGCTTGCCGACTGCTTGGCTGTCGTGATTACGCCCGCGTCGATATGCGCCTGGAAGGTAACATTCCCTATATTCTGGAAATCAACGCCAACCCCGACATCGGCCCCGATGCCGGATTTGCCCGTGCTGCCCGTGCTGCAGGTTACGACTATCCTGCATTGATTCAACGAATTCTTAATATGGCCCTCGCCCGCAAAGGAGCCAGTCATGCGTGAGTTGCGAAGCACTGATCGACCGCAGTTGGAAGAAATTCTCACCCGTTGCAATGCTTTTACCCCGGCAGAAATCACCTGTGCCCTGGAGTTGATTGACAGCGTTCTTGGCAACCCGGATCAGCAGGATTATGAGGTGATCGTTGCAGAAGTTGCCGGGCAAATTGCCGGTTACGTCTTGTTCGGTCCCGTACCTCTGACACAAGGCAACTACGATCTCTATTGGATTGCCACCCATCCGGACCTGCACGGACAAGGAGTCGGTCGACAACTGATGACACAAACCGAACAGCGCCTGCAGATGCGCGGAGCACGAATGCTCTGTCTGGAAACCTCATCGCAGGAATTCTATCAGCGTACCCGCCGTTTTTACGAACAGGGTGGTTATAAAGAAGAAGCGCGGATCCGGGACTTCTATCGTCCTGGAGATGACCGCATTACCTATGTCAAACGTTTCTCCGACTTCGGGTGAATCACATGGAAACCTGGCAAAAACAACTGCAAGCAAGCATTACCGACCCCCAGAAACTAACCCGGGTCTATGGTGTTGATCCGCAACCCTTAAGGGCGGTTGCCGACAAGTATCCGATGCGCGTCCCGCCCTATTATCGTGACCTGATCAAATATGTCGGTGACCCGATATGGAAACAGGCAGTCCCTGATGAGCGTGAATGCCATGACAGTATTTGTGTCGACGACCCGCTGGAAGAAGAAAATCAAAGTCCGGTTCCCAACCTGGTACATCGCTATCCTGACCGTGTACTGTTTCTGGTCTGCTCCGAGTGCGCCATGTACTGTCGTTTCTGTACCCGTAAACGCAAAGTTGGCGGTGCCGAGATGCAGATCAGCACGACAACAATCGATGCAGGCATCAATTACATCGCCGCTCACCCGGAAATTCGTGATGTGATCATTTCCGGAGGTGACCCTCTGTTGCTCAGTGATGAAAAGCTTGATGACATTCTGACCCGCGTACGTGCCATCCCTCATGTTCAGATCATACGCATCGGTACCCGGGTGCCGGTCGTATTACCCATGCGTATCACCTCAGGATTAATCCGGGTATTGCGCAAGCACCATCCCCTCTATCTCAACACCCACTTCAATCACCCTGACGAGATTACCAGCCAGTCAGCCAAAGCCTGTGAGCGTCTGGCCAATATTGGCATCCCCCTGGGGAATCAGTGTGTTTTGCTGCGCGGTGTCAATGACGATCCCGAGGTAATGACACTGCTGATGCACAAGTTGCTGCAGATACGCGTTCGCCCCTATTACATTTATCAAGCCGATATGGTTCAGGGAACCGACCACTTCCGCACCAGGGTTGAAGAAGGCCTTGACATTATCAAGGCACTGCGCGGCCACACCAGCGGCATGGCCGTACCGGCTTACGTTATTGACGCTCCTGGTGGTGGCGGAAAAATTCCGTTGTTACCTGATTATCTGCAATCCCTTGGTACTGATGTCGTATTAAAAAACTACCAGGGAAAAGAGTTTCATTATGTCAATGCCGCAGAGCCCGTTGTTGACATAAACTTTGACAAAGTGGTGAATCTCCCCTGATGAAAAGGGCAACCCCTTCATGCAAAAGTTTGCACGGAGGGGTTGCTTTCCTGTCATGAAAAGGGAATGATGACAGACACTGTTGGTGCATCGTCCCTACATCAACCCTTAACTTGCTTATAGCTATGCATCATTTTGACCTCACCCATGAACCGCCAACCAGTCAGGAGCTGGTTGCAGCTCTGACCAACCTGAAAAACCGGCGCGGTAAACTCATGATCCGCTCCTGTATTTCCGACGGCATCCACCTGCTGCTGTTGTTGTTGCTTTATTTCGGTAATATTCTCAGTGGCCGGTCCGTTCTCGTACTCATTGCCTTGAGCGTCGTTGTCGCCATAGTCCTGGCAACCGCTACGCGGGATTCTCTGCTTTTTTCAGATCTGATTGCTATTGCAGTCAGTATCATTGCTGTTGTCGCAGCTTCAACTCTACTGCTGACCATCAGTATGTCTCAATCCTGGGGTGCCGGCATTGTTGCCGGAGTCATCGCTGGAACCATTGTTACTTCAGGCACCATTCTCGGACGGGCCCTGAAAAAAGTCATGTTTGCCATTGAGCAACTTAACCCGATTCCGACAGATGATCCGATACTGGCAGAAGTAAGTGCTTTATGTCAGCGTTATCCTGAGTTACGCAATTATCGAGAACAGGCAAAACAGAATCTGCGCCCTCATCTCACCTACGGTGAACTCTTTGCCATGCGTGAATGGCATCTGCGCCACATCAACCGGCACTCGGAGCAAAAAACTTAATAAATCTGTGTTAGAATTATGGCGCGTGCTAACCGGTTGAAGGAATCGATGTTAAACAAAGTACCGCCACTAACAATACTGTTTTCTCTGTTCACCTGGGTGTCCCTGTCTTTCGCTGCCATTGACTACCACCTTGATTTGCGACTGCAACCCGCCCAGCAGCGGCTCGAGGCAACAGCGACAATCCGCCTCAACGACCTTGAACAGCAACAGCTGCAACTGCGTCTGACACCAACAGCGGTTGTACAATTCGTGCGTCAGGACAGCACAGACCTCAACTACGAGTTTCGCCATGGCCAGTTAGTTGTCACATTAAAGAACAATGATCCCGTACTGATTGGTTATGCCGCCCGTTTCAACGATCCGGTCCCAACGACACCGACGCATACGGAAAACCCGGGATTTGGTGTGTCCGCGACTATCAGTCCCAAGGGCACCTATCTCTCAGCAGGAATTGCCTGGTATCCGCAGCTCAATGAACGCCGGGTGCACTACACTATTCATATCAGTACCCCTGGTCGCACGGAAGCGATTACCTCAGGAGAACGATTGTATCGTTATCATGATGGTACCTACTCCATTTCTACATGGAAAATTGACTATCCGGTCCGTGGGTTGACCCTGTCCGCCGGACCTTATCAGGTTTTTGAGGATGTCAGCGGCTCGGTTCCAATTTATGGCTATTTTTATCATGACTCTGCTGAACTGGCGCTGACCTATCTGAAAAAATCCCGTTATTACCTGGATCTTTATGAGCGGCTATTCGGCCCCTATCCTTTCCCTCACTTTGCCGTTGTAGAAAACTTTTTTCCCACTGGTTTCGGATTGCCCGGCTGGACGCTCCTCGGCAGTACCGTCATTCGTCTTCCTTTTGTCGTAACAACCAGCCTCGGACATGAAATTGCCCATTCCTGGTGGGGAAATGGAGTATGGGTGGATTTTAGCCAGGGTAATTGGTCGGAAGGTTTAACGACCTATGTGGCTGATCACTTATATCAGGAATACAGTGGCGAGGAAGATGCTCGCAGTTATCGCTTGAATCATCTCATGACCTACGCCGCCTTGACCAATGCCGCCAATCGTTTTGCCGTACAGGAGTTCATGTACCGAAGCGACAGGCCGGGCCAGGCGATTGGCTACGGCAAGGCGATGATGATTTTTCATATGCTGCGTCATGAAGTGGGAGACGATATCTTCTGGCAGACCTTGCAAGAAATTGCAGCGGAAAAAATGTTCGAGCAGATTAACTGGGATCATTTCTCGGAGAGGTTCAGTGTCAACACTGGTAGAGATATGACACCTTTTTTCCGGCAATGGATCAGCAGGACTGATGATCCACAAATGAAACTGGATGATGTGTCTGTGCATCAAACAGATACAGGCTGGCTGACCAAAGGCATGTTACAACAAGTATCGCCCCCCTACCAACTGCGAGTGCAGATCAGACTTGTAAATGATCAGCATCAGCACCAGGAAGTTGTTCACCTGCGGGATGCCGAACGTGAATTCTCAATTTCTACACCATGGCGTCCTAAGCGTATTTCTATTGATCCGGACGTGGATCTGTTTCGTTTGATGGAAGCGACTGAAATACCCTCTACCATCGCTTCAATACGCGGCAGCAACAGGCTAAGAGCTGTTGTCGCGAGCAGATTGCTACCACCACCGGCAGCACAACAAACTCTGTTGGCCGGATTACGCCAGAACAGGACTCCGATTGTAGCGGCTGAACGAACAAGCAGCGACGAGTTGTCGCGCTATGACCTGCTGATTTTTGGTGTCGATGACAGATTGATTCCTGATGTTGATCTGGATGCCCGCCTGGACCGATTACTCTCGGAGCGCAAAAGCGTCACGACTGTCGCCAATGAACAGGCAGGAATCATCGTCACCCGCAATCCCTTCAATCCCGAGCGCCACGCTGCCTGGTTCGTTAGTGACGGATCGGAATATGCCGTTTCTGTCGCTCGCCGCATTCCACATTATGGGCGCTACGGCCAACTCTATTTTGTCAACGGCGTCAATGAAGGCAGATCTCTGAGCCTGCCACTGGAAACACCCCTGCAGATCGATCTGGGCCACGGCAACTCATCTTATCCGGCAACTTCAGATTAACACACAGCCCCTGGCTAAAACGACGAGCTTAAGCACGCTCAAATGGTTCATACAATTTCTTGTATTCGTCCTGTGCGTAGCGATCTGTCATGCTGGCAATGTAATCACAGATAACGCGCTCCCTGCCGTGCAGTTCATAGCGCCACTGGTACTTTTCCGGCAACAAACTTGGATTATCTGTATAATTATCAAATAACAGCGTCAAAAAACGCTCCGCCTTGACACGCATTCGCTCAACCTTATGATGACGATACAAATTTTTAAACAGAAACACTTTCAGCTGTTTATTCCGTTCATGCATCTCTTTACTGAACATCACCAATTTGTCATCATGACGCCGCACATCGGCCAGGCTTTTGATGGCATGCTGATCCAGATTAAGCAACGTGGTTGATACCAGATCCTGAATCAACTCACCAATCAAATGGCTGACGGTCTGAAGGATCTGTCGTTTTTCGCTGATGGCTGGAAAGCGCTGCCCGATATCGCGCCATGTTTTTTGCCAGATTTCTACAGACGCCAGATCATCCAGACAGATATAGCCGGCCTTAAGACCATCATCAATATCATGATTGTTGTAGGCAATTTCATCAGCCAGGTCGATGATCTGCGCTTCAAGGGTCGGCTGTTCCTGTGGACAGTACGCTTGAACTGCAGCGATACCGGCACCGTCATAAGAAGTGGTGTGTTTGATAATGCCCTCACGCGTTTCATAGCTCAGATTCAGGCCATCAAACTCAGGGTAGCGTTGCTCGAGAACCTCAACAATGCGTAGTGACTGCTGATTGTGTTCAAAGCCGCCGTGTTCCTTCATCAGGCGATTAAGAACATGCTCGCCGGTATGGCCAAAAGGAGTATGACCAAGGTCATGGGAAAGCGCCAGAGCCTCAACCAGATCTTCGTTCAGTTTAAGTTTTCGGGCAATACCACGGGCAATCTGTGCAACCTCCAACGAGTGAGTCAAGCGAGTACGGTAATAGTCTCCTTCATGGTTGACAAATACCTGGGTTTTATACTCAAGACGCCTGAAGGCTGCGCAATGAATAATACGATCGCGATCACGTTCAAAAGGAAGGCGATCATCCTTGTAAGGTTCCGGGTGTTTACGACCGCGGCTGGTCGAACTCATAGCTGCATAATCGGCAAGAAAATCTTCGTGCATGGTCTCCTCCTCTTGCAAAGATTGTTTAACCGCAGAATATGCCGCCAGTGAGTCATGATAAGTCACAGGAACAGAAATATCATCAACATAAAAGATGTTTCAACTTGCCCTGAAGCACCGCTACTGTTAAAAACCGTGCAATAACTCTACTGATTGGTACCAATCTTCCGTAGACACCGTTTTATCCCCTCTCCCTTAAGGGAGAGGGCTAG